>ERZ772867.4780-NODE-4780-length-9823-cov-4.436323_pt1 | contig 9823 bp, 15 predicted proteins | sample MGYA00511341_ERZ772867 | MGnify/ENA primary metagenome ERZ772867 (study PRJEB29015, sample SAMEA2737707) | human gut metagenome | biome: human gut; feature: human-associated habitat; material: faeces | place: China | collected 2012 ... | reverse complement strand
TGATGGCCGGGGCTTCGGTGCTACAAAAAGGGGGCTGCTTAGTGGCAGGCACAGTAGTTTCTGGTAGCAGTGTAATCGGAAGACGGCTCCACCGTGTTGGGCGGGAAAAACTCACCCATGGGGAAGGCTACATTTTTAAACAGACCGCAGGGGTCCTCCCGATCACTGCAGCCGCACTCGGTTTGCGGCACACAGTAGTCATACACCGGAATCAGAAGCTGCGTGTCGCGCTCCAGCCGCACCAGAGAAAACTGACCCAGTGTGACATAATAGCGGCGGGGGCCGCTGTCACCGAAAATCAGTTCACCGCCGAAGCAGTCCGCGATGCCATCCGGAATTTCCGTCAGGCAGGCATCACAGGGGGCCGGGGCATTGCAGCGGTCGGCAATGCGGGCATCCAATACGATGGGGTCAACCGCAGTGACAACGGCCACCGGCAGGTTGCTGCCTACCCGACCCGGACGATCCGGCGCACAGAGGCGGGTGTCGGAGGAGAAAACCTTGGCGCTGCCTTCACTGCCAAAGAGAATGCAGCGCTTATCGAAGACACACAGTCCTTCGGCCTCGGCATAGCGTGGGGTTCCGGTGCAGACTTGCAGAGTTACCCGGTAGAAAAAGCGCATGTCGATGGAGTAAAAACCACGGTGGAAGGTGACAGGCTCTACATCCGTGTAGACATACAGCAGTTCTGCTGTGCCGCCGCGTACCATTTGACAGGATGAAAGCAGCTCCTGTGCGGCAGCGGTGGGATAGAACCGCAGGTCTTCAATGCAGTCCTTATCCCGACAACTATCAAATATCTTTCGGGTGTGAACACAGACGGATTCCCGCACACTGCTTAAATCGCAGACCGGGCCCGGCATTCCGTTTTCAGGCATCCCAATAACCTCCTATTAAGTAGTGAAAGAAAAAGCTCTTTCAATTCAGTGTATGCGCTGCGGCAGGGGCTGTGCGTGAGACGGAGAATTTTTCGGGGCTATACAAACCGAAAATTTTCATCTATAATATAAATGAACCGCGAAGGGAGGTCTTATCATGGGTGTCGGATTTATCCATGACAAGCTGGATATTAAATTTCTGATTCTGTATATTGCGGCACGGCTGTCAGAACCGGTTCCGCTGGAGGGAATGCAGGAGTTGACCATGTGTGATGATGGAATTGACTATTTTGCTTTTTCCGAATGCCTGAACGATCTGGTGCGGACGGAGCATCTGCGCCTGACGGAGGAGGGACTTTACTGCATCACTCCGAAGGGGCTGCGCAACAGCGAAATATGCGAGTCCAGCCTGCCTATGTCTGTGCGGCTGCTGACGGATAAGAATGTAGCTGCCTATAATAAAGAGCTGCTGCGCCGGGCGCAGGTGCGATCCAGAATTATACCGCGTGAAAACGGAACATTCACCGTGGAGCTGAACTTCAGCGATGATGTGGACAATCTTATGCATTTGCAGGTGATGGCAGCAACGGAGGAAATGGCGAAGGAACTGGCGAAACGGTTTCAGAAAAATCCGGAGCAGATGTATACCCGGCTGATGGGAACGCTATTTGAATAAAGTTTTAATGGTCTGAATCTCAGGGCTGAAACGCCCTGAGATTTTTTGCATACAGGGAGGGGTGCTTTCATATAGTAGAGCATCTGAGAAGGGAGGACAATGCGGTGGACGAGCGCTATGCAATCAGCCGGTATGAGCAGGCTACGGCTGTGCTTCCGGTGAGATGGCAGCGGATGGCCCGGCAGCTGCCGGATTGGAAAAAGGCGGCAGCAGAAGAATTACGGCTGCGGGCCGGGCATCCGATGACGGTGCTGCTGCCGGAGGGTGAGCAGCTTTTATCCGACCAGATGCCCCAGCCGTTGGTCAGCCAAAATGACCTGGAGCAGTTGTGCGACACAGTAACGGGATATTCTCGCTATACGGCATCGGAGACGATGCGCCGGGGATACCTAACGGCCCGGGGCGGCTTCCGCATTGGGGTATGCGGCGCAGCGGTGATGCGGGAGGGGGAATGCAGTAATCTGAGGGATCTGTCATCGGCCTGCATTCGCATTGCCCGAGAACTGCCGGGACTGGCAGAGCCTGTTTTCCGGCAGCTGTTTGCAAGCGGACGATTTGAAAGCACCGTTGTACTGGGACCACCCGGTTCGGGGAAGACGACACTCCTGCGGGATTTGGTACGGTGTCTGTCGGACGGGACAGAGGAGACTCCGGCCCACCGGGTAGCGGTGGTGGACGAGCGCGGGGAGATTGCGGCCATGGTGCAGGGACAGGCCCAACTGGAGGTGGGCTGCCATACCGATGTGTTGGATGGCTGCCCGAAGGCTATCGGAATCCCAATTCTGCTGCGGGGATGCAATCCACAGATTATTGCAGTGGACGAAATTACACAGCAGGAGGATTTGCAGGCTATGGCGGGGGCGTCTTATTGCGGAGTTCGCTTTCTGGTCACGCTGCATGCTGACGGTGTGGAGGACATGCAGCGCAGACCTCTGCTGCGAGAATTGATGGAATTACACCTGTTCAGCCGGGCTGTCTGTATACAGCGGGATGGGTCCGGACGAAAATATGTGGCGGAGGAAATTCTATGAAGCTGCTGGGCGGCCTGCTGATTATGAGCGCGGCAGCTGCCTGCGTGATAAAGGAGCAACAGCGGGAAATGCGGGACAGGCAGATGCTGGAGGAGATGCTGTGCGCATTGGGCGCGATGGAATGCGCCGTGCGATTCCGAAGAATCTCTATGCCGCAGATACTGGAGGAGCAGGCCGCTCGTCCGGTATGCGGCGGATACTTCAAAATGGCAGTTGATTTCCTGAAAAGCGGAATAACTTTACAGAACGCATGGAAAATGGCATTTGATGGATTTTGCGTGTCGGAGGGCCGTGATGTGCTGACGCGGCTGGAATTTTCGGGAGATGAGCAGCGCCTGACGGAAAATCTGCGGCTGTGTCAGGAGAGGCTGAGACGGGTGCTGGGTGGTATGGAACGGGAAGCTCGTAACCGGGGACGGCTGCTGGCGGCCTGCGCGCTGTCCGGCGGAGGACTGTTGGTGATTCTGCTGCTGTGAGGGAGTACGAGGGAAATACATGGATGTGGATCTGATCTTCAAAATAGCCGCTGTGGGAATTCTGGTGGCGGTTTTAAATCTGGTTCTGGCCCGCAGCGGACGGGAGGAACAGGCAATGATGACCACGCTGGCGGGACTGGTGGTGGTACTGATGATGCTGGTACGGCAGATCAGTGAACTGTTCGATCTGGTCAAGACGCTGTTTTCTTTGTAAAATGACGGGACTGGTTCAGATTTTGGCGGTGTGCGTTCTGTGCGCAGTGTTGGCGGCATTACTGAAAGGAAGCCGACGGGAGCTGGCGCTTTTGCTGACGGTAGGGGTATGCTGCGGTGTGCTGGTATTTGCACTGAGACGCTTTGCGACCGTTGTGACGATGCTGCGGCAGTTGGCCGGTGAAGGCGGGGTGTCAGAGGATCTGTTGGAGCCGATGCTGAAAACAGTGGCTATTTCCATTATCACCAGACTTGGAACGGCTTTGTGCAATGACGCGGGAGAGGAGGCCATGGCATCTGTAGTGGAGATGGCCGGCGCTTTCGGAGCGGTGTTGGTAGCACTGCCTCTGTTCGGAATGGTTTGGGAACTGCTGCGGGGGATGCTGTGATGAAAAAATGGTTGCTGGTGCTGGCCCTTGTGGTACTGTGTGTGACACCGGCATGGGGCGAGGCACTGCCTCGGGAACTGCTGGATGCCGTGCCGGAGGAGGCGCGGATGCTTCTGGATGGGGAGCTGGAAGAAACGGAGAACTATCAGGCGCTGGATGAGGGAATATCCGGCCTGTGGAAGCGTGGATGCAAGCTGCTGCTGACTACACTGCGGGAGAGCGTTGGCGGGATTGCAGCGGTACTCATTGTAATGCTTCTATGCGCAGTGGCCACGGACTGCTTTCACGCCTCCGGCAGCAAGGGCGGGACAGTGGTATTGGCAGGAACACTGGTGGTACTGCTGGCTGTGATGGGCAGCATGGATTCCATGATGGGATTAGGAAAAAGAACGCTGGAGGAATTGAATGTGTTTTCGCAGGCCCTGCTGCCGACACTGTCTGCGGCCACCGCCGCCAGCGGCGGACTGATTTCTGCATCGGTGCGGCAGGTGCTGACTCTCCTGTTTTCCGGCAGCCTGCTGGGATTGATTGAGGGGGTTCTGCTGCCGCTGGTATGGATCTATGTGGCGGCAGCGGCAGCAGGTGCCATCCTGCCGGCAGGAAATCTGGGCGGAATTGCCGAGGCGGTACGCAAGCTGATTATATGGATGCTGTCCGGCGGGTTGCTGCTGTTCACAGGATATTTATCCCTGTCGGGCGCTTTTGCAGGCTCGGCAGACCGGCTGGCGCTGCAGGTAACACGAACGACTATCGGCTCGGTAATACCGGTAGTGGGCGGAATCATATCCGATGCGGCTGACTCCGTGCTGGCCAGCGCCGGTGTATTGCGGCAGTCGGTGGGAATTTTCGGCACACTGGTGATACTTGCCAGCTGCCTGCTGCCATTTGTGAAGCTGGGAGTACAATACCTGCTGCTGAGGCTGTGTGCGTTTCTCTCTGCCGCAGTTGCGCCGGGAGAACTTGTGAAGCTGGTGGAGGCACTATCCGGCGCATTCGGGCTGGTGCTGGCCATGACGGGGACAGGCGCGCTGCTGCTTCTGATCTCTGTTGCCTCGACTGTGTCGGCGGTGAGCTTATGATGGAGGGAATCAGAGAGTGGCTGCTGGGCTTGATTGCGGCGGCTATAGCGATGGCGGTGCTGCAGACGGTTTTGCCGGAGGGAAGCGTGAAAAAGGTGGCTGGCATTACCGGCGGGCTGGTACTGGTGGTGATGCTGCTGCGGGGCGCAGGAGCCGTTCATCTGCCGGAACTGCCGGACGCCTATGAGGAATATGCCAGTCAGATTGACCGGCAGCTTCAAAGCTATCAGGACAGGCAGCGGCAGCAGATGGAAGTGCTCATAGCACAGGCAGTGCGTGCATATATATCAGACAAAGCGCAGGCGCTGGGCCTGTCTGCCGAGGCAAGGGTGGAGGTGCGCTGGGACGGAGAGACACCGGAGCTGTACCGGGTGACAATGGATGTGCCGTATCATGCGGCGCTGTCGGAGGAGATTGAACGGGAACTGGGCGTGACGCAGGAAAAGCAATGCTGGCAGACGGCGGAGGGAAAAACAGAATGAGAAAGGGCAAGTGGAGCGAATTATGGAAGCGATACAAGTATGTAGCGCTGGTGGTGCTGGCGGGAATACTGCTGATGCTGCTGCCCACCGGCGCGGCAGCAAAGGAGCGGACCGGAGAAACAAAGACAGGGCAGGAGGAGTTCGATCTGGAGAAAACGGAGCAGCGGATGGCGGAACTATTGAAAAGCATTCATGGCGTTGGCAAGGTGCGTCTGATGCTGACGCTGCAAAGCGGGACGCGGCTGCAGCTGGCCGAGGATGTGCAGCAGAGCAGGCGAGCCGGGGAAAGCAGCGGGTCCAGCCAGACGGTGACCCTGAACCGGGGAAGCGGCAGCGGACAGGAAATCGTGGTGACGGAACGATGGTATCCAACATATCAGGGCGCGGTGGTGGTATGTCAGGGCGCGGAAAGCAGCGGCGTGCGTCTGGCGGTGACCGAGGCGGTGCAGGCGCTGACAGGGCTGAGTGCCGATCATATTCAGGTAGTGCAATGGACAAAATAACAGGAGGGTGCAGAATGAAGCAGGTGTGGAAAAAACGGGCAGTGGTAGCAGCGGTTCTGCTGTTTGTCTGCGCGGCGGTGTATATGAACTGGCGGTACGCGGGAAATCTGGAGGATACCTCCAAGGTATTGGGGCAATCGACTCTGGTGGGGGATGAATCCCAGGAGCCGGGTACGGAATCCGGCGGCACTGCTGCCGTTGCTGCCGCAGAGAATGACTATTTTTCCACTGCACGGCTCAGCCGAAAGCAGGCCCGTGATAACGCTATCAGCATGCTGAAGGAGGCGGAAACAGACGAGCATGCTGAACAGAGCGTACTGAATGAGGCGAGTCAGACTCTGCAGGTACTGGCCTCGTACACAGTGGCGGAAACGCAGATCGAAAATCTGGTAACAGCCAAGGGGTACGCCGATTGCGTAGCCTTTATGGGGGCTGAAAGCGTAAGCGTGGTGGTAAAGGATGCAGACGGACTGGACGCAGCGGATGTGGCACGGGTCAAGGATATTGTGATGCAGGAGACTTCCTATAAACCGGATCAAATTAAGGTGATTGAATCGGAGTGAGGCAGCGGCAAAAAAGGGTTGTATTCTGTGGGAAAAAATGATATAATCCCTTATACATGTATTATACAAAGGACCAAATGCAAGGAGTTTGGATTATGGCAGATAATAAGGAATATATTACCCAGCAGGAGCCGATGGGGGCTATTCAGATCTCTGAGGATGTGGTGGCGTCTATTGCTACCGCCGCCGCCATGGAGGTTGAGGGCGTAGGCGGCATGCTCAGCGGAAATGTGAGTGATCTGGTGGGCGGCAAGAAAATGGCTGCAAAGGGTGTGCGTATTGACGCGGACGATGCAGTGGTGACGATCAGCCTGTATCTGATGATCCGTTATGGCTTTGCCGTGGCCGAGGTGGCAGGCAAGGTGCAAAAGGCGGTTCTTGCGGCACTGCATGACATGACGGGGTTTGAAATCGGCGCTGTGAATGTGTTCGTAGGCGGCATTTGCTTTGACTGAAGAAAGAAGAGGAGAGAGTAGAGGATACAAGGGGTATGACACGAAATACAGCGAGAGAAATTGCCACACATCTGGCTTATGAACTGAGCTACAGCGACCTGCCTATTGAGGAGTTTCTCGCCCGGCAGCTTTCCGCAGAAACATTTGCCCTGCGGGCCTCTGAATGCGGCATTTACGCAGAGACACCCAATGAAAAGCAGCGGGTTTATATCAGCCGTCTGGTGTGCGGCGTGCAGGAGCATGCGGCAGAGTTGGATCAGTACATTGAGCGCTATGCCAAAGGGTGGCGCTTCGAACGCATCAGTCTGGTGGCATCTGCCATTATGCGGGTGGCAATGTATGAGATTCTGTATATGCCTGATGTGCCGCACGGCGTGGCTATCAATGAGGCGGTGGAGATCGCCAAGAAATATGAATCCCCTGAGGTGGTCAGGTTTATCAATGGTATTCTTGGCAGTTTCCTGCGGGGCGAAGTGAAGGACTGAAAGGCAAGTGGGGCAGGCAGGGTGTTGACTCTGCCTGCCCTTTGACACAGGAGGAGCATGGAGAGGACCATCTATGAGGTATCGGCAGTCAACCAGTATCTGAAGGACTTGCTGGAGACGCAGCCGCTGCTGAACAATATCTATATCCGGGGGGAATTATCGAACTATAAGGTTTATCCCTCGGGACACCACTACTTCACGCTGAAGGACAGCCAGAGCGCTTTGCGATGTGTCATGTTCCGCAGCAGTGCGGACAGGCTGCGCTTTCGTCCGGAGAGCGGTATGAAGGTGATTGCCTGCGGGCGAATCAGCGTGTATCCGCGGGATGGGGCATATCAGCTGTACTGCACGAGAATAACACCGGAAGGCGTGGGTGACCTATATGTAGCCTTTGAACAGCTGAAGGAGAAGTTGCTGCGGGAGGGCCTGTTTGACGAAGCGCACAAAAAGCCGCTGCCGCCGTACCCTGAGCGGATTGCCGTGATTACCAGCCCGGCGGGAGCTGCCGTACATGACATGATCCGGATTTTGCGCCGACGCTATCCGCTGGCCAAGGTGATTTTGCTGCCGGTACGCGTGCAGGGGACGGAAGCACCGGCGGAGATTGCAGGAGCCATTCGCTATGCAAACAAATGGCGGATAGGAGATGTAATCATCACGGGCCGGGGCGGCGGTTCCATGGAGGACTTATGGGCCTTTAATGATGAACGGGTGGCACGGGCCATTTACCAGTCGGAAATCCCGGTGATTTCTGCTGTGGGGCATGAGCCGGATGTGACCATTTCCGATTTCGTGGCGGACAAACGCGCGTCTACGCCATCTAATGCGGCGGAAATTGCTGTGGCGGATCAGGAGGAGCTGCAGCGGCAGCTGGAAAATTTTGCGAGGCGGATGAATCAGAGCCAGATGACTCGTCTGCGCCGTTTGAAGGAGCGGTTGGATGTATTGGCCGGACGGCGCGTGATGCAGGACCCATCGGCCACCTATGACGACCGGCGGGTGACACTGGATTTGCTGCAGGAGAAGCTGGGAGCGGCCATGCTCCGCCCGCTGGAAAGAGAGAAGCAGCGATTTTCAAAGGCGTCAGCATCACTGGATGCCTTGAGTCCACTGAAGGTTCTTGGACGCGGATATGCGCTGGCTACGGCGGAAGATGGGACATTGCTGCGCAGCAGCGACCAGATCCGGAAGGGAGACAAGATTCACCTGCGTCTGGCGCAGGGAGGAGCAAGGTGTATCGTGGAAGAAACAGGCAAGGAGAATCTGGAATGAAGAAGAAAACCTTTGAAGAAAACATGATGCGGCTGGAGGAAATCGTGAGCCAGCTGGAAAAAGGGGACGGGGCGCTGAGCGATTCGCTGGCCCTGTTTACAGAAGGGACCAAGCTTATCAGCGCCTGCCGAAAGGAACTGGATAGCGCACAGCAACAGGTAGTGAAGCTGATGAAAGGGGCGGACAGTGCTCCGGTGGAACAGGAATTTCTGGAAACGGATGAGGTGTGAGTATGAAATACGAAGAACGCTATCAGGCTTATCAGACTGAAATTGAGAAGTATCTGGACAGAATTTTTACAACGGACAAGCCCTATGGCAGGCTGCAGGAGGCGATGCGTTACAGCATTCTTGGGGGCGGCAAGCGCATTCGTCCGGTGCTGACGCTGGAATTTGCGCGGTTGGGCGGACTGGATTGGCATCTGGCGCTGCCGTATGCCTGCGCACTGGAACTGGTGCATAACTATTCACTGATTCATGATGATCTGCCCTGCATGGACGACGATGATCTGCGCAGAGGCAAGCCTACCTGTCACAAGGCATTTGGCGAGACACTGGCTGTGCTGGCGGGTGACGCCTTGCAGCCGGAGGCATTCCGCCTGATTCTGACGGCACCCTGCCTGTCCGCAGAAAATCGGGCAGAAGCTGCATTGGTGCTGGCCCGTGCCTGCGGTGCGGATGGGATGGTGGCCGGTCAGGTGCTGGACACAGTTTGCGATGTGCGGGATGAGGCCGGGCTGACGGAGCTGAACCGGCTGAAAACAGGGGTTATGATTTCCGGCGCAGCGGAGCTGGGCTGTATTGCTGCCAAAATGCCGGCTACCATGCGCCAGCAGGCACTGGAATTTGCGGACAATCTGGGTCTGGCCTTCCAGATCCGGGATGATATGCTGGATGTGGTGGGGGACGAGCAGGTGTTTGGAAAGCCCATCGGGTCTGACAGAGAGGAAGGTAAAATTACCTTTGTGGATGTAAAAGGACTGGAAGGCTGTGCCAGCGAAGTTGCTGCCTGCACCGAACGGGCCAAGGCCGCTGTTGGAAGCTGGTCAGATCATGATTTCCTGTGGGAACTGGCAGACCGGATGGTGGGCCGCAATAAATAAAAGAGTAGGATGAATCAACAGGGACAGGGAGCGGCAAAATTTGCCGCTCCCTGTCCCTGTATCCGGAATGTTGGAAGGTTCTTTTCAGAATCTGAACACGAATATACGGCATATACTGCATGTTTTAGTTGTAAATTCCGAAAAAGTGTGGTATAATCCTCGAATACTGAACAGCGGCGCAGTATCCTAGTCGGATCTGCCGTCTTGTAAGAAGGGCCT
>ERZ772867.4774-NODE-4774-length-9829-cov-2.303663_pt1 | contig 9829 bp, 7 predicted proteins | sample MGYA00511341_ERZ772867 | MGnify/ENA primary metagenome ERZ772867 (study PRJEB29015, sample SAMEA2737707) | human gut metagenome | biome: human gut; feature: human-associated habitat; material: faeces | place: China | collected 2012 ... | reverse complement strand
GATACGGAAATCGAGATGGGGGCCGGTCGCCGTGCCGGTCGCACCCACGTAGCCGATGGTTTGCCCCTGCCGGACGCGTTTGCCGTTCTTCATGCTTTTGGCAAAACGGGACATATGCCCGTAGAGCGACTCCAGCCCGTTGTCGTGGCGGATAATGATTTGTTTGCCGTAGCCTCCGGCCCGCCCGATATTGGTAATGACCCCGTCGCCCACGGCCATAATGGGGGTTCCGGTAGGGGCGCCGTAATCGATGCCCTGATGGGGCCGGGTGTTGCCGAAGACCGGATGCCGGCGCGCCATGCTGTAGCGCGAGGTCACGCGCAGGAACGAGAGCGGAGCCTTGAGCAGTTCCCGGTGGAGGTTGTCGCCTTCCGCATTGTAGTATGTTTCCCGGCCGCGTTCGTTGTGGAACAGATAGGCCGTATGCTGCTTGTTTTGATTGGTGAACTTCGCACCGAGCACGCGTCCATACCCCTCAAACGCATCATGGCGGAAACGCTTTTCCACCAGCACCTCGAAGGCGTCGCCTTCCCGTAGATCGCTGATGAAATTGATTTCGGAAGCGAAGACGTTCGCAAGGGCAATGGCCAGCGCCACGTTTTCGCCTTGTTCGGTTACGGCTCCGGAAAGCGTGCTCTTGATCTCTCCTTTGATGACCGCCAGCGAGGTCTGGTAGTCGATTTCTTCAAGCCGGGCGACGAAACGGTCGTCCTTCTTCTCGACGATGAGGTATTTTTCCTGATTGATTTCGTACTTGAAACACCGGAACGCCTTGGTCTGCGGATCCCGGACAACGGCGAAGGGCTGGCCGAAACGGACCTTGGTCAAGGCATATACCGGCTTGGCCGCCGCGAGCAGCTCGGCAAGGTCGTTTGCATCCATCCAGTCCCCAAGGATTTTTCCCGCCGTGTCACCTTTCTGGATCTCGCTGCGGAGGACTTCTCCCTGTTCGGGGTCCTGTTCGATGGTATAGCGCGGATTGGCCTCATAGACGTCGGCTTCCTTGGCGTCTTCCTCTTCGCCATCCTCTTTTTGTGCCTCTTCCTCTTCATCCTGTTTGAATTCGTCCACGGCATGTTCGGGAGACAAGGACAACAGCCCTTCCACGTGGGAAACCACGTTTTCGAGCGGAGCGGGAAGGGGGGCGGCATCATCACGGAACCGGAGAAGCAGCGCGAGGCTGAGAAGGATAAGGCACAGGGAGATGATGCACCATAAAATCCGTCGCATGGGCAGACACCTGAATCATTGCAAACGAGTTGAAGTTCGCCGGTCGCCGCGCGGAGCCGTTCCCGGATGACGGAAAGCGGCGGAGGGGACGTTCCCCGGCGCGGCACGAAACATGCCTCATATCCTATTCGAACAGAACAACCTACCGTTTTTTTGGTAAAAATATTTTTACAAAGTGGTTGCCGCCAGATCCGTTCCACAACAGCGGAAGTACGTTGAAGCCTGTTCGGGCCGTATGGAAAGCCGATACGGAGAACGGCGCAGTGAGGGGAGGTGCGGAACGACAGAAGCTATTCACCATGCTGGTTCTGATGAAAACGCGGAATAACGCGGTGTTAGCATGGTCATATTTCTCGGAGAAAAAATTTTTGTCCGAAAGCGAAAAAAGAGCTTGCCAAGGAAGGGGCTTTTCGCTAGAAATTTCTTCGCGCCGAAGTGGTGGAATTGGTAGACACGCTAGGTTCAGGGTCTAGTGAAGGTTCCTTCATGGGAGTTCGAGTCTCCCCTTCGGCACCATAAGAAAGTAAACGGGCTGGCAGAGCAATCTGCCGGTCCGTTTTGTTTTTTCGTCATCGTCTTTTGAGGCCCTGTACGCTGGCAAAAGCTCATGGAGGAACCGATGCCGGACAATAGACGTACTGTCGGTGATCTGCGGGCGTTCAGAAGAGTGGCCATGTTTTTTATGTACGTTCGAATCGTTCTCGCTATTGTCGGCCCCAAACTTGAGGCCTTTTTAGGTATGCGATGAGTGAATGAGATTGGGCTGTTTCCAGCCTTTGCACGCGAGATTTTTCAACGCGCCGGAATTCTTGATGAGAGAAGTTCGGCGCTTTTTTTCGCCCTTTTTCAGCAGGATCCTTTGTGCTTTCTCCATGCGTTGAATTTCTTGTTTTGAAGCTCCTGGGAGGTTTCGGAACTCGCCTGTCCTGTGCGTTTCGAAACTGAGGCGGGTTCCGGAAGGCTCAGGCGTCGTTTTTCCTTGGCAGGCTACACTGAGAGAATAAGGCAAGAATAAAAGAGAATCGTATCTGTTCTTCGGCATAGTGACCGGATATGTTTCTTACAGAAAAAATGGTCGGCAAAGGAGTCCGTCATATGGAAAAAGATACGCTTTCCACCGCTGTGAGCGAACCGGTCATCCTGCGCAACGGTTCGCAGCCTTCCATCAAGGGGCCGGATGCATGGTTTACCGGCACGGTCCGCATCGATCCCCTGTTTCCGGCCCATACGCCGGCACGTGCCTCAAGCGCTTACGTCACTTTCGAGCCGGGAGCCCGTACGGCATGGCATACCCATCCTCTGGGGCAGGCTCTGATCATCACGGCTGGGGTCGGCAGGGTTCAGGTGCAGGGTGGGCCGATTCAGGAGGTCCGCCCTAGCGATACGGTCTGGTTCCCTCCATACGTCAAACACTGGCACGGAGCCGCTCCCGGCGTTGCCATGACCCATATTTCCGTGGCTGAAGAAGAGGGTGGGAACAACGTCGAGTGGCTGGAAAAAGTAACGGAAGAGCAATACACGGGAAATTAGAGCCGTTGTTCCGAAAGGCCGGATTGTGCGGGGCAATGCCTTATGTGTACCGTGCGTTGGGAACACGGAGAACATATGCAGTGTGTATATGTTTCCCGTCATCCTGCTGCAGGGTGTCATAAGAGTTCTTTGAAAGAAGAATGAATAAAAAGGTTGCAAGCATCATTGCGGAGAGGCAATCAAGGAGTTCATAATATGGCTGAACAGTTTTCCCGCCGGAGTTTTCTGAAGGGCGGAGCGCTCACTGTAGGGGCCTTCGCTTTTGGGGGCTTCCCCAGGATCGATACTGCTATGGCCGCGCCGCAGGAAAAGGCCAAGGTCTTTTTCACGAAGGACATCAGCCTCGAAGGGTTGATGAAGGTCTATGCCCGCGTCAATCATGGCATGAGCGGCAAGATCGCCATCAAGCTGCATACGGGCGAACCGCATGGTCCGAATATTTTGCCCCGCGAAATGGTCAGGGGATTCCAAGCGAATATTCCGGACAGCAGCATTGTGGAATGCAATGTTTTGTATCCCAGTCCGAGGCAGACCACGGAAGGGCATCGTGAAACCCTGAGGACCAACGGCTGGACCTTCTGCCCCGTCGACATCATGGATGAGGACGGGGACGTAAGCCTTCCCATTCCCGGCGGGAAATTGCTTACGGAACTGTCCGTCGGCAAACATATCCTGAATTATGACGCCATGCTGGTGCTGACCCACTTCAAAGGCCATACTGTGGGCGGTTTCGGCGGTTCGCTCAAAAACATTTCCATCGGCTGCGCCTCAGGGAAACTGGGCAAGCAACAGATCCATCAGCTGCCGGGCGACGGGACCTGGCCGGGAGGCCCGCTGTTCATGGAACGGATGGTGGAAGGCGGCAAAGCCATTACCAATCATTTTGGGCAACATATTACCTATATCAACGTGCTCCGGAACATGTCCGTGGATTGCGACTGCGCCGGGCTCGGCGCGGCGGCACCCACCACGCCGGATTTGGGGATCATTGCCTCGACGGATATTCTGGCCGTCGATCAGGCTTCGGTGGACATGGTTTATGCATTGCCCGAAGCGCAGCGGCGCGACCTTGTGGAACGCATTGAGTCCCGCAGTGGCCTGCGCCAACTCGAGTACATGAAGCTTCAAGGCATGGGGAACAATCAATACGATCTGATCACCGTGTAAGGTATTCGGGATCTCCGCCGATGCGCGCGAAGGGCATCGGCGGGGGACGGTAGGGCGGTTCCGAGGAATAGTCGGGGCCGCCTTGCCGTATCCCGTCCGCGTCTGAAAAGAGAGAATGTCTGGAGATTCCATGAGAAGGGGTATGCGCGTGGCGTTCGGTCTGGTCCTTTTACTCTGTATTCTTATCGGGGGAGGGTATGCTTTCATGTCGCAGGCTTCATTCGGCAAGTTGCCTGAAGGTGACCGCCTTGACGCGATATCGCAGTCGCCTCACTATGAGGGCGGTGCCTTTCGCAATACGGAGCCGCTGCCGCCCATAAAGGGGAACGGCGGCATTGTGGGCGCGTTGATGAAATACGTTTTTTCGTCAACGGAAGGCCAAAAGCCGACTTGTCCCATTCCTTCAGCGAAAACCGACCTGCGGGGGCTCGACAGGAATACGGATACCGTCGTCTGGCTCGGCCATTCTACCTACTTCGTGCAGCTCGGCGGCAGACGCCTTTTGATAGATCCCGTGTTCAGTACCTATGCTTCGCCGGTCTTTTTCGCCAACAGGGCGTTCGAGGGGACGAACCTTTACACCGTCGAGGACATGCCGGACATCGATTATCTGCTCATTTCTCACGACCACTGGGATCATCTGGATTATGCCACGGCAACGGCGCTTCGGTCCAAGGTGGGGCAGGTCGTCTGCCCCCTCGGCGTCGGGGCCCATTTTGAGGCTTGGGGCTACGGCAAGGAAACGGTTTTCGAGGGAGACTGGTATTCCGTCCTTGAGGGGAAAGACGGCTTCGCCATCCACATCCTGCCCGCCCGCCATTTTTCGGGCCGCTCACTGACCCGGAACAAGACCCTTTGGGCGGGCTTTGCCCTTGTTACCCCTGAACGCAGGATTTTTTTCAGCGGAGACAGCGGATACGGCAAGCATTTCGCGGAAATCGGCGCACACTTCGGCGGGTTTGATCTCGCTATGCTCGACTGCGGGCAATACGACGAGAACTGGCGGTACGTCCATATGATGCCGGAAGACACGGCGCAGGCCGCGGAAGATTTGCGTGCCCGCGCGCTGCTCCCGGGCCACGTGGGGAAGTTCGCCATTGCCTACCATACGTGGGATGATCCGTTCAAACGGATTGTGGCGGCGAGCCGAGGCAAGCCGTATCGGCTTCTCCTGCCCCTGATCGGTGAGCCCGTCGTCTTGCCCATCGCTTCGGACGGTGAGAGCCTCCGCTGGTGGGAGGCCGGACGGTGACACGGCTTCATTGATGGGCGAAAAGGCCCCGGCATTTCCCTTGACTGAGCAGGGAATGCGGGGCCTTTCTTCTTTATGGAAGGGAGGGCTCACTTTTCTTCAGAAACGTTTTCCGTTTTCCTTCCCTTCCACAATTTCTTCACACGGCTTGAGAGCTCATCCACATGAGCGGGCGTATTTTTTAGCCTGTTCGCTGATCAGATCCATATCCTCAAAATAGTTGATTTTCATGGCCCGTCTTACGTCATCCAGCGTCCGGGCGGCGGCTTCGCGGGCCCGCATACTGCCTTCCTTGAGGATGTCATAGATGGCGGGAATATCCTTTTCGAGTTCCCGGCGGCGATTGCGGATAGGTTCCAGTTCGTCCTGCAGGACGTTGTTCAGGAACTTTTTGACCTTCATGTCGCCGAGGCCTCCACGGGTATAGTGGGCCTTCATTTCTTCGATGTTCTGATAGTCCGGGAAGTGGCGCTCGAAATGTTCGGGGCGGCTGAAAGCGTCCAGATAGATGAATACGGGGTTATCCTCGACCTGACCGGGGTCTTCCACGCGGAGGTGGTTCGGGTCGGTGAACATGGACATGACCTTCTTTTTGACCTCGTCCGCGTCTTCGCCCAGATAGATGCAGTTGCCGAGCGACTTGCTCATCTTGGCCTTGCCGTCGATGCCGGGCAGGCGCAGGCAGGCCTTGTTGTCCGGGAGCAGCATCTCGGGCTCGACCAGCGTGTCCCCGTAAACCGCATTGAATTTGCGGACGATTTCCTTGGTCTGCTCCAGCATCGGGGCCTGATCTTCGCCCACGGGCACGGCCGTTGCCTTGAAGGCCGTGATGTCGGACGCCTGGCTGATCGGGTAGGTGAAGAAACCGACCGGGATGCTGGCTTCAAAGTTGCGCATCTGGATTTCGGATTTCACTGTGGGGTTGCGCTGGAGCCGGGCCACGGTCACAAGGTTCATATAGTAGAAAGAGAGTTCGCAGAGTTCGGGGATCTGCGACTGGATGAACATCGTGGATTTTACCGGATCAAGGCCGCAGGCGAGGTAGTCGAGGGCGACTTCGATGATGTTCTGGCGCACCTTTTCGGGATGCTCGGCGTTGTCTGTCAGCGCCTGCGCATCCGCGATCATGATGAAAATCTTGTCGTACTTGCCGGAGTTCTGGAGCTCCACCCGGCGCTTCAGCGAACCGACGTAGTGGCCGACATGCAATCTTCCGGTGGGCCGATCTCCAGTCAATATAATCTGTTCCATTACAGCTTTCCTTTCGCCTGTTTCGTTTTTTTCGGTTGACGCTTGAGGCGTGCGCGGTTGGCGTCGTAGCGCGTCTCTCCATATCCGGGCTCCGCTTCGTAACGGTTTCTGTTCATACATGATAGGGCGATGAAGTTCAAACGCCCGGTGTTACCCTTGGATGGAGGAGGGGGCGGGGCCTCGCAGCAGCCTCCCCACACCTTTTTTGCGCTGCGCCAGCGGGCCTCGCCGCCCCGGAGCCCGCATTCCGCCTCGCTTATGTCGATATAGGGAAGACGGCCTCTTTCTTAATGGTGAATGCATATTTGAATAAACTTTTCTTATTCCAAAACGGAATATTGCTTATGAAAAAAAGAAATAGTTTATAGTATTATAAAAAAAATCCCTCTTTTTAATATTTTTCTATTGGAAATGTGCTTGATATAATCCTGAATAATGCATGAAAATGCTTCGAACACTTATAGTTATTTGTGCAAAAATGCTTTTTATCCATATCTCTTTTAAAGAAAGACAGTTATTGTTAATGTACAAAATATCACAAGGCGGAAAAATACAATTTATCAATCGACTGTTTCATTAATCAATTTACGTTTTCGAAAGGAAAATCAATTTTTATTTATGAAAAAAATAAAAAAGATCTATTTGACTTTCTTTTTAGATAAAACTAAAAATAGCCTCACGAGGAAAACGCAAGGCGGAAAAAGCCGATGTTTCCTTTATCGCGTCACGTTGGACTGGCTTTATGAATTGGTTTTCTGGTTTGAAGAACAAAGGAATGTTGAGTTGATGGTGGCATTGAGAACATGAATTCCTGAAGAAGGGGCATCACATGGCCAAATTTCTGGAATATCAGGGCAAGGAATGGCTCGCGAAAGGCGGGATGCCCGTCCCAAAAGGGCGAGTGGCATCTTCTCCTGAAGAAGCGGAGGAAGCCGCCCGCTGGATCGGCGGCCCCGTAGCCGTCAAGGGGCAGGTACAGGCTGGCGGGCGCGGCAAGGCCGGGATCGTCAAGCTGGCCGATACGCCCGAGGAAGCGCGTGCCCTCGCTGAAGAAATCCTCGCCAAGACCGTAAAGGGGCTTCCGGTCGAGAAAGTCCTCATCGAAGAAAAACTGGACATCAGGAAAGAGTATTACTGTTCATTCGTCATCAACAACGCCCGCGAAGCCCGCTGCCCCATGCTGATGTTCAGCACGGAAGGCGGCATGGACATCGAAAGCGTTGACGAAAGCTTGCTGTTCAGGCTGAACATCGATCCGCAGTATGGCCTCCAGTCCTACGACGCCATCGATGTCTGCACCCAGGCCGGGATTGCTCCGGCAGACCTCTCCAAGTTCGCCTCTTTCCTCACCAAACTGTCCAAGCTCTACAAGAAGTACGACTGCCAGACGCTTGAAATCAATCCCTTCGTGATGACCGGGGACGGCAGCCTCTATTGTGCCGACTGCAAGATGGAGATCGACAACAGCGCCGTGTTCCGTCACCCCGATTTCGGGATCAAGATCGCCCGCGACCTGCCCGGCCAGCCCACGGATCTGGACGTCATCGGCTGGGGCATCGAAGAGACCGACGCCCGCGGCACCGGCTTCCTCATGAACATGGGCTACGATGAAGTGAGCCCCGGCTACGTGGGCTACCATCCCATCGGCGGCGGCTCCGCCATGATGGGCCTCGACGCGCTGAACGCCGTGGGGCTCAAGGCCGCCAACTACGCCGACACCAGCGGCAACCCCGTTGCTGCCAAGATTTACCGCGTCGCCAAGGCGACCCTCTCCCAGCCCAACATTGAAGGGTATCTGCTCGGCGGCTTCATGATGGCGAATCAGGAGCAGTGGCACCACGCCCACGCGCTGGTCAAGGTGCTGCGCGAGATGCTGCCCAAGAAGCCCGGCTTCCCCTGCGTGCTGCTGCTGTGCGGCAACCGTGAAGACGAATCCCTCGAGATACTGCGTACCGGCCTCGCCGACATGATGACCCCGGACGGCATCGGCAGGCGCATCGAGATCTACGGGCGGGAACACGTCACGGACACGAAGTTCATCGGCGAACGGCTGCTTGCTCTGTGCAAGGAATACAGCGCTGAGAAAACGTCTCAGAAGGCAGGGTAGATCCTTGGAAATCAAAGAAAAATCCTCGACTGTCTCGATCGATGTCAGCAAGTGCCTCTCCTGCGAGACCAAGGCGTGCGTCGCCGCCTGTAAAAAATATGCGCGGGGCATCCTTGAATTGAAGGACGGCGTGCCCTCGGTCGAGCATCTGACGGCGGAAGAAGTGCTCCGTCTCGGCACGGAATGCCTTGCCTGTGAATTCGCCTGTACCTTCCACGGCAACAAGGCCATCACCATCGATGTCCCTGTCGCCGGGCTGCCGGAATATCTGGCCAAGCGCGGATTGGCCTGACGCCTCGCGTCGGGTCGGGCAACCATCTTTGACCAAAAGGATTGGGGTATGGGCATACTGATCAACAAGAATACGAAAGTGGTCGTTCAGGGCATTACGGGCCGTGAAGGGTCCGTGCGCACGAAATACATGAAAAGCTACGGAACCCATGTCGTCGGCGGCACCAGCCCCGGCAAGAAGGGCTCCGACGTTCACGGCGTTCCGGTCTACAACACGGTGAAGGAAATCGCCCGCGAACACGGCGAGATCGACTTCAGCGTCATCTTCGTGCCCGGGCATGTGCTCAAGACCGCGGTCATGGAGGCGGCGGATGCGGGCGTCAAGAACGTGATCCCCTGCGTGGAAGGCACCCCCATCCACGACATCATGGAGATGATCGCCTACTGCAAGGCCAAGGGGACCCGTCTGCTCGGGCCCGGCTCCATCGGGATCATCACGCCGGGAGAAGCCGTGGTCGGCTGGCTCGGCGGCAATGTGGAATGGGCCAATACCTTCTTCAAAAGAGGGTCCATCGGCGTGTTCTCGCGCAGCGGCGGCCAGTCGGGAACCATCCCGTGGGTGCTCCGCGAAGGCGGCTTCGGCGTGAGCACGGTCATCCATACCGGCACGGAACCGGTTCTCGGCACCTCGATGGCGGATCTGCTTCCGCTGTTCGAGGAAGATCCCGAAACCGAAGGCGTGGCGGTTTATGCCGAAATAGGTGGTTCGCAGGAAGAGGAGTGCGCCGAGGTCATCGCCTCCGGAAAGTTCACCAAGCCTTTCGTGGTGTACGTTTCCGGCGCATGGGCCCCCGAAGGCCAGCGCTTCTCCCATGCATCCAATATCGTGGAGCGCGGTCGCGGTTCTGCCAAGAGCAAAATGGACGCGATCACGAAAGCCGGGGGGTACGTCGCCATGACGCCTACCGACATCCCGGTCATCCTGCACGAGAAATTGAAGAAATAGCTTCGGTCCGATTGGTATCTTTTCAACCAACTTTTTTCCTCAAAGGAGAATTCCC
>ERZ772867.4772-NODE-4772-length-9830-cov-497.098107_pt1 | contig 9830 bp, 20 predicted proteins | sample MGYA00511341_ERZ772867 | MGnify/ENA primary metagenome ERZ772867 (study PRJEB29015, sample SAMEA2737707) | human gut metagenome | biome: human gut; feature: human-associated habitat; material: faeces | place: China | collected 2012 ... | reverse complement strand
ACTATATCAGCGAGGCATACGGCGCGTATGAAGCCGTGATGGAAGCCCTGCTGTTGGCGGTTGAGTACGAAATGGGCAAGACGGCGGTTGCCGTCTAAGGGAGGGAAAAAAAATGAAAATCCTGAATCTTGAGAAAATCGTGCCGGACGAGGAAGCCAGGAAGGAACTCTTTGAGCAGCACATGATGGAAACCACGCTGCGGCTCAATGCGCCGCGCATCATCCGCGAACTCGACAACGCTTGCGACAGCAAGCGCACCGCCGACCGCATTTGGAAGATTATCTGGATGGACGTACGGAGCGGGAAGGTGAAGGACTACGGAGCCTTTCAGAAGGTTTTCCCCTGCGAATTTGATGCCTACGTTGTCTACGGAGACATCATGAATAAGCTGCTTGAAGAAATCAGCGACAAGATGGGGGCGCTTTGGAATGACTGACTTCCAGCGAGCAACCGGGGTAACGATGCAGCCGGAGGAAGGAGAAGGCTTGCGCTGGTGTCCCATCGACGCGGTAATCGTCAAGCAGATTCGCAACCATCTGGGAGACGGCGCAGCAATGCGGATTGTTTACGACGCTGTTTGCAACATGGCGGGCATAAACACACCGGACGACATCACGAAGCTGACGTTTGAGCGGGCGTATAGCCGCGCATTGTCCGAGACGGGACGGTATCAAGCAGGGGAGATTGACGCACAGGGCAACTTTATCGCGGAGGTAATCGCGACGGCTTTCACCCTTGCGCCTACTGAAATGATAACACAGAAGGGGGTGAAATAAATGACCGAATTTGGAGGGAATGAGCTGCGGAAAGCACGAGAAAATGCAGGTATCCGGCAGTGGCAAATCGCAAGCGAAATCGGCGTTTGTGAAGCACTCGTCGGGCGCTGGGAGCGTGGCGAAGCGTTCCCGTCGCCGGACGACGTTGATAGACTGGAAATCGCCTACAAAGCGCCGGGATTGTGGCACAAGTGGATGTTGTCCAACTGCGATAGCTACCGGAGACATTATCGCGGCGTAGATGAGACAACGACGGCGGGAAGCGTTCTCCGAGGACGGTTTGCGATTGAGGACGTGATGTGCTTACAAAGCGCAATTGAGCGCGACGTGTCGGAAGACGGGCGCATTGATAACCCGATTAACCGAGATAAGTACGAGGAGGTTCTGCGAAAGGCAATCGCCTGTCTGACGGACACGCTTGCCCGAATCGAAAAGCGAGGTGGCGCGAAATGACGCAGTACCTCAACACCGAGCGCGTCGCCGAAATTCTCTGCATCAGCAAGGAGAGCGCCCGAAAATTTATGCGCGAAATGCCGCACGTCTGCATCGGTGGCAAGGCGCACGAAACCATCCGCGTCACTGTCAGCGACTTTGAGCAGGAGATGGAGCGCCGAAAGCGTTACCCGACGCAGGAGCAGGAGAACGAGGTCATCCGCCAGCGCAAGAAGCGCAACGACCTTGTTGCGCGCGGGCTGATGAACCCTGACGGCACAATTGCCCGGAGAAGGGCATAAAAAAGCGCCCGTGTCGCGGGTACAAAGCGCGAACACGGGCAGACAGAAAGGGTAATGTGGCGGTTAAGCCACTACCATTCTACCACAAAAAAGAAAGGAAGTCAACATATATGGAGCAGTTTATTACCGACGACATGGAAGAAATCGAGGGAACCGAGCAGGAAGAAAGCGCGAGCTTCAACATCGACAACGACCAAAAGGCGGATTGGGCAATTCGCAAAATCATGGAGACGGAAAACGCCGCGAAGATGTGGAAAGAGTACTACAAGAAGCAAAGTGACCGAGTGGAGAAGATCACGCAGCAACGGATTGCCTACTTCACCGCCTTGCTGGAAAGCTACTTCGACACCGTGCCGCACAAGGCGACGAAGACCAGCGAGAAGTACAAGCTGCCAAGCGGCGTTCTTGTCCGCAAGGCGCAAGCGCCGGAGTACGAGCGCGACGATGCGCAGATTATCGCGTGGTGCGCAGAGAATGCGCCGTCCTGCGTGGAGAACGTGCCGAAGCTGAAATGGACAGCGCTAAAAGGGATGATTGTAGAGAACAACGGACAGGCAGTTGAGGAGCTGACGGGAGAAGTCGTTCCCGGCATCAAAATTGTTCCGCGCGATCCGGTTTTCGCGGTGCAGAAGGGGTGAGCCAAATGGCAAGACGCTGCTGCCTATGTGGCGCATATCTGGATAGCGGAGAGCGCTGCGACTGCGGATGCAGCCAGACGGACGAAGTTCCGCGAGGGTGCAGGAAGCCCGTGCGGAGGGTTGATGAAGCCAGCCGCACGGGAGAGGATTGGCGCTGGGAGAAGTACATCAACGAGCAGTATCAGAGATGGTACGAGTGCTAATAGGAGGACGACAATGGAAACGTGCTTGGAGTACACGGACAAAACAATGTGGATTTCCACGGATGAGAAGTGGCTTATCACGCGCATCATGAGACTGCGAGACGTACACCCGGAGGAAGTCGAGATTGTGAAAACGCCGCAGGAAAATCACGCTTGCCTGTATTGTAAAGTCCCGGCGAAGTGGCTGAAAGTTTCGCCGCCGAAGCGCGTAAATATGACGGAAGAACAGCGGAAAGCCGCCGCCGACAGAATGAGAAGCATGATAGGGAGGAAATAAGTCATGGAAAACGGGCAGATTTACGCCGCAATCAGCGCGGCGATGGCGGACATTTCCGCAATCAAGAAAGACAAGTACAACGAGAAGCAGGACTTCAAGTTTCGCGGGATTGACGACGTCATGAACGCGCTGAAGCCAATTCTGACGAAGAACAAGATTTTCACCGTTCCGCAGGTTTTGGAGCAGATGCGCGAAAGCAAGGTAACGACGAAAGGTGGAGAACTGCGGTATAGCCTCCTCAAAATCGCGTTCCGCTTCTATACCACAGATGGCAGCTTCGTCGAGGCGGTAACGCTTGGCGAGGGCATGGACAGCGGAGACAAGGCAAGCAACAAGGCAATGGCGATTGCTTACAAGTACGCGCTTTTTCAAGTATTTTGCATCCCGACGGAAGAAATGACCGACCCAGACGGTGAAAGCTACGAGACAAAGTCCGAAACTCAGAAGAAACCGGAGCAGCCGCAGCAGCAGAGCAAGCCAGTAGAGAATCAGACGGAAACGCCGGCGGACTATATCAAGCGCGAGTGCAGAAACATTGGCATGGATGTGCAGGAGTTGAGCAGAGTTCGCGCCGCGCTTGTGGAAGCAAACATCGTCCGCAACATTCCGACGAAAGAGATGACGATGGCGGACGCAAAGGCGATGATGGACGCGGTGAAAGCTAATTTCCGGGAGGCATCATGATGAATCGGGCAGAACGCAGAAGAGCGGCGAGGGACATGACCCACGCCACGCAGAGCATCATGAGGGCGCGGGGAGGCTACGAACGCGAGTATGAGCGCGGAGCGAAGGATGCAGAACGCCATGCAATCAAGATGATTTTCGCCGGAATGTGCCTTGCGATGAAAGAAGAGTTCGGATTCGGCGCACAGCGAATTTATCGGATGCTGACAGCAACGCAAAAGTATCTTCAACCCGGCGCGTACTTCACAACGGCAGAATTGATTGATGAGGTTCTGGAAAAGACGGGAATCCGGCTGGATTTCGACGACCCGTTTGATATGGTAGAGCAAATCGAGAAAGGGGAAAGGCGATGAATGTAGTCAGTAACGTGGAAATCATGGGGCTTGCGGCGAGCGTAAAGGCAAGCCGCTATCCGATGGCAACCGACACGGAGAATTGCAGCGAGGAAGTCACAGAGCGGACGATGGCACTTGCCAACTGCCAGACGGGGAGCGGACACGACCAGTTTTTGACGGGGATTGTCGTGCAGTTCGACCTCACGTTCTCAATCAAGGCGTGGGTGGAAGCCGAACGGTATCATTTTCTGGATTTTGTATCGAGCCAGTCCACCATGCACCGCATAACAAGCATGGACATCGACGAGCAATGCATCGACTATGTGCGCCGGGAGACAATCGAGATTGTGGAAAAGCTGGTTGAGGAGTACAAGGAAGAACCAACGCCGGAGAGGTATCTTGCAGTCCTCTACAACGTGCCTGTTGGCTTGCGGCTGACGGCGCGGATGACTACCAACTATCGGCAGCTTAAAACCATCTATCAGCAGCGGAAAAACCACCGTCTGCCGGAATGGAGGGCGTTCTGCGCGTGGATTGAGACGCTGCCGAGAGCGGAGTTTATCACAGGAAGGCGAGTTGACGCGGCTAAACGCGGGGAAGCATATCGCGAATATCAGCGGGCTTACTATCAAGCGCACAAAGAAGAGTTGCAAAAACGTCATCGAGAATATTACTGGAAAAAGAAAGAAAATTCGCGCGCTTACTATCAAGCACACAAAGAAGAGTTGCAAAAACGTCATCGAGAATATTACTTAGCACATAGAGAAAAAATCCGTAAAGCTACACGGGAACGTTATTACAAACATCAAGCAGACCGCATGGAGAAAGGGGCGGAAAAGCCGCGGGAGGGGGAAAAGAATGCCTAAAGAAGCACTTATGCCGCGCTGCCCGTACTGCGACGATGAAATGAAATACGTCGTACTCGACATAGCAAGAAGAACAGCGCGGCTTCATTGCCCGACGTGCGATTCAGAATTTCCGCCAAGGGAGGAAGAAAGTGACGATGACGACTAAGCAGCGAAACCGCGTTCTGACGTTTGCCGAAGCAAGCGCGAAGAACCAAAAGACGGCGCGTATTTGGGTGGAACTGCGCTACAATATTCCAATCTGCGCGTATTTCCTCTCGCGCACGAACAAAACGTGCCGAGTGATTCCGTACAATCCTGGTATTGGCAGCTTCGTCGTCGGAGAAGAGGACTACGGCGCAAAGTGGCGGTGCTGGGAGAAAGAGCCGACACGCGAAGAAACCAAACGCGAGCCGTGGAGCGAGCCATGATTGCGACAATCGGAAAGGTCGTCGAGCAACCGGACGGCCTGACAATCCAGACTGTCCGCCCCGATGCGGAAAACCTATCGGATACCGTCACGGTGCTTTGGCAGGACTGCCGCACAATAAGTCCAGAGCAGCGGCGCAAGGCGTGGGCGCTGATTGGCGAGATTGCCGCCGCGACGGGATATATCGGACGGGGGGACAAGAGCGACCTAAACACGATGCTCAAGGCGGAGTTTCTGCGAGCGCGTATTGACAAGTTGCAAGCGGAGGCAATTAAGGCATTCAGCCTGTCCGACGTAGATATGACAACCGCGCGGCTTTACATCGACTGGCTGGTTGAGTTTTGCGTTATCAATGATATTCCAACAAAACAACCGCTTGTGGAGTACGCGGAGGACATCGGCGCGTATATCTACGCTTGCGTGATGCACAAGCAGTGCGCCATCTGCGGACGCAGACCGTCAGACTTGCACCACTGGGAGCGCGTCGGCATGGGAGCAGACCGCACTGAAATCAATCATATCGGGCTGACGTGCGAACCGCTTTGCCGGGTACATCACACGGAGTGCCACACGATGGCACAGGCGGATTTTGACGAGAAATACCACATTCAGCCCGTAAAAATCGACGAAAAAATAGCGAAGCTGTACAAGCTGGGGAGGAAAAGCAATGAACAAGCTGACAATAATCGGGAATCTGACGCGGGACGTTGAGTTGCGCACAACGCAGAGCGGCAAGAGCGTCGCAAACTTCACGGTTGCGGTCAATCGCCGCGCAAAACCGGGTGAAAAGGCGGAAGCAGACTTCTTCCGCGTATCCGTCTGGGATAAGCAAGCGGAAACGTGCCAAAAGTATCTTGCGAAGGGGCGCAAGGTGTGTGTGATTGGCAGCGTCAGCGTCAGCACATACAACGCCAACGACGGAAGCACACGCGCGACGCTGGAAGTATTTGCGCAGGATGTTGAGTTTTTAGACAGCGCGAAGCAGGATGCACCGCAGACGGCGCATGAGGCGGCTCAACCGCCCGCGCCGCAGTACACCACGGTATACAACGAGGATTTGCCGTTCTAACGGCAGCTGATGGAGGTAGCAAATGGAGCTTGAGTATGTGCCTGTGCAGGTAGCTATGCGCCGGGAAATCGCGAGACTTTCCGACGAAGAAGCCGGACGTGCGCTTAAAGCCATTCTTGATTATGTGGCGACGGGTGAGGATGTCGAGCCTGAGGGAAACGCGGCGTTTTTGTACCTTGCGCTGTTGCGAGAATGCGATAAAATCTGCAAGATTCACGAGGTGCGTTCCGCAGGTGGCAAGGCTGGCGGACGTGGTCGCCCGAAGAAAACAAAGTCAGAAGAAATCCAGCAGTCCGAATCGGAACAGGCACAGCTCAACCCCGAACCAGAGAAAAAGCCCGAAGCACATACACCTGCACCCTTCATTAGCGACGAGGAAGCCGTAGAAATCCAGCAAGGCACAAACGATGTGCTGGACGAAGCGAAAAGGCAAGGATTCCCCGATACAACGGCGACGATGGACAATATCAACCAGCTTGTGGCGGACAACGGCACGGAAGAAGTGCTGGAATGCGTCAAAATCGCCGGAGAATCCGGGAAGCCTAACATCCGATACCTCAAGGGTGTAATCAATGGACGCGCGAAAGAGAAACAGGAGAAAGAGCGACGAGAGCAAGCGCGGATTGAGGCGGAAAAGCACCCGATAAGGTTTATAAATAGCACGGACGAAATTGAAGTACACGAACCGCCGAAAGTCAAACAAAGAGATGTATTCATGAGCTGCGTTAAAAACCAGCCAATGGAGCATCCAGAGGTACGGACAAAGCTGGAAGAATTAGCGAGAGCGTGGAGTAGTTAAAGATGGACGCATACATCAACGAGGACGCGGAAAAAAGCCTAATTGGGCTTGCGATGCAAGACGCAATTGTGGCGCAAGAGGTTGCCGCACTGCCTGATGCACTCTTTGGCTTAAAGCAGATGCAAGCCTGTCAGCGCGGAATCATGCGCCTTGTGAAGCAGGGAAAAAGCGTTGACCTTGTAACGCTGGATGCAGAAGTGCAGTGCGACTTCCGGGATACCGCCCTCTTGATGCAATGCGTGCAGATGGGCATTTCACCTATCATGTCCCGGCAGTACATAGCGATTTTGGCGGAGTGCGCGAAACGCCGCGAACTTGCGACGCTGGCGCGAAAAATCCTGCAAGATGTAGGAAATCCGGGCGTGTCGGTTGCGGCGCTGCAAGCGGATTGCGCAGCGGCGGCACAGTCGTCAACCGCTGGCAACGACGGGGTGACGATGCACGAAGCGTCGCTCATGCTTGCGGATTCTTTTGACAAAAAGGACGGGGTAACAAGCGGAATCGCAGACCTTGACGTGATGCTTGGCGGCTTCAAGCCAGGACAGCTAATCTACATCGGCGCACGTCCGGGTGTTGGTAAAACGTCGCTGGCTATCTGCATGGCGAAGTACGTTGCGGAGCACGGCGGCGGGGTGTTGCTCGTATCGCTGGAAATGAACCCGGTGGAAATTGCGGCGCGTTTCATGGCGAATGAATCAGGCGTGGACTTGCAGAAAATCTCCACAGGCAAGATGGAATTGGAGGATTTCGCGCAAATATCGCCCTGCTATCAGGCGCTTGCAGATTTACCAGTCACCATCGAAGAAAGAGCGGTCACACCACTTCAAATCCGCAACGCGGCGGCGAAAATGAAAGCAAGCAAGGAGGGGCTAAGCCTGATTGTGGTTGACTACATCCAGCTCATGCGAGCAGATGAGAAGTGCGGAAACCGCACGGAGGAGGTGACGCAAATCAGCCGCGAGTTAAAGCTGATGGCGATGGATTTAGGCGTTCCGCTGCTCTGCATGACGCAGTTCAACCGCGAGAGCGAGAAGGGATTCGGCAAGTCGACAAGAAGCGAGCCGGATATGTCACAAGCACGAGACAGCGGCGCGATTGAGCAGGACGCGAACGTGTTTCTCATCCTGCACGAGCCGGAAGAGCCACAGGACGCGAACAGCGACAGATGGCAGATGTACCACAACTGCCAAGCAAACGGGTTGACGTGGCAGACGTGCCGAATTAGGAAAAATCGAAACGGCGCAACGGGGCTTGTGCATCTGGGCTTCGACAAGTCGCACATGCGATATACTTGCCTAAAAAAAGACTAAAAGGAGAAATTTATGGACGATTCGCTGCACAATATACATGTCGTGGTTACGGATGCTGAGACTGGCGAGATGTTGGTAAATGAGACGCACGAAACAGTATTGATTATCATGAGCAACTACGAAGATAGATTCAAAAACGGGAAAGTATCCGTATTGCAATATACCAATGGAAGCAATATTGGGATTGCGGAAGCAATAAAAAACAGCAATGCGCTTTCGCTGGCATATAGGGCAGTCGGAATGGCAAAGGCGGACGCCGAAAGTAAATGGAAAAGAGCAAGTGTACTTCATCAACAAGTTTAAGGGGGGATGGGCGTAATGCGAGTAAAACCAAAGCCTTGCCCGAATTGCGGAAGCAAGTACGTGGAAATGTTGACTAAATTTTTCGGCGGTAACGGTTTTGAGGTAAGATGCTTGGACTGTGGTTATATCGGTGAGCTTGGGAAAACAAGAGTAGCAGCCGCGAGAGCGTGGAATAACGACGAAAGGAGAAAGAAGAATGCAGGATTATAATCTGAAACCGTGCCCGTTTTGCGGGGAACGGAAAATCGAACTGGCAGAACCTGATTATTTTTTCGGCAGTTGGTTTTGCGAATGCACTGCGTGTAGACAGGCCATTGCAGCAGGAGAAACGCTGGAAAAGGCAATGAAGAAGTGGAATATCCGTGCGCCGGGATGGTTTTCCGTGGACAAGGTGCTGCCGCTAAATAGAACGCACGTCATCGGATTTGATATAGAAAGTGGGTGGAACTATCCATCGTTGTATTTTTGTCCAGACACAAAGGAGTTTTTGGACGAAACATACGACGACAAGCCTGTGAGCATCACGCACTGGATGCCATACCCGGACGCGCCAAAGGAGGAAAGAGACAATGAGTAAAAACAAGAACCTGCCGCGTTGTCCGTGGTGCGGATACATGATGCGCCAGAGAAAATTCACGCCAAACGGCGCTGGTTACGAGGCATACTACCGCTGCACCAACTGCGGAGAGCATTCCCCACATATATATGCCGAAAGCGCAGAAGAGGCAGAGAGCAAGGCATACAAAGCAGCGACAAGTCCTTTCTGCAATCCGGGGAATCGGGAACTGACGATGGAAGAGGTGCGACAAGAACGCCTTGTGTGGTCAATGCTGCAAGATAGTGATTCGCTTTATCTGCTGTGCTGGTGCGCGGAAAATGATTTCTTCGACTTCTTCATCGTGCTGGAATCGCCAATGCGGACGTACGACGCGACGCAACCGACAATAATGCAACTGATAAAAGAGCCGAAAGAGTGCATGAAAACGAGGTTTTGGTTGCGAAAACCGACAGAGCAGGAAATGGAAAACACGCCGTGGGAGGAAAAACAAAAATGAAATATGAGTTTACTGGCGAAGTAAAATACATCGGCCGTAAGATATTGCATCGAATCCGTGCAGTGCGCGACATCCCGGAACACAACGTGAAGGCTGGTGACTTGGGCGGCTGGCTCGAAACAGAGGAAAATCTTTCACACAACGGCGCAGCTTGGGTGACGGGTTCGGCGCTGGTGACGGATTCGGCGCGTGTTATGGATTCGGCATGGGTTATGGATTCGGCATGGGTTATGGATTCGGCGCGTGTGACGGGAAAGGCGCTGGTGACGGATTCGGCGCGTGTGATGGGCGAGGCGTTGGTGATGGATTCGGCGCGCGTGACGGGAAAGGCGCGCGTGATGGATTCGGCGCGCGTGACGGACACAGCGTTGG
>ERZ772867.4757-NODE-4757-length-9853-cov-2.915187_pt1 | contig 9853 bp, 10 predicted proteins | sample MGYA00511341_ERZ772867 | MGnify/ENA primary metagenome ERZ772867 (study PRJEB29015, sample SAMEA2737707) | human gut metagenome | biome: human gut; feature: human-associated habitat; material: faeces | place: China | collected 2012 ... | reverse complement strand
AAGGGAGAGACGGCGGCTGCCGTCTCTCCTTTTTTCCTTTCGCCACGCGGTTTCTTTCCTCTATACACCGCACCTTTCTTTGCATTTTTGTACAGTACACACAAAAATATAATGAAATCAAAAACATTTTATGGGCGTTCTTTTTGAGATTGAGGATTGACTTTCCGAAAGAGAGCCGCTACAATTGGAAACAACATCAACGGGTTGTCTGTTTTGAAAGGAGTGGAACACCATGGCATTTTTCACGACGTCTTCCCAGTCCATGATGATGAATGGTGCGTCCGCTCGCCAGGCGGCGTCTGCTTCCTGCGCCTATTCCACGGAGATGTCCCGTGCTTCCATGATGAATATTGCTCTGATTCTGGACGCCATTCTGCTGGCGTCCATTATTATTTGCGCCCTGATTCCCCTTGCCATTCTGGTATCCGTACTGGCAGTGGCCCTGTTTGTTCTGGTACTGGTATTGTTGGTAGCAGAGTATCATCATACGCCGAGATCGCGACGAGGTGCATAACTGTTTGATACAGTAAAGCGGCTCCGCATCTGGCGGGGCCGCTTTTTTGTATAATCTGAACCAAGAAAAGGAGATTGCAAGATGAAAAAGAAGTTCTTTGCCCTCATGATGGCCATGGTTATGGTCCTCAGCCTGGCCGCCTGCGGCGGCTCGGATGAAGCCGACTCCAACTCCGGCGATTCTGCCGGCGGGGAGAGCTCCGGCAGCAGCGCCTTCAAAGTCGGCGTCATTGGCCCCCTGACCGGCGGCGCCGCCATCTATGGCACCTGCGTGGCCAATTCCGCCCAGATCGCGGTGGACGAAATCAATGCCCTGGGCGGCGACATCCAGTTTGAGCTGATGACTGAGGACGACGTCAACGACGCTGAGACCTCCGTCAACGCCTACAACGCCCTGATGGACGACGGCATGCAGATCCTGGTGGGCACCGTCACCACCCAGCCGGCCCTTTCCGTGGTCCCGCTGTCCTATGAGGACCGGGTGTTCACCCTGACCCCCTCCGCCTCCGGCGACGATGTCATTTCCATCAACGACAATGATAACGTGTTCCAGATCTGCTTCACCGACTCCAACCAGGGCTCCCGTTCCGCCCAGTACATCGATGAGAACTTCGACAGTCCGAAGATCGCCATCATCTACAAAAACGATGACCAATACTCCATCGGTATCCGGGACAACTTCAAGGCAGAGGCCGATTCCCGCGGTATGGACATCGTCTATGAGGGCACCTTCACCGAGGCCAGCCAGACCGACTTCAACGTCCAGCTGGCTGGTGCCCAGTCCGCCGGCGCCGATCTGCTGTTCCTGCCGATCTACTATACCCCCGCCTCTGTCATTCTGACCCAGGCCAACGCCATGGGCTACGCCCCCACCTTCTTCGGCGTGGACGGCATGGACGGCATCCTGACCGCCGAGAACTTCGATGCCTCTCTGGCTGAAGGCGTCTACCTGCTGACTCCCTTCTCCGCCGACTCTGAGGACGAGATGACCCAGAACTTCGTGGCGGAGTATCAGGACCGGTTCGGCGAGATCCCCAATCAGTTCGGTGCCGATGCGTATGACGCCATCTACACCCTGTATCAAGCCATCCAGGCCGCCGGCGCCACCGCCGACATGTCCAATGAGGAGATCTGCGATGCTCTGATCGAGGTCATGCCCACCCTGGCCGTCACCGGCCTGACCAGCGCCGGCTCCGAGATGACCTGGGACGAAAACGGTGCTGTGTCCAAGGACCCCACCGCAGTCATTATCGAAAACGGTACCTATGTCACTCCCTGACAGCGGAACACACACTCCACTGTAATAGAGGACAGGGATCGGCTGCCGGAACTCCGGCAGCCCTCCCTGGACTTCTATGGTGGAAACCGACGCGGGGAGCTGTCACCGCCCCGGTTTCTGCCATAGAAGGGGAAAGAGAGGAAAATACTTATGGAATTTCTATCCTACCTGATCACGGGCATCAGTCTGGGAAGCATCTACGCCATCATCGCCCTGGGCTACACCATGGTATACGGCATTGCCAAGATGCTGAACTTCGCCCACGGCGACGTTATCATGGTTGGCGCCTATGTGTCCTTTTACGTGACCATGTTTGCAGGCAGCAACCTGCTGGGAGAGGATCCCTCCGCACTGACCACCGGCGCTGTGGCTCTGGTGTCCGTGCTGCTGGCTATGGTGGTCTGCACGGTTCTGGGCGTGGTCATCGAGGGGCTGGCTTACCGCCCCCTGCGCCAGGCCGGCAGCCTGGCGGTGCTGATCACCGCCATCGGCGTCAGCTACTTCCTGCAGAACGCAGCGCAGCTGCTGTTCGGCGCGAATCCCAAGAACTTCACCCCCGTGGTCAGCGGCCAGCTGACGCTGTTTGACGGACAGCTTCGGATCTCCTATGTGGCGCTGCTGACCATCACGGCCTGCGTGGTCATCATGCTGGGGCTGACCGCTTTCACTGGAAAGAGCAAGATGGGCAAGGCCATGCGGGCCTGCTCGGAGGACCGGGGCGCAGCCCAGCTGATGGGCATCAACGTCAACGCCACCATCTCTATGACCTTTGCCATCGGTTCCGCCCTGGCGGCCATCGCCGGGGTATTGCTGTGCTCTTACTCTCCGGTGCTCCAGCCCACCACCGGCTCCATGCCCGGCATCAAAGCCTTCACCGCTGCGGTGTTCGGCGGTATCGGCTCCATCCCCGGCGCCTTCCTGGGCGGACTGCTGCTGGGCGTCATTGAGGCCATGGCGCAGGCCTATATCTCCACGCAGTTGTCCAACACGATCCTGTTCGCCGTGCTGATCGTGGTGCTGCTGGTCAAACCGTCCGGCCTGCTGGGCAAGTATGTGCCTGAGAAAGTGTGAGGTGGCGGTATGAAAGGCTATTTCAAAAACATGAAAACCATCACCAAGGTGGACTTCGCTACGTATCTGGGCGTGATCCTGGCTTTTATTGTGGTATCGATCTGCCAGGCCCAGGGACTGGTGAGCCGTTCTCTGGGCGGTATGCTGGTTCCCATCTGCTGCTACGTGTGCATGTCCATCTCCCTGAACCTGACCGTCGGCATTCTGGGAGAGCTGTCTCTGGGCCATGCCGGCTTCATGAGCGTGGGCGCCTTCTCCGGCATCATTGCCGCCATGAGCCTGCAATCTGCTGTCCCAAATGATCTGGTGCGGATGATCGTCGCCCTGGTGGTGGGCGCCTTCTTTGCCGCCATCGTGGGCTTCATCGTCGGGATTCCGGTGCTGCGGCTCCGGGGGGACTACCTGGCCATTGTCACCCTGGCCTTCGGCGAGATCATCAAGGATCTGATCAACTGCCTTCTGGTGGGCTGGGATGAGAACGGCCTGCACATCGCCCTGAACGTGGACGGCACCAAGAGCATGTCCTCTCTCGGCCTCAGCGAAAACGGCATCGAAATCATCAAGGGCGCCCAGGGCGCCACGGGCAACGCCCGCATCGCCACCTTTGCTATGGGCTTTGCACTGGTGATGATTACCCTGGTGGTGGTGCTGAATCTGGTCCGCAGCCGGACCGGCCGGGCTATCATGGCCATCCGGGACAACCGGATCGCCGCCGAGAGCGTAGGCATCAACGTCACCAAGTACAAGCTGATTGCCTTCGTCACCTCTGCCTCCCTGGCAGGTGCCGCCGGTGCCCTGTTCGGCCTGAACTACTCCAATGTCACCGCCGTACAGTTCGACTTCAACACCTCCATTCTGGTGCTGGTGTATGTGGTGCTGGGCGGTCTGGGCAACATCTGGGGCTCCATCGTGGCAACAGTTGTCCTGTATGTGCTGCCGGAGGCCCTGCGGCAGTTCTCTGACTATCGGATGCTGGTGTACGCCATTGTGCTGATTCTGGTGATGCTGGCCACCAACAACCCGCAGGTGCGGACGCTGATCAGCCGGATCATTCCCAGAAGAAAGGGGGCAGCCCTCGATGAGTAAGAAATTTGAAAAGGGCAAGATGGTCCCTGTTCCCAGCCATGCCATCATTCCGGAACGGGACATCGACAAATCCCCCATTCTGGAGTGCAGCCACCTGGGCATCGACTTCGGCGGCCTGCGGGCGGTGAATGACTTCAACCTCACCATCGGCCGGACGGAGATCGCCGGCCTCATCGGCCCCAACGGCGCCGGCAAAACCACCATCTTCAACCTGCTGACCAAGGTCTATCAGCCCACCCGGGGCACCATCCTGCTGGATGGACTGGATACCTCCGGCAAGACCACAGCTCAGATCAACCGCATGGGCATTGCCCGGACCTTCCAGAACATCCGCCTGTTCAACAACCTCTCCGTGGAGGACAATGTGAAGATCGGTCTCCACAATCAGGAGCGCTACTCCGCCATCACCGGCGTTCTGCGCCTGCCCTGGTACTGGAGCCGGGAAAAGGCCGCTCATGAGCGGGCACTGGAACTGCTGTCCCTCTTCGGGATGGCGGACTTGGCGGACCATCAGGCCGGTTCCCTTCCCTACGGCGCCCAGCGCCGGCTGGAGATTGTCCGGGCGCTGGCAACCAACCCCTCCTTGCTGCTGCTGGATGAGCCCGCCGCTGGTATGAACCCCTCCGAAACGGCGGAACTGATGGAGAACATCCGTAAGATCCGGGATACGTTCCAGATCGCCATTATGCTCATTGAGCATGACATGAATCTGGTCATGAACATCTGCGAGGGCATCTGCGTGCTGAACTTCGGCCGTGTCATCGCCAAGGGCAGCCCCGAAGAGATCCAGTCTAACCCGGTGGTCATCGAGGCCTACCTGGGCAAACAGAAGGAGGCGTGAGCATGAGCACCATTTTAAAGGTTGACGATATCAACGTCTATTACGGCAGCATTCACGCCATCAAGGGCATCTCCTTTGAGGTCAATGAGGGCGAGATCGTGACCCTGATCGGTGCCAACGGCGCCGGTAAGTCCACCACTCTGAACACCATTTCCGGCCTGCTCCACAGTAAGACCGGCCATATCGAGTTCATGGGCGAGCTTTTGAACCATGTGCCCAGCCACAAGGTCGTTTCCAAGGGACTGGCGCTGGTCCCCGAGGGACGGCGGATCTTCCTCCAGATGTCCGTGCAGGAAAATCTGGACATGGGTGCTTTCTCCCGCCGGGGCGGCAACATCGACGCCGATATGGAGCGAGTCTTTGAACAGTTCCCCCGCCTGAAAGAACGCCGCAAGCAGGTGGCCGGTACCCTCTCCGGCGGCGAGCAGCAGATGCTGGCCATGGGCCGGGCGCTGATGTCCAACCCCAAGCTGCTGATGCTGGATGAGCCCTCCATGGGCCTGGCCCCCATTCTGGTGGAGCAGATCTTTGACATCATCAAAAATCTCCACAAGGCCGGCACCACGATCCTGCTGGTGGAGCAGAATGCACAGGCGGCCCTGTCCGTGGCTGACCGGGGCTATGTGCTGGAAACCGGAAAGATCGTCACCACCGGCACAGGCGCGGAACTGCTGGCCTCTCCCGCCATCAAGAAGGCGTATTTGGGAGGCTAAACGTCGGAGCAAAGTCCGCATGGTTCCTTTCCATCTGGCATGAAGCCTTTACTGTTTTCCATTTTCGCAGCATAAACCGCACGTCCGTTTGGACGTGCGGTTTTTTCTCTCCGCCTCTTTTCAAAGCCGCTTCTCCGTGGTATACTGCTGTCAAGACAAGTTTGAAAGGGGTATCGTATGCACGCGGAGGAACGCAGAGAAACGATTTTGAAGCTGCTGCGGCAGTCTGCTCAGCCGGTCAGTGCCTCGATGCTGGCAGGCCAGCTATCTGTCAGCCGCCAGATCATCGTAGGAGACATTGCCTTGCTGCGGGCCGGAGGCGCGGACATTTTAGCCACCCCCCGGGGGTACTGCCTGCAAAATGCCGCCGCAGCCGGTCTCACCCGCCGGGTAGCTGTCCGCCATGACGAGGCAGGCATGGAGGTAGAGCTGAACACTATGGTGGACAATGGCTGCACCGTGGTGGACGTTATCGTGGAACACCCTCTTTACGGCCAGCTCACCGGCCCCTTGCAGCTTTCCAGCCGATACGATGTGGCCCAGTTCATCGCCCGGAGCCGCACCGCCCAGCCTCTCTCCGTTCTCACCGGCGGCATCCACCTTCACACGCTGCTCTGCCCCAGTGAGGACGCTTACCGGCGGGTACTGGACGCCCTGCGGCAGGCAGGCTTCCTGCTGGAGGGATAAAACTTTCTGTTGACAAGCATACCGATTCCGTGTATAGTGTGTTGGACAGGTGTCAAGACACAAGTCTGACACACTATTTTTGATCGATACGGAGTATTCTCATGGAAAAGGTAAACGCATTTCTAAAGCGCAAAAACATCGTTTTTTCCGCCAAGCGCTATGGCATTGATGCCCTGGGCGCTATGGCACAGGGCCTGTTCTGCTCCCTGCTGATCGGCACCATCCTCAACACGCTGGGCACGCAGTTCCACATCGGTTTCCTCACCGCCCAGATCGGGGAAAAGGTTCCCTACACCATCGGCGGCCTGACCTCCTTTATGAGCGGTCCCGCCATGGCCATTGCCATCGGCTACGCCTTGCAGGCGCCCCCGCTGGTGCTGTTCTCTCTGGCGGCTGTAGGCTACGCCTGCAACCTGCTGGGCGGCGCGGGCGGCCCCTTGGCCGTGCTGTTCGTGGCGATCATCGCTGCGGAGTGCGGCAAGGCCGTCAGCAAAGAGACGAAGATCGACATTCTGGTGACCCCCATTGTCACCACCCTCATCGGCGTAGGCACGGCCTATGTTATCGCCCCGCCCATCGGCACCGCCGCCAGCGCCTTCGGTATGGTCATTATGAAGGCCACGGAGCTTCAGCCCTTCCTGATGGGTATTCTGGTGTCCGTGCTGGTAGGCGTGGCATTGACTCTGCCCATCTCCTCCGCCGCCATCTGCTCCGTACTGGGCCTCACCGGTCTGGCAGGCGGTGCGGCTGTGGCGGGCTGCTGCGCCCAGATGGTGGGCTTCGCCGTTATGAGCTTTCGGGAGAACGGCTGGGGCGGTCTGGTGAGTCAGGGCCTCGGCACCTCCATGCTGCAAATGCCCAACATCGTGAAGAACCCCCGCGTCTGGATCGCCCCTACCGTCACCTCCGCCATTACCGGCCCCATTGCCACCTGCCTGTTCCGTCTGCAAATGAACGGCGCGGCCATCAACTCCGGTATGGGCACCTGCGGCCTGTGCGGCCAGCTGGGCGTGTGGACCGGTTGGGTGGCTCCCAGTGAAAAGGCTCTGGCCAATGGTGCCATCGCCATGAACCCCACCGCTTTTGACTGGGCGGGCCTGATCCTGATCTCCTTCATCCTCCCCGCCATTCTGTGCCCCCTTATCAACCAGCTCTGCCGCAAGGCCGGCTGGGTGAAGGACGGCGATCTGAAGCTGCCCTGATATCCCTAATTTCACACATGTAGAAAAAACCATCGGCTTTTTGTGGAAAAAGCCGATGGTTTTTGTTCTTCTATAAGATTGTGCCCTGTTTAGCCGAATTTATGCCCCAATTCCCGTCCGAACATACATTTTTAATAGGTGTTTTTCATTGTTAAAAAGCAAACATCTGTTGACGAAACGCCATGTTTTGGGTTAGAATACGAGTCAGGAAGGTATGTTCCTTTCAATGGCTGATCGCGCTGTCTCGTAAACTCCGTGTACGGCGCGATCTTTGTCGGGTGTCCCGGAAAACGATTACTTGTGATTATTTTCCGGAATGTGTTATCTTATTCAAAATTGGAAGCGTACACATACCGTTATTTCCTTGTTTTACTTCATTTTTTCATCAAAGCAAGCAGAAAGGATGCGTGTTACATGGATGTAAAAAAGTGCAACGTTCTGGCGGCTGAGATCCGGCTGGAGACCCTGAAGGTCATCCACTCCCGGGGCTTCGGTCACGTGGGCGGTTCCATGGATCTAGCAGACCTGATGGCCGTTTTGTACGGTGAGGTCATGAAGTTCGATCCCAAGAACCCCCGCTGGGAGGATCGCGACTGGCTGGTGCTCAGTAAGGGCCACGCCGGACCCGTGGCTTATGCCACCTTCGGTCTCATGGGCTTCTATCCCATGGAGGAGGCCTACACCCTGAACCAGCCCCACACCAAGTTCCCCAGCCACACCGACCGGAAGCTGACCCCCGGCGTGGATCTGACCACCGGCTCTCTGGGCCAGGGCGCCTCCACCGCCACCGGCGCCGCTCTGGGCAACAAGATCGACGGCCGCACCAACCACGTCTTCTGCGTCATCGGCGACGGTGAGGCGGACGAGGGCCAAGTCTGGGAGTCCTTCCAGTTCGCCTATGCCCACAAGCTGGACAACCTGATCTATTTCATCGATAAAAACGGCTATCAGCTGGACGGCCCCACCGATGACATTCTGGCTCACGGCGATCTGGCCAAGAAGGCGGAGTCCTTCGGCCTGTACACGCAGGAGATCGACGGCCATGACGTTCAGGCGATCTATGACGCCATTCAGAACGCATACGCCAAGAAGGGCGTTCCCAGCTGCATCGTGCTGGATACCTGCAAGGGCAAGGGCGCTACCTTTGCCGAGCCCAAGCATGACCACTCCTCTCAGCCCAACGAGGAGCAGTGGGCCGAGGCCATTGCCGCTTCCGAGAAGGCCTTGGAAGCTGTCAAGAACGCTTAAAGGAGGGTGCGAGTAATGAGTGTGAAAGTAATTGGTAAGCATGAAAAGGACTCCCGCGCCTGCCGCGACGCGCTGGCCCTGACTCTGAACGAAATGATGGCCGAGGACAAGTCCATCGTCTATGTGGACTGCGATCTGATGGGCTGCATCAACACCAAGATGCTGAGGAAGAACTATCCTGACCGCGCTTTTGAGGCCGGTATTGCCGAGGCCAACGGCGCCGGCGTGGCTGCGGGTCTCGCTGCCGCCGGCAAAAAGGTGTTCTTCCATTCCTTCGGTACCTTCTCCTCCCGCCGCTGCTATGACCAGATCTATATGTCCGCCGCTTATGCCGGTCTGCCCGTCCACGTGCTGGGCTCCGACGCCGGTGTGACCGCTGCCTTCAACGGCGGCACCCATATGCCTCTGGAGGATGCCGCTATGTACCTGAGCATCCCCGAGACCGTGGTGCTGGATCCCGCCGACTATGCCCAGCTGGAGTGCATCACCCGTCAGCTGCCCGGCATCACCTCCGGCGTGACCTATACCCGCTTTGTCCGCAAGGGCATCGTCAAGGTCTATGAGGACGGTTCCGAGTTCCCCATCGGCAAGGGCGTTGTGCTCCACGAGAGCGACAAGGACGTGGCCACCATCATCACCTCCGGCATCATGGTGGACGAGTCCTTGAAGGCTTATGAGGCCCTCCAGGCGGAAGGCATTTCCGTCCGCGTGATCGATATGTTCACCTGGAAGCCTCTGGACGAGGAGCTGGTCATCAAGGCCGCCAAGGAGACCGGTGCTATTGTCACCGCCGAGAACCACAACGTCACCTGCGGTCTGGGCAGCGTGGTTTCCAACTGCCTGGCTAAGAACTGCCCCACCGTTCAGGAGTTTGTGGGCGTGCAGGATCTGTTCGGTCAGGTCGGTCCTCAGGACTTCCTGATGGATGAGTACGGCCTCCGTGCCGCCAATATCGTGGCTGCCGTCAAAAAGGCGATCAGCCGCAAGTAATTCGGATATCCGGCGGGGTCTCCCCGGAGCTCCCGCCTGTATCACTTAAATCAATTAAAAGGAGATTTCAATCATGGATGCATTTTCCGCTTCTCTGATGGCTGACAAGAGAGAGATTGTCTTTGCTCCCACCGTGTATAAGTTCCAGACCTTCGCCCAGATGGCAGAGGAATTCAAGCTGGGTGAGCGGGATGTGGTGCTGACCAACGAGTTTATCTACACC
>ERZ772867.4756-NODE-4756-length-9854-cov-2.128891_pt1 | contig 9854 bp, 9 predicted proteins | sample MGYA00511341_ERZ772867 | MGnify/ENA primary metagenome ERZ772867 (study PRJEB29015, sample SAMEA2737707) | human gut metagenome | biome: human gut; feature: human-associated habitat; material: faeces | place: China | collected 2012 ... | reverse complement strand
ATTGTTCTGATATTTGTAGTCATTTTAGCATTTTCCTATATCAATCTACGACAGAAATCAAAGAAGATCGCCAAAGAGCAGCAGCAGGTGGAATCCCAGATCAAGAAACAAGAAGAGAAGAAAAAAGAATTAAAGAAGAAAAAAGAATATATCAAGACAAAAGAATTTATTGAAAAGACAGCCACAGAGAAGTTTGGACTATTGTACCCGGGAGAGTATTTACTCAAAGGATCGGATGACTGATAAACAACAGAATTAAAAAATTCAGGGGGGGGAACAAACGTTCCTCCCTTCGTTTGCTTATAATGTGAAAGACGAAATTTTAGCTAAAGATAAAAGGCGAAAATTTCGTCTTTTTTTTCCGCCTTAAGTGGAAAAAGACGAACTATATTCTTATGTGCATATTGCATATAATTTAGTACAGAAGGAGAAAAGTAATGGAAATATCAAACAAACGATGTATCCAGATTCTGAAATTATTGTTGAAAAATAAAGAATGTATGACAGGAGATAATCTTGCAGTTGCAATCGGAGTGTCTTCAAGAACCATTCGAAATGATATGAAAGATTTAAATAGAGCATTGGAAGATCATGGTGCAAGCGTTGTATCAGAGATTGGACAAGGATATTATTTAAAGATTGAAGATCAGGAAAAATTTTTAGCATTTCAGAATGAGATGGAAGAACAAAAAAGAGAAAAAGATTTTAAAAATATTATTCCATCAGAGCCAGAAGACAGAGTAAAGTATATTATTTCAAAGTTATTGCTGTCGATACTCAATGGAAGAAAAGAAAAAATAGAGTTTTTTGATCTGGAAGAAGAACTTTTCATTAGTACTTCTACTTTAAAGAAAGACTTTCGCAATATCGATAAAGTCTTAAAACCTTACGATCTTAAAATCAGTATCACAAAGAAAGATGGTGTGAAGATCGTAGGAGATGAGGCGAAGATACGATATTGTATTTCAGAATATATCTTTAACAGCAAAGGGTATTTTGGAATAGAAGAAAATCAATTTTATCAAAGTATTTTTAAAGAACAGGAAATTCAAAAATTAAGAGAAATTTTACTTGATGTAATTTCAGTTTATAATTTAAGACTTACAGATCTGGCATTTAAAAACGTTTTGATTCATAGTCTGATCATGTTAAAACGCTTTGCAAGGCAAAAGAGTGTGACATATGAAGAAAATGACATCAAAACATTTGAAAAGAAAGTTGAATTTGAATGTGCTCAGGAGATCATCAAACGCATTCAGCAAGACTTTGAAGTAGATCTTGGAAATGAAGTTTATTATTTGACACAGCATCTGATTTCAAGTCAGAGATTTTTGATTGATGATCCAAAAGAAGATTATGAATATAAAAATGAAATTGAAAAAATTCTGATAAAGATCAAGGAAGAGACAAACATTGATCTTTCCGATGATAAACAGCTGATTAATGGATTGGCAATGCACTTGAGTGCGGCACTTCAGAGAATGCGGTTTGATATGAATATTCGAAATGAATTTTTAGATTCGATCAAGAATATGTATCCACTGGCATTTGAACTTGCAGTGATCGCAGGAGAGATCATTGAAGAGAATTTCCAGTTTAGGACACAAGAAAATGAAATCGGTTTCTTGGCGATGCATTTTGGAGCAGCATTGGAAAGAAAAGGGCTTAATGAGAAAAAACCAAGAAAGAAAGCAATTATCGTGTGCTATGCAGGAGTTGCAACAGCGATGCTGATCAAAGAAAAGATTGAACAGAATTTTGGACATAAGATTGAAGTGATCAAAACATGTTCGCAACAGGAAGTAAGTCAAGAGTTGATCGATCAGGTGGATCTTGTATTGACAACGGCAGAACTTTCAGAACTTCAATCTGACAAAATAAAGAAAATAAACCTGTTTCTGGATGAAACAGATATTCAGCTCATAGGAAATATTTTAAAAGAAGATCAAAAAGATGAAATTGATTATCGAAAGATTTTTCGAAAAGAATTATTTTTCTATGATGTGGAATTTAAGAATAAAGAAGAGATTCTTGAACATATGACAAGAGAGATGCAGATACGAGGACTGATCAGTAAAGAAGGAAGTAAATCCGTATTTAAAAGAGAAGAAATGTCGACGACAGAACTGGGCAATATGGTAGCAATACCGCATGCAATGTCAAATGACTCTGAAGAGGCAGTCGTATCCGTTATGGTTTTAAAGAAACCAATCCTCTGGGAAAATGAAAAAGTGCAGGTTGTACTTTTACTCAATGTACCAAAGTCACAATACAATATGTGGGAAGTTGTATTTAAACGATTATATCAATATCTGATTGGTGATCAAGGGGTTACAAAATTAATCAAAGATAAAGATTATGATGATTTTATTCGTCATTTGGAAAGAAATGAATAGGAAGGAAATATCATGGAATCACTAGTATTAAATAAAGACAACGTTAAATTGAAGGTAAATGCTTCTGATTGGGAAGAAGCGGTTAGAATTGGGGCAGGGATGCTTGTAGAACAAGGATGTGCAAAACAATCTTATGTTGATGGTATCATTGCTTCTGTCAAAGAATTAGGGCCTTACATTGTCATTGCAGATGGAATCGCAATGCCGCACACAAGACCAGAACAGGGAGCTATTGGGATCGGTTGTAGTCTGATCACACTGAATCAGCCAGTAAAATTTGATGGAGATGACAGTGAAGTAAAAGTTATGATCTGTTTTTCAGCGGTAGACAGTGAAAGCCACATGGATATTCTTAAGATGATCGTTGAGTTTGTAGAGCGCGGACTCATTGATGATATAGCTAAAGCAACGACTTACGAAGAGTTACTTGAAGTGATCAAAGAGAAATAGTTTTAAAAAGAGAAAGGAGACGAAACTATGTTACAGATTTTAACAGTATGCGGAGCAGGACTGGGAAGCAGTTTTGCATGTCAGATGAGTGTAGACGCCGTATTAAAGGAACTGGGTGTGGAGGCAAAACTTGACCACACAGACATCTCTAGTGTAGGAGGAGCAAAGGCTGACATCATTCTTTCAGGAAAGAACTTTGAGAAACAGTTTGAGCGTTATACACTGGACTGTCCAACAATTTTTCTCGATCGATTGGTCGATAAAAATGAGATCAAAGAAAAACTGACACCGGTTTTAAAAGATCTTGGAGTTTTATAAAACTAGCAAAATAGAGAGTGAGGAGAAAAAATGCAGGTTTTAAATTTTATCATTAAGAACATCCTGACACAGGCATCTGTTGTCGTAGGACTGATCGCACTGCTTGGTTTAGTGTTACAGAAAAAACCAATTGGTACTGTTGTATCAGGAACAATGAAAACTATCTTAGGATTCTTAGTATTATCCGCAGGTTCAAGCGTTATCCAGGGATCATTAGCTATTTTTGGTGATCTGTTTAATAAGGCCTTTGGACTTAAGGGTCTTGTAGCATCTATCGAAGGTATTAACGGTCAGGCAATGACAGATCTTGGACTTGGATCAGAGATCGCTATCACATTAGCAGGTATCTTTATTGTTAATATTATTTTAGCTCGTATTACACCATTTAAGTACATCTTCTTAACAGGACAGGCTTTATTATGGGAATCTACACTTTGCGTAGTATTTGCTTACTTCTGTGGATTAAGAGGACTTCCATTGATCATCGTAGGATCAATCGTTGGTGGTGCATTCGCAACATTAATGCCAGCATTTGCACAGCCAGTTATGCGGCAGATTACCGGTAGTGATGATATCGCATTAGGACATTTCTGTACATTTGGATATATGTTTACAGCATTAATTGCTAAATTAACAGGTGATAAATCTAAATCAACAGAAGATGTTGCATTACCTAAGAGTCTTGAATTCTTACAGGATACATATTTATCAGTAATGGTAGTTATGGTGCCATTTTACTTGATCGTAGCAATCTTTGCAGGACCTAAAGCATGTGCTGAATATGCAGGAGCTACAAACTACATCGTATTCATGTTCTTACAGGCATTACAGTTTGTAACAGGTTTATACGTATTAATGGCAGGTGTTCGTTTACTGTTAGCAGAATTAGTACCAGCTTTCCAGGGAATCTCTATGAAACTGGTTCCAAATTCAAAACCAGCCTTAGACTGCCCAGTATTATTCCCATATGCACCAAACGCAGTAATCTTAGGATTCATCTTTACAACAATCGGATCTATCATCGGTATGTTCTTAACACCAATGCTTGGATTACCAATGATCTTACCTGGAGTTATGAGTAACTTCTTTGCAGGTGGTACAGCTGGTATCTTTGCTAACCAGGTTGGTGGACGTCGTGGAACGATCATTGGATGTATTGCACATGGTATCTTCATCATGATCTTACCAGCTTTACTTTCCCCAATGCTTGGACAGATCGGATTCCAGAACATGACATGTACAGACGTAGATACTGTAGTAACAGGATTCTTCTTCATGATCATTAAATCTATCGCAGGAATCTTCTAAGATTAGAAAGCAAAAGATCATTATAGAAAGTTATACAGGAGGGATGATCAATGTTTTTCTTTGGTAAAAAGAAGAAAGAAAAGAAGCAAGAGCAGGCAGTTCCTGTTGCAAATAAAGAGGAACTGATCGCGAAAGCTTCAGAAAAAGTAACAGAATTAGAAAGTAAAACAGGGGATGAGAGAGTTTCATTATTAAACGAAATCGGATCCCTGTATACACAAGCAGAAGAAACAGATCTGGCAATCCAATATTATGAAGAAAGCTTGGAACTTTGCAAGCAGCACGGAAAAGCGAGCACAGATCTAATGAAACTTTACAATAAAAAACGTCAAGAAGCTGCAGAAGCAAAGGATGATGAAAAAGTAAAGGAATATATGGATAAGGTTCAGAACCTGATGCAGATGTCAAAGGATATGATCCGAGGAAATGCATAACATTTACGGGGAGGAAATTCCTCCCTGCAAACATATAATTCATTCGCAACGTATAAGGCAAAATTAAAGGAGTAAAGAAATGTATAAAAATTTGATTGAATTATTTAAAGAAAATGAAGGTAAAGGAGCAGTAGGAGCATTCAACTTACATTGTTTTGAAATGCTTCCAGCAATGATTCAAGCAGCAGAAGAACTGAACGTTCCAATCATTATCCAGACTTCTCTTGGAACAGCTGAATATATTGGTTTTGAACCATTGATCGCAGCTGTAAAAGCTTTAGCAGAAAAATCTTCTGTAAATGTAGCTCTTCATATGGACCACTGTAAAAGCATTGAAGCACTGAAAAAAGCAATCGATCTTGGATATTCTTCTGTAATGTATGATGGATCTGCATTACCAATTGAAGAAAATATCAAAAATACACAAGAAGTTGTAGCATACGCTCATGCACATGGAGTATCTGTAGAAGGTGAAATCGGATCTATCGGTGGAGCTGAAGAAGGTGTTGTAGTAGAAAAAGACGCTGCAATGTATACAAAACCAGAAGATGCACTTCATTATGTTAATGAAACACATGTAGATGCATTAGCAGTATCTATTGGTACAACACATGGTCAGTTCAAATCTAAAGCTAAGATCAATTATGAATTATTAACAGAATTAAAAGCTAAATTAGGACCTGTTGGATTAGTTCTTCATGGAGGAACAGGAGTATCTGATGAAGATATGAAACGTTGTGTACGTGAAGGAATGAAAAAGATCAATGTGGGAACAGAATTAAATAAAAACTATATTGAAGTTGTCAGAAAAACATTCACAGCTGATGATGTAACACCACTGACATCTTTAAGAAATCTGTTAGGACCAGCAAATGAAAGAATCAAAGAAATCGTTATAGATAAGGCTTCATTATTTAAATTATAGGATAAAAAAGTTTAAATAACCCTCTTATATTATATAATTCATCAGGTGCGGCAGGGAGGAATGAATCCCTGCCGCATTTAACTTTTTAGAAAAATATCTATCATTTGAGCGGAGGAAATAAGCATGAAAAAAACGATCGTATTGCTTGCAGGATACCCGGCAACAGGAAAAAGTTATCTTTGTAATAAAATATTAGAAAAACTTCCAGACTTTTTGATCGTATCTCAGGATGATATGAAAGAAAATTATTTGACCAGTATGGATTTGATAATATGGAAGAAAAAGTAGCCATTGAAAATCAGAGCTGGGAACAGTACTATGAAGTTATGGAAGAAGATCTTAAGAATGGGGATTCCATTATTTCAGATTACCCATTCAGTGTAAAACAGAAAGACAAGATTAAAAATCTTGCAGAGAAATATGAATATCAAGTTGTAACATTCCGCTTGATCGGAGATCTAGAAGTTTTATTTAAGCGTTCACAAAAGAGAGATTTGGATCCAAAGAGACATTTAAGCCATCTGGTATCACGTTATCATAAAGGTGATGTACTAGAAGACAGAAGCAAGGCAGATTGTCTTGTAACCTATGATATTTTTATGGATCGTTGCAAGAACCGTGGATACGGAACATTTGAACTGGGACATCTGATCGAAGTTGATGTAACAGATTTTTCGAAGATTGATTACCCAGCATTGATCAAAGAATTATGTGATCTTGTAGAAGAATAAAGGAGAAACAGATGGGAAGTATTTTTTGTATTGGACAGTCAGCGTATGATATCACGATTCCGCTTGACGGCGCGATCTGTGAGAATCAAAAATACCGCGTGACACAAAAAGAAGAATGTGGAGGCGGACCTGCATTTAATGCTGCATATCTGTGTGCAATGTGGGGAGAAAAAGTAGAATTGATCAGTCGGATCGGAAACGATACTTACGGGAAACGATTGTTAGAAATTGCTGCACAGGCTGGGATCGGAACCAATTATCTGATCAAGGATGATGAGATTGAAACACCGCATAGTTATATTTTTTCAAATCAGGAAAATGGATCAAGAACGTTATTTAATTTCCCAGGTGAGAAAAAAGACATTGAATATACATATCCGGATGAAGAAGTCTCTGTTATCTTAAGTGATGGACACGAACCAGAGATCAGTGTGGAGGCAATTCATCATTATAAGAGTGCCATTTCAATCGTAGATGCAGGGACATGCAGAGAAAGTACAATGCAGGTAGCAAAAGAAGTAGATTATCTGGTATGTTCTGAAGATTTTGCAAGACAATATACAGGAAAGACGATCAATCTTAATGATCCAAAGAAAGTATGTGAAATCTTTGAAGAAATAGAACAGATCAATCATAAGCATGCAGTGGTCACACTGGGAGAAAAAGGATTATTATATCGTAGAGATGGAAAGATCACATTGATGCCAGCATTTAAAGTAAAAGCAGTCGATACAAATGGTGCAGGGGACATTTTTCATGGTGCATTTGCATATGCGATCAAGCAGCAATTGGATTTTTATGATGTATTAAAAATAAGCTCTATGGCGTCTGCGATTTCCGTGCAGACATTAGGAGCACAATCCTCTATACCACAATTAACAAAAGTAACAAGCGAACTTCAAAAGAAGGGAAATCATTATGACAAGAGAAGATATCTTTAAAACTGTTGATCACACACTATTAGCCCAGACAGCAACTTGGGAAGAAATTAAAGAAATATGCGATGATGCGATCAAATACCAGACAGCATCTGTATGTATTCCAGCATCTTATGTAAAAAGAGCAAAAGATTATGTTGATGGGAAAATGGCAATCTGTACAGTGATCGGATTCCCAAATGGATATAGTACAACAGCAGTCAAAGAATATGAAACAAAAGATGCTATATTAAATGGTGCGGATGAAATTGATATGGTCATCAACTTAGGAGATGTCAAAGATAAACATTTCGATAAGATCAAAGGCGAAATTGCGTTATTAAAGAGCGCATGTGGAGATAAAATATTAAAAGTTATCATCGAAACATGTCTGTTAACAGAAGAAGAAAAGATTAAGATGTGTGAGATCGTAACAGAAGCAGGAGCAGATTTCATCAAAACATCTACAGGATTCTCAACATCAGGAGCAACATTTGACGATATTGCTTTATTTAAGAAATATGTTGGAGAAAATGTAAAGATCAAAGCAGCAGGAGGAATCAGTTCCTTTGATGATGCTAAGAAATTTATCGAACTTGGGGCAGACCGCCTTGGAACAAGTCGATTAGTAAAAATCGCTAAAGCAGAAGCTTAAAATACAATTTGAGAATATTTATCGTTAACAAAAGGGAATGTTGCATTCGTGCAACATTCCTTTTATCATTTTTATATAGAATGATGAGAAGAGGAACAATATATGTCAAAAGAGATATCAAAACAGGAAAAAGAAGATTATCTAAATCTTATGTATGAAATGAAGCGAAAAGAGAATCAGATTGTAAAATCCGACTTATCCAGGGAACTTGAAGTGCCGTTATCAAGAGTTACCAGAGTCACAGATGGATTGTTAGAAGAAGGGTATCTGTTAAAGGACGAAGGAAGAAGACTGTTTTTAACACCAATGGGGCTATCCAAAGGGCAGCAATGTCTGGAAAGAAAACGATGTCTTACAGAATTTCTGCGTTTGGTTTCTGGTGTTGATGGAAGCATTGCAAAAGAAAATGCATGTGCGATCGAACATATTCTGGATGAACGCATTTTAACTGGAATCCGTATGTTTATGGAAAACCGTCATACATATTCATATATGACTAGAGGAAATGATTTAAATCTGATGTTTCCAGAAGGAAAGAGGATCATGCCGATCGCATTTTTTGAAAAAGGAACATCACATCCAAGAATTCTTTCGAAAGAATACCAGCAGTTTGAGAAACGAGCGGAAGTAGCGATCAGCAAAGAAAGTTACTTGTATTTAAAACCGATAGATTCAGATCTGCTGAAAAAAGAAATTCGCTACTGTTATGGAAATCAATGGATGTATGCAAAAAAAGAAAATGGAAAATTTGGAATTTTGACAGAGGCATTGGACTGTACGATTCGAAGAAACGACAAATTATCCGAAGGAATTGTAGAAATAGTAGTGTGTGATCATCATGAAGAAGAGATTAAAGAAGAATCGGTTCGTATTTTAACCGTATCATTAATTTAGGAGTTTGGTAATGTGTGATAAAACAATGGAAAATTATAAACCGAATATGTTTCAGTTACAATGCTTAAAAGCATTAGAGATACAGATTGAGGAAGGAAAAGGATACAACGAAGCAGAGATCGGAAGAAAGATGCAGGTAAACAGATCAACAATCTCCCGATGCTTCAAAAGATACCGAGAAGAAGGATTCCTGGAAGATAAAGGATTTACCAGAAAAGGAAAAGAATTCTTAGAATATTACAAAATGATCGAAGCAGATCTTTACCATTACTTTGCATCTATTGGAATTAACGAACAACAACAAAGACAGGCAGTTACTGGAATGTTTGATACAGCAGATATCGATACGATCCAGAAATTATGCCAGAAAGAGAAAATGCATCTAAAGTATGAAAGTATCGGGAAAAATGAAAGTAAAGAAATTACTAAGATGACTTACGAACAATTATGCAGCAGTTTAAAAAAAGGCATATATCAAGTCGCATTTTCCATTTATCGACAAGGAAAAGACTGGCAAAGTCTTTCTATGGCAGACCAAGGATTTGAAAAACCAGCATATCTGCATTTAAAGGGGGATAAAAACTATTTAGAACTAGCCGCCAGAGAAATGAAGGCAATGACAAAAGGTGGAGCGATGCTGTCTGGACATATTCAGACAGTCAAATGTAGAAGCAGCAAAGACGTTTTAACAGATCTTCCGATCCAAGATAAGAAAATACAGATTCCATTTGAAGATTTTGAGTTTGAGCAGTTGTCAGAAACAGAAATCACCGGGCAGATCCAACTGTTTATGACAAGCAGCGTTGGGGAGAAGAGAATGCCAGAG
>ERZ772867.4741-NODE-4741-length-9881-cov-2.595359_pt1 | contig 9881 bp, 5 predicted proteins | sample MGYA00511341_ERZ772867 | MGnify/ENA primary metagenome ERZ772867 (study PRJEB29015, sample SAMEA2737707) | human gut metagenome | biome: human gut; feature: human-associated habitat; material: faeces | place: China | collected 2012 ... | reverse complement strand
CGCTGAAACGTTTTCCGGTGGTGCCGGTTTCCCCTCCTCTCCCGGGAGCCAGGATGAAGGCATCCCGCACAGGAAACGCCAGGCCCGTTTCCTGTGGGAATTCCACATTTCCTCAGGGAAGGTTCAACAACTTATCCACAGGGGCTCTTTGCTTGTGTAACGTACTTTTTTCTGATATGTTTTCTCCGTTGGAAACAAAGCGTTTTCGCCTCCGTTTTTCACCATCTTTTTCAGCCTGACTCAGGCTCTGGCCCCTGTGGAGCTTCGCAACGCCGTGTCTAAAGAAACGTTACGCAAATACCTCCTCACTTCTTCAGCCGAAGCGATCCCTCAAGCGCGCCCGTCCCTGCTCTCCTGCTTCACCAACGCCGAAAACCCCAAACCCCAGCTTCAGGATCGCCTTTCCGCCGCTGGCGAAGCGTTGGAATCGTGCTCGGAAACCGCGTTGCAGAGCTGGTTTGATCCCCTTGAAATCCTGTTGGATCAAGAAGCGGGAACGCTGGCTGTCCGTTTCCCCCACGCCTTCTTCGGCATACGCTTCTCCAGCCTGTTCCAGAAACTATTCGAAAAAAAGGCCCGGGAACTCTGGGGGAAAGGGCTTTCCATCACGTACGGCGCGGGAAAGTTCACTCCGTCGCCCCCCGTGCCCTTCGTCCAGCCCGCTCCCGAAAGCCGGCAGGACGCCCTCCATCCCGCCGTGGCCAACCCGATGCCTTTTGGGGAAGAATGGACCTTCGACACGTTCATCGGCAACGGGAAGCACAAATGGGCCTTGAGCCTTGCCCGCGACATCACCCGGCGCGCCGTCTACCGGGCCACGCATGGCCGTGCGCCTTCGCTCGACGACATCGGCGAAGCCCCGGGCCTGCTGGTGCTCTGCGGCCCTCACGGGACCGGCAAGACCCATCTGCTCCGGGCCATTGGCAACGAACTCTTCCGCACGCTCGGGAGCGATCTCTACTACGCTTCCCTGAGCGATCTGGAATTGCTGTTCGCCGGGCGTTCGGTCCTCGCCGCCCGGCAGGAACTGCTCTCCAAAGAAGCCGTTCTTATCGATGATTTCCAGCACCTGAGCCGTATTCCCGACAAGACGCCCACCACGGCGTCCCGGTTCCGCGCCCAGCTTGTCGCCGAGCCGGAGCAGCCCGCCGGGCCGTCCGTGCGCGAGGAGCTCTGCCTCCTGCTGGATCGCTTCATGGATCAGGGCAAACCCGTCATCGTGGCGGGCGTGGGGCGTCCCAAGGAATGGAGCCTCGGCAAGGCGCTGCTTTCGCGCCTCGAAACCGGCCTCTGGGCGGAACTCCCCGAGCCGGATCTCGACGTGCGCCTGCGCTACGCCCAGCAACAGGCCAAATTCCGCCGCCTGCCCCTGTCCAGGGAGCAGCTGCTGCTCATCGCGCAGCACTGCCCGGATGTCCGGCGGCTTTCCGGCGTCATCCTCCGGGTGGCGTCCCACCGCTCCCTGCTCGGCCGCGATCTTTCCGAACAGGATCTGCTCAACATCGTGCGGCAGGGCGGCGACAGCTCCGCGCTGACCCCTCAGCTCATCGTCAGTATCGTCGGTGAGCACTGCGGCGTCCCGGCCAAGGAAATCCTCGGTGAGAAGCGCCGCCCGGATCTCGTGCAGGCCCGCCAGCTTGCCATGTACTTGTGCCGCGAACTGCTTGGCCACTCCTACCCCGTCATCGGGCGCATGTTCGGCGGAAAGGATCACAGCACGGTGATGCATGGAGTAAAAAAAATCAAATTATTACAGGAAAGTGATCGACTTGCGCACAGCATGGTGACAGAGCTGACAAAAGCGTGCCTCGAACACCGCGGCTGAGGTTACGAACACGGAAGCTGTTCCCGCCGTTCCTAACCAGCCGAACGAACTGTAACTAAAAAACAGAGCGATTCCAAGAAGTTAATCAGGATACGCACATTGCGCGTCTCTTAATAATCTACAACAAGGATCTTCTACATGCTTTTTACCGTAAAGAAAGAGAACATCATCGAAGGCCTTCAGAAAGCGGCGGGCATCATCCCCACGAGAGCGGGGGCGGCTTATCTGCGTTCGCTCTGGATCAAGGCCGAAGGGGAAGTCCTGACCATCATGGCGACCGATGCGAACATCGAGTTCACCGGCACATATCCCGCCGATGTGAAGGAACCCGGCCTCGTGGGGGTGAACGGCCGGAACTTCGTGGATCTCGTCCGCCGTCTTCCCGCCGGCGAATTGCGTATCCGGCTTGACGACGCCACGGGCACGGTGATCCTCGAACAGGGCCGCCGTACCTATAAACTTCCCGCCAATGACCCCACGTGGTTCCAAAGCCTCGCTCCGTTCTCCAGCGAAGGCGCCGTGGTGTGGTCCGGCGATTTCTTCCAGGAGATCATCGACCGCGTGTTTTTCTGCGTGAGCGACGACGAATCTTCCGACGCCATCGCGTGCCTCTACTTCAAGCCCGTTGGCGAAGGCCATATCGAAGTGTGCGGCCTGAACGGCCATCAGTTCGCCCTGACCCGCTTCACGCACGACGATCTGTCCGCCCGCCTTCCCGAAGACGGTGTGCTGATCCAGCGTAAATACGTCGGCGAACTCCGGAAGTGGCTCGGCGGCGATGAGATCGAAGTCAACCTGACGGACAAGCGCCTTTTCGTGCGTTCGGGCGACGGGCATGAAACCCACACCATCGGCACCAAGCCCATCTCCGGCACCAGAGGAACGCTGACCTATGCACAGCTTGTGGAATTCTGGGCGCAGTTCGCCCCCTTTGAGATGAACACCATGCTCGTCGGCAACGACACGATCGTGTCCCTGCTCAAGCTGAGCCGGAAGGACTGCCTCGACGCGCTCGATCGTATCAGCATCTTCAACACGGAGAGCGATCGGTGTACGTATTTCGAACTGTCCAGCGCCGAGGCCATGCTTTCCGCACAGGGGCAGGACACCGGGTCGGCCAACGAGTCCCTTGAAGTCTCCTACAACGGCTCCATCGGGCGCATCGCGTTCCCGACCAAGAATCTGATGGAAATTCTCACGCATTACCAGTCCGGCGAACTTACCCTCACCCTTACCGGGGCCGAGGGGCCCTGCGGCATCAACGGCACGGAAGATCCCGACTACACCGTGCTGATCATGCCCATGAAAATCGCCGAAGAAAGCTATTACGAAGAAAACTAGAGCGTGCTATACTTGGAGGAGCGCTTCGGGATGGAAGCGCTCCTCAATTCCCCTTTTCCTGAACGCTTGGAATAGGGGGATGGTCCTCTCATTCCGTCTATGGTATTGTTTCTTTCTAGTCACAACCTTTATCCCCGCTTTGGAACGTTCAGCTTTGAAGAGGGACATCTTCAGGAGCCGCCTCATGCCGCATACCTTCCCGGGCACGCGGCATGAGGCGGCCTCTGAGGGGCCCGGGGGCTTTTCCCGGGTAAAGGCCGAAGGGGCGTGGCCTCGCGGAGGCCGCGTTTGCGGACCGTCTGCGGCCCTTTGCCGCCGGAGGCGCCACAACCAACATATGGATTCACGAGCCTATGACAGCCAACGCGAACGCTTATACAGCTGATTCAATCACTATTCTTGAAGGTCTCCAGGCCGTGCGGAAACGCCCGGCCATGTACATCGGCAGCACGGATTACCGTGGTTTGCATCACCTCGTGTACGAAGTGGTGGACAACTCCATCGACGAAGCGATGGCGGGCTACTGCACGCGCATCGAAGTTGTGCTCCACATGGACAACAGCGTCACGGTCCGCGACAACGGGCGCGGCATCCCCGTGGACATCCACCCCAAGGAAAAGGTCCCCGCCGTTCAGGTGGTCATGACCAAGCTCCACGCGGGCGGCAAGTTCGACAACTCCGCCTACAAGGTGTCGGGCGGCCTGCACGGCGTGGGCGTCTCCTGCGTCAACGCGCTTTCCGAGCGCCTTGAGGTGACCGTCCGCCGGGACGGGAAGCGCTGGAAGCAGGTGTACAGCCGGGGCGTGCCGCAAGAGGAGCTCCAGTACATCGGCGAGTCCGACAGCCACGGCACGACCGTCCGCTTCAAGCCCGACGAAACCATCTTCGAGACCACGGAATTCTCCTACGACACCCTCAAGAAGCGTTTTGAGGAGCTGGCGTATTTGAACAAGGGCCTCCAGATCGAGTGCCGCGACGAGCGTACCAGCGAAGTCCATCTGTTCCATGCCGAGGGCGGCATCCACCAGTTCGTGAAGGATCTGAACTCCGGCGAAGTGGGCATCCACGCCATCGTCGACGGGGAAGGCGTGGCCGACGGCGTTTCCGTGGAGTTCGCCATCCAGTACAACGCGGGCTACAAGGAAAACATGTATACCTTCGCGAACAACATTCGCACGAAGGAAGGCGGTACGCACCTTGCCGGGTTCAAGACCGCGCTGACCCGCGCCATCAACAACTACATCAAGAGCCAGCCCGATCTGACCAAGAAGATGAAGGGGCAGGCCCTTTCCGGCGACGACGTCCGCGAAGGGCTGACCGCCGTGCTCAGCGTGAAGCTCCCCCAGCCGCAGTTCGAAGGCCAGACCAAGACCAAGCTCGGCAACAGCGAGGTCGCGGGCATCGTGGGCGGCGTGGTGTACGGCAAGCTCGACACCTATTTTCAGGAGAACCCCAAAGACGCCCGCCTGATCATCGACAAGGCCGTGGACGCCTCCCGCGCCCGCGATGCGGCCCGCCGCGCCAAGGAGCTTGTCCGCCGCAAGGGTGCCCTTTCGGACAACGCGCTGCCCGGCAAGCTGGCCGACTGCCAGAGCAAGGACCCGGCGGATTCCGAACTGTTCATCGTGGAAGGTGACTCCGCAGGCGGTTCGGCCAAGCAGGGCCGCAACCCGAACACGCAGGCCATTCTGCCCCTGCGCGGCAAGATCCTGAATACGGAACGCACCCGCTTCGACAAGATGCTCGCCAATAAGGAAGTCAAGGCGCTCATCACCGCGATGGGCGCGGGCATCGGCGAGGAGGACACCGATTACGACAAGCTGCGGTACCACAAGATCGTCATCATGACCGACGCCGACGTGGACGGCGCGCACATCCGTACGCTCCTTCTGACCTTCTTCTTCCGCAACTACGCGGGACTCATCGACCGCGGCTACCTGTACATCGCGCAGCCGCCGCTGTACCGGGCGCACAACAGCAGGATGGAGAAGTTCATCAAGGACGATTACGAGCTGAACGCCTTCCTGATGCAGCGCGTGAGCGACGACATGGAAGTAGAGGCCCCTAACGGCACACTCTTCCGTGGTGAGGAGATCAAGGCCCTCATGGGGCAGATCGAAAACATTTCCCACCGTGTGCGCGACGCCGAGCTGGCGGGCATCAACCGGGATCTTTTCCTCGCCCTTGTCGACGTGGAGGACCGCGTCACTCCGGATTGCCTCACTTCCGGAACGCGTTGCTACGACTTCCTCAAGGAGCGGGGCTACGAGCTGACGACGGAGACGGAAGCGCACGAAGACGGCGATCGCGTCTTTGCGCTCATCGAGAACGCCAACGGCCACCGCACGCGGGTATCCGTCGAGTTCTTCATCTCCAAGATGTACCTCAACTCATGGGAAGCCCTCGACGCCATCCGGCAGAAGTGCGGCGGCCTCAGCTTCATGCTTCGCAACAAGGAGCAGGAGTACGCGGCGTCGGACATTTTCGACCTGCACGCCCTGACGCTTGAGGAAGCACGGAAGGGGCTCAATATCCAGCGCTACAAGGGCCTCGGTGAAATGAACCCCGAACAGCTCTGGGTAACGACCATGAACCCCGAGAACCGTACCCTGCTGCGCGTGACCGTCGAGGACGCCGAAGCCGCCAGCGATACGTTCGAGCAGCTCATGGGCGACCGCGTCGAGCCGCGCCGCGAGTTCATCGAGCGCAACGCCCTCACCGTGCGGGATTTGGATATTTAGTGAAACCGGGGGAGGAGAGAGGGAAACCCTTCTGGAGAAGGGGGTTCCTCTCCCCTCCCCAACTCTCCCTCCCCGGCACTTTGCGCCCCTCTCCACCCAACAACGCAAGGAGAAACACGGCATGTCGCTCTCCCTCGATCGTTCCCTGCTTAAGCCTGTGGCCACCGTGGTCGCCATCGTCCTGTCGCTGTTCCAGATCTATTTCACGGGCGGCTTCGGGGTGACGGACGCGCACATCCTGCGCGGAACCCACCTCACCCTTATCATGATCCTCGTCCTGCTCCTCGTCCCTTCGCGCAAGCTGGCTCCGGGGGAAAAGGAAGGCTGGTTCCCCATTCTCATCGATCTGGCGCTGATTGCACTGGCCATCGCCATCAACGTGTATGTTTTCCAAGAGGCGGACAACATCTCCCGCCGCCTCAAGTATGTGGAAGACGTCACCAATCTGGACCTGTTCTACGGGACGGGGCTTGTCCTGCTGGTGCTTGAGGCCACGCGCCGCACCTCGGGCTGGCCACTCGTCATCGTGTCCGGCAGCTTCCTCGCCTACGCCATGTTCGGCGAATACATGCCCGGCGGACTCGCCCACAACGGCATCGAATACGATCGCCTGATCGAGCAGCTTTTCCTCCTCACGGACGGGATCTACGGCGTCCCGCTCGGCGCGGCGGCGGGCATGATCTTCGCGTTCGTCATGTTCGGGGCCTTCCTCGAAAGTTCAAAGATGAGTTCGCTGTTCATGGATCTTGCCTGCCTGCTGACGCGCAAGTCCGCAGGCGGGCCCGCCAAGGTCTCCATTTTCGCCTCGGCTCTGTTCGGGACCATTTCGGGAAGCGCCGCCGCCAACGTCTACGGCACCGGCACCTTCACCATCCCGCTCATGAAGAAGGTCGGCTACCGCGCCCCCTTCGCCGGCGCGGTGGAAGCCGTCGCCTCCACCGGCGGGCAGCTCATGCCCCCGGTCATGGGGACCGCCGCCTTCCTGATGGCGGATCTGTCCGGCGCGGGTTACCTCAACGTCGCCAAAGCCGCCCTGCTCCCGGCGATCCTCTATTATCTCGCCCTGCTCGTCATGATCCACTTTGAAGCGGTCAAGAATGACCTTGGCAAGCTCTCGCCCGACATGGTCCCCGAAACCAAGTCCGTGGTCAGCCGCCTCTACTACCTCGTACCCATCGCCGTGCTGATCCTGCTGCTCGGCATGGGCCGGAGCGTGGTCTTCTGCGCCAACATCGCCACGCTGAGCATCGTCCTGCTCGCCATGCTCAAGGCCGAGACCCGTTTCACCTTCAAATCCTTCATTGAAGCGCTCGTCGCCTCCTCGCGCGGGGCCCTGATGGTTTCGGCCTGCTGCGCCTGCTCCGGCCTCATCGTGGGCGTGCTTTCGCTTACCGGCATCGGCTACAAGTTCATCAACCTGATCACCATCCTCGCCGGGGACAGCCTGTTCCTGCTCATGGTCTACCTCATGCTGACCAGCTTCGTGCTCGGCATGGGCATCCCGACCACTCCCGCCTACATCGTGGTCGCCACCCTCGGCGCACCCGCGCTCATCAAGGCCGGGGCCCCGCAGCTCGTCGCCCACATGTTCGTGTTCTACTATGCGATCCTGTCCTTCATCACCCCGCCCGTGTGCGTCGCGGCCTTCGCGGGGGCTGCCATCGCCGAAAGCAAGGCCATGGAGACGGGCTTTATCGCCCTCAAGCTCGGCATCGTGGCCTTCATCGTGCCCTACATGTTCGTCTATCAGCCCGCGCTCCTCGGCATCGGCGAAACGCCCGAAATCATCTGGGCCGCCATCACAGCCATCATCGGCGTCATCGGCATCGCGGGCGGTATGCAGAGCTGGCTTCTGTGCTCGACCTCCGCATGGGAACGCGCCTTCCTGCTCATCGGCGGGCTGACGCTCATCTATCCCGGCCTCTCCACCGACATCATCGGCTTCGGGCTCCTCTTCTCCGTAGGCATCGTCCAGATGCTCCGCCGCAGGAGAGCACCCATCGCCGCATAACCCCGCTCCGGCAGGAGCCCTTCCTGCGGGTGGTCCACCCGGCATCCCGCCCGCGGGAAGGCTGTTTCGGTCCCACAATCATTTCACATAAACAGCTTCAAGGAGTTTTAAGATGATCATCGATTTCCGTATGCGGCCCCCGGCAAGGGGGTTCCTGAACATCGGCGTCTACGACGACGTGGCCCGCACCGCAAAGCTCACCGAATGCTTTTCCATGAAACAGGCCCCGTCCGTCGCCCAGAAATCCCCCGAACTGATGCTTCAGGAAATGGACACCGCCGGGGTGACGATGGGCGTCATCCCGGGCCGCAATGGCCACTTCAAGGGGTCCATCTCCAACGACGACATCATCAGCCTGCTGAGTGATTTTCCGGGCCGTTTCGTGGGCATGGCCGGGCTCAACGCCTCCAAAAGGGAAGAGTCGCTGGAAGAAATCCACCGCACCGTGCTGAACGGCCCCCTCAAGGGCATCTGCATGGAGCCCGGCGCTCTGGACAAACCCATGTACGCCGACGACCCGCGCATCTATCCCATTTATGATCTGTGCGAACAGCACCGCATCCCGGTCATCCTGATGCTCGGAGGCCGGGCCGGGCCGGACATCACCTACAGCGATCCCAAGATCATCAACCGCATCGCCGCCGACTTCCCGAAGACCAACTTCATCATTTCGCACGGCGGCTGGCCGTGGGTGCAGCAGATCCTCGGCGTGTGCTTCTTCCAGAAAAACATCTATCTGTGCCCGGACATGTATCTCTTCAACTGCTCGGGCGCGGCGGATTACATCATGGCGGCGAACAACTTCATGCAGGATCGCTTCCTGTTCGGCACGGCCTACCCGCTGATGCCCATCGTGGACTGCGTGAGCCATTTCAAGGGGCTTTTCAAGCCTGAAGTCCTGCCCAAGCTCCTCTATAAGAACGCGGCGAAGCTTCTGAACATCGAACTGCCCGAGGAGGCATAAATCATGACCTGCAAGCATTTCTTCAAGGCCGTAGCCCTTGCCCTTTCCCTCGCCGTGGGTGCCGCTCCCGCCCTCGCCAAGAACTTTACCGAACTCAAGGCCGCGGCATCGCCCGCCGGCGGCGCGTGGTACGTCGGCATGGGCGCGATGGGCAAAGCCATTTCCACCATGTATCCCGAGCTTGACGTCTCCCTCTTCCCCGGCGGCGGGCTCGCCAACGTCATGCACGTCGAGAAGGGCGCGAGCGACTTCGGCATCGCCGCGCACAGCGTCATCTTCGCGGCGGCCAAGGGCATCGATCCCTACAAGAAGCCCACGGAAAACGTCATGGGCCTTCTCAACCTGCACGACTCAACCCGGATGCACTTCATCGTGAACAAGGCTTCCGGCATTACGTCCCTCGCCCAGATCAAGGAAAAGAAGATGCCCATCCGCATCTCCATGTCCCACACCGCCGGGAATTCCTATCTGTTCGGCAAGTGGATCCTTGAGGAATACGGCATCAGCCAGCAGGACATCACCGCATGGGGCGGCAAGATCTACACGCCTTCCACCAACGACGCCGCCAGCATGATGAAGGACGGCCAGCTTGACGTGGCCCTGTGGATCGGACCCGGCGAAGCCTTTATTGTGCAGGACATGATGAACAGCGTCGATCTCGACATCCTGCCCGTGGACGAGAACGTCATCAAGGCCGTGGGCGAAAAGTACGGCCTCCAGCGCGACGTGATCCCGGCATCGTTCTACGGCGGCAAGTTCGGCAAGGACATCGTCACCGTATCCGCCAGCACCGAACTCATGATCAACAAGAACGTCTCCGAGGACATCGCCTACAAGATGGTCAAGGCCATGTGCGAAAAGCGCGACGACATCATGATCGCCAGCCCGTTCTGGAAATCCTTCATGCCCGAGAAGGCGGGTCATGGGCTCGCTCTGCCGCTGCATCCCGGCGCGGCAAAATACTACAAGGAAAAAGGCTGGCTGTAGAAAACTGAAAGA
>ERZ772867.4738-NODE-4738-length-9882-cov-5.584309_pt1 | contig 9882 bp, 8 predicted proteins | sample MGYA00511341_ERZ772867 | MGnify/ENA primary metagenome ERZ772867 (study PRJEB29015, sample SAMEA2737707) | human gut metagenome | biome: human gut; feature: human-associated habitat; material: faeces | place: China | collected 2012 ... | reverse complement strand
CCAGCACCTTGGTCTTTGCCATGGTGATGGGGGTCTCGATCTCCACCTCTTCCAGAGGCAGGTCACGGGTAGCCTCATAGCACAGCAGGGTGGCGATCTCGCCTACCAGATCACGGAACTCCTTGGTACCGGTCTGCTTGTTGCGCAGAATGCTCAGCTTGTGCTGCAGCAGGGGGTGCTCAACGATCATGGGGGTCATAACAACACGCTCCTTATTATTTTATATTAGGTTATGGGATCCTTGTTTTGTTCGCCCTCTGGGGGAGCTGTCACCGCAAGTGACTGAGAGGGCGTGGAATCAGCGATTTTCAATGGCCATCAGCTTGGCGACGCGCTTCTCGTGGCGGCCGCCTTCAAACTCGGTGTTGAGGAAGATATCCACCAGCTGGCAGGCAAGGCCGGGGCCCACTACACGGCCGCCCATGCACAGGGCGTTGGCGTCGTTGTGGCGGCGGGTGTACTCAGCGCTGAAGCTGTCGGAGCAGCAGCAGGCACGGATGCCCTTGACCTTGTTGGCCGCCATGCTGATGCCCACGCCGGTGCCGCAGAAGAGCAGCGCCTTGCTGCACTCACCCTTGACAACAGCGTCACAGGCAGGCAGAGCCATATCCGGGTAATCCACGCTGGCGGTGCTGTGGGTGCCGTAGTCGATATACTCCAGCCCCAGCTCTTCCAGATGGGCCTTGACGGCCTCTTTCAGTTCAAATCCGCCGTGGTCGGCGGCCAGTGCGATGGGTTTTGCCATTGGTATCAATCCTTTCCCTTTGTTGCTCACTTTTTTGCTTCTTTGGTCTTGGATGCTTCCGCCTCTGCAGCCAGACGCTCGGCGCGCTCGCGCTCGGCCTGGCTCAGGCGGTGATAATCCGGCAGCAGAGCCTCGGGCAGCACGGTCTCCCCGTGCCGGGCCATCTGCTTTGCCACCAGTGCCACGGCGGCGGCACGGCCTCCCCGCAAAGCGGGCGGCACGGCCAGCACACCGGGAATTTCGCCGTACTTATTATAGCACAGAGCAGCCCCATCACCAACAAAAAACAGGGGCTTTTTGCAATTTTCTACAAATTGGGCCAGGTCAGCCACGGCACGGGCATCATCGTCCATCAGCCGCTCATGGGTCGCCAGGTCAAAGGCGGCGCTGTACACCTGGGCACGGCGGGCATCCAGCGCACAGAGCACAGTGCCCTCACCCGTGTGAGCAGCCGCCAGTGCTTCCAGGGTCGAGACCGGCGCGCAGAGCGTCTCCCGAGGGAACGCCAGCCCTTTGACGGCGGCCAGACCGATGCGCAGCCCGGTAAAGCTGCCGGGGCCTGCATTGACGCCGTAGACGTCGATATCCGCGCAGGTCAGATGGCAGAATTTGAGACAGTTGTCGATCAGAGGCAGGATCGTCTCGCTGTGGGTCATGCCCGCGTCGAGATAGCACTCGTACAGCAGGCGGTCATCCTGCAGCAGAGCCACCCCCGCGGTCTTGCCCGCGGTATCCACGGCCAGAATATTCATAGCGTTACCCCCTCTATGGTGATGCGGCGGGTGTTCTCATCCACTCGCTGGATGTCCACCCGGATGGGGTTTTCCAGGGCCAGCAGATCCGCGAAATTTTCGCTCCACTCAGCCGCCACGATGGCCCCCTGATCCAGATAATCGTAAAAGCCTGCCGCGCACAGATCGTTCTCGGTGGAGATGCGGTACAGGTCAAAGTGGGCCAGCGGGCGCGGCCCACGGTAGTAGTTAACAATGGCAAAAGTCGGGCTGCTGACCGGGTCGGTGCAGCCAAGGCCCTCGGCCAAGCCCTCGGTGAACGCGGTCTTGCCCGCACCGAGGCCGCCCGTATAGGCAATGAGCGCTCCCGGCTGGAGCACTCCGGCCATCCGCCTGCCCAGGGCCACGGTCTCGGCCCGGGAGTGGGTAATGAATTCAGACATAAATAACACCTCATACAAAAGGGGACGGCAGGTTTCTGCCATCCCCTAGTATAGTATATTTTTGCAAAAAGTGCAACGCTCAGGCCGCAAGGTCCGCGCTGAACATGCTGCGGTTGCTCTCCGGTACATTGAGCGCCGCCTGGCTGTTGCCGTAGAGCACTGCATAGGAAGCCGCTGCATGGGGACGTCGGCCGCCCTGCGCATGGTACCAGATGAGGTCATCCTCACCATAAGTCGCCTTGGCGTGCTCCAGCGCCTGCCCGACATTCTGCCCCATGATGAGGTGATTGATGGTATCCCAAAGCATACTGCGGGAGTAGACGGTGTAGACGTTGTTGACGTAGCCGATGACCGCCTGTGCCCCGCCGGAGAGGAGAGCATCCGCCATGGCGTTGTCCTCGCTGCCATCCACGCCGAGGAACTCACAGGTCTCGGAGTAGACGATGGTGTTGGAAAGCTTGCCGCCTTTATAAGCATTGCGGAAGAAATCCGAGGTAACGCAGTACATCCCGTTGACCTTGATGACCCGGTGGGCCAGCAGATCGAAGCCGTAGCGGAGGTCTTTGCCAAAGGTGGACTCTTCCGTCAGCAGCATAATGGGCTCCGTGCGGGTGCGTTTGAGGAACTTGCCATAGCTGTAAGTGTAGTAGGAGCCATGGGCGCTCAGAACGCTGACATTATAGCTGCCCATCTTCTTGAGGTCGGCCACGGTGACATGAATGTTGATCTTGGTCTCCAGCCCCAGCGCCGACCAGAAGCCCTGCATATAGGAATAATACGGAAAGCGGGAACTGTTGATGGTGTTGTCAAAAGCGTAGTAAATAACTGCCGTGCCGAACTTTTCCACCGCCTGATTTTCGGTGCGGCGGAGCAGGGCCGCCCGGCTCGTCTGCATTTCAGCCCCCAGATCCGGCGGGAGCCGGAGCGAGAGGGCATGATCGGAAGAGGCAGTCTCTGTCTCGGCGTTTTCCTCGTCCAGCGTCTCATCCTCGGGTTCCGTGAGCAGGATGCCGCCCAGCACGCCGCAGGGGTACCGGAAACTGACCATCCCGTTTTCTTCGTCGGTATAAATGGAGTCCTTTTCCACAAGGCCTTTGGCCGCCAGCGTGTCCAGCTGGGCCAGCGCCGCGTCTTTCCGGGCGTCGGTGTCCATTTCCTGATATTGTTCACTCTCGGTCAGAGCCGTAACAGCGGCATCTGCCTGCTGCATCCCGGCTGCATCCGCCCGGGTGAGCGTCTGCTCTGCCGCTGCCGCGTCCACGGGCTGCTCCGCAAATGCAGCCGTCGGGAACACCGTGCTGACCAGTATCACCAGTGCGCAGAACGCGCACAACATGCGATGATGTTTCTGCTTCATCTTTTCTGTATCCTCCAGGAGAGCGCCGCCGGGCGGCGGTACTCTCTTTCGCGCCCGGAGAACGGCATCACGATCCGCTTTCGCCAATGTTTGCCGCCCTTTTGACGCGTTTCCCTATGCTCATTTTAGAGAGTCCCGGAAGCTTTGTCAAGCATTCCGCGCCGATTTTGCAAAGCTGTCACAGAGTGTGAAAAATCTGCGCCATCTTGCACAGAAATGCCCTCTGCTGTATAATAGTTGTGTATCTGGTTTTTGCAGTTTGCTCCCCGAAAGCAGTCCGCGGAAGCCATTTTGTAAGAAAGGCGGTGCTTTTTTGGAAAGCATTCAACGATATTGGAAGCGTACCGATAAAACTTACCTGCTTCTGTGCATCCTGAGCAGCAGCTTTGCGGTGCTGGCCCTCTCCTCCTGGGCCGCCAAGCAGGGCAGCGGCTTTGCTCTGGACGATGTTACCGGGCAGATCGTGGGCGTAGGCGATTACCGCCGTGCCGTGGTGCAGGCAGGCGCGGCCGCCATTGGGCTGTGTGTTGCAGTTCTGCTCTCAAACATCGATTACCGGAGCCTCGTCAAGGTGTGGCCAGTCCATGTTGCCGTCACCTGGGGCATGGTGCTCCCCACCCTGTTCATCCGCAATGTGACCGTCGGCCCGCTGACCATTGGCTACAATGCAGGCGACACCGACAACTACTCCTGGTACAAGCTGGGCGGCTTTACCCTCCAGCCCACCGAGCTGGCAAAGATCAGCTTTATCCTGACCTTTGCCATGCACCTGAACAATGTCCGTGGTAAGATCAACGAGCCCAAGGAGCTGGGCAAGCTGCTGCTGCACATGCTGGTCCCCATCCTCATCATCCACATCCAGGGTGACGACGGCACGGCCATCATCTACGGCATCATCGCCTGCTGCATGATGTTCTCCGCTGGCTTGAGCTGGAAATATATCATCGGGGCCATCTCGGCGGCGGCCGCTGCCGTGGCCGTGGCGTTCGGCTTTTTCAGCGATAAGATCGGCAAAGGCTACCAGTGGTACCGCATCCTCGCCGTCATCGACCCTGAAAACAAAACGGGCTGGGCCCCCAGCGAGGCTGTCTGGAAGAACATCATCTACCAGCAGCAGCGGGGCGAGATCGCGCTGGGTTCCGGCGGCATCTTCGGCAACGGTATTTTCAGCGGCAGCTATTACAGTGTCCCCAACGCCCACAACGATTTCGTCTTCAGCTGGATCGGCAACGTCACCGGCTTCGTGGGCTGCTGTGTGGTGCTGGGCATCCTGTTTGCGCTGGTCTGCAAGACCTTTGCCACCGGCGCCCGCAGTGAGGATATGCTGGGCAGCTTCATCTGTGCCGGCATCGGCGGTGCTCTCATGGCGCAGATCGCCGTCAATGTGGGCATGAACCTCCGCGTCCTCCCCGTCATCGGTGTCACCCTGCCGTTCTACTCGGCGGGCGGTTCCTCGGTCCTGATGCTGTATATTTGTGTTGGGTTAGTACTGAGCGTTTATATGCACAATACCAAAAAGCTGTTTGGGTGAGCTTGCGTCAAGTGTAAAGTTTTCGCGCTCTGCTTGACTTTTTTCCGGAATCGCATATAATAAAAGTAGGAATGAGAAAGAGGTTATTCAACTGAATCACCTCAAAAAGGAAAGACCCCCTCGGAGTTGCCGCTCCAAGGGGGTCTTCCATTTGTTAGTGCTTGCTGTCCTTATTTGAGCCGTCAAGCCACTTGCTGATGTAATTTGCAATTACACTCGCTGCGACGGACAAAAGGAATGAGAAAATGCTATTCAAACGAATCACCTCCCATCTCAATAAAATTGAGTGGAAAGGGCAGCAATTATATTATAACATAGCTTTTGACAAAAGGACAGCCGCGCTTTCCTTTTGCATCATTGATCCAACTGATCGGTGCAATTCGTCTTGTAAAGCAACCAAAGTCGTGGTAAACTGTGCTTTATCGCATTTTATTTACTCAAACTTTGGAGGTTTTTCATGAAACAGAACCGCATCCGGAAATGTCTGCGGGCGGCCGCGCTGGCTGTCGTGGCACTGATTCTGGTGCTGGCAGGCACCGTGTTCGCGCTGTGGCACAACGAGTTTGCCACACTGGGCTCGTTCCGCAAGCTGTCCGACCGAGACACTGCCCACCATGACGGTGCCGTCTACGAGCTGACCGTCTCCGGCGACTACTATTTCGATGATTTTCTCGCTCAGGGCGGTGCGTCTAATGACTCTGAGCTCATCTCGTTCGTCACGAAGCGCATCACCAAGGGCCTCATTCCGCTGCAGCTCAAAACCACGGATATCTCCTGCTCCGCTTTTACGGCGGACACGGCAGAGGGCGACCGGGTGTTTGGCCGCAACTATGATTTTTCTTCCACCAATACGGCCATCGTCTACACCAACCCCGGCAAGGGGCGCCATGCTTCCTACTCCACCGTGGACCTGCACTTCCTCAGCCTGGACCCGGACAAAGACGTGGAGGGCCTGGGGCATAAGCTCCTGACACTGGCCGCTCCCTATGCCCCGCTGGACGGCATCAACGACGCCGGTGTGGCCTGCGGCATCTTCATGTCCTATCAGGGCGATGGCAAGGGCACTTCCACGGACATCGACACCGACAAACCCGACCTGACCTCTACCACCCTGCTCCGGCTCATCTTGGATTACGCCGACTCGGTGGAGGATGCCGTAGCGCTGGTGGAGCAATACGATCTCCACGACTCCACCAACTGTGTGTTCCACTACATGGTGGCCGATTCCACGGGCCGCAGCGCCATTCTGGAGTGGGTGGGCTCGGATGCCGACCACGACAGCGACGGCTCCCAGCGCCGCCTGAATGTCCTCTGGAACGACACCGACAGCCTTTCGGACTCTGCGGACTGGCAGGTGGTGACCAACTTCATCAAAACACCGGACTACTACACCTCCCCCGACCAGATGCACGGTCTGGACCGCTACGAGCATCTGGCTGACCGTCTGCGTGAGACAAACGGCATCGTAGCCGACGAGGACGCCGCCATGGCCCTGCTGGCCGAGGTAGGCCGCCGCACCTGGAACAACGATGACAGCAACAGCCTCACCGTTCACAGCGCGGTCTACAACCTGACGGACAAAACGGTCCTCTGGGTGGGCAATGAGCACTACGGCGAGGATGGGCGTACATTCCGCTACAGCCTGCAAAAGTAAATTTTCAAAGCGCACAAAAACAGGAGCTGCACCCGTTTGGCGGGCACAGCTCCTGTTTTCATTTGCTTTATTTTTCTTTTACTTCATCACAGCGCCGAGGTTTGCACTGGAGACGTTGCGGGCATAGCGGCTCAGCCAGCCCGTTTTGATGTTGGGCTCCGGGGCAACATACTTGGCCTTGCGCTCGGCCAGGACCTCATCGGAGACTTCCAGCGTGATGCTGGCGTTGGGGATGTCGATGTGGATGATGTCCCCTTCCTCCACGAGGCCAATGGGGCCGCCGGAAGCAGCTTCGGGGCTGACGTGACCGATGGAAGCGCCGCGGCTTGCGCCGGAGAAGCGGCCATCGGTGATGAGGGCCACGGTCTTATCCAGCTTCATGCCGGCCAGGGCAGAGGTGGGGTTGAGCATCTCACGCATACCGGGGCCGCCCTTGGGGCCCTCGTAGCGGATGACCACCACGTCGCCCGGGACGATCTGGCCTGAGTAGATGGCCGCAATGGCGGTCTCCTCGCTGTTGAAGACGCGAGCCGGGCCAGAGTGCTCCTGCATCTCAGGAGCCACGGCGCTCCGCTTGACCACACAGCCGTCCGGTGCGATGTTGCCCCAGAGGATCTGGAGACCGCCGGTGGGGCTGTAGGGGTTGTCGATGGGACGGATGGCCTTTTCGTTGAGGATGTGGGCTCCCTGGATGTTCTCCCCCAGCGTCTTGCCGGTCACGGTGGGCACATCGAGATCCAGCAGGTTCTTCTTGGCCAACTCTGCCTGCACCGCGGCGATGCCGCCGGCGGCATACAGGTCCGGCATGTGGGTGGGGCCTGCGGGAGCCAGATGGCAGAGGTTCGGGGTGCGGGCGCTGATCTCATTGAAGAGCTTCAGGTCCACAGGCACGCCTGCCTCATAGGCAATGGCCAGCAGGTGGAGGACGGTGTTGGTGGAGCAGCCCAGAGCCATATCGCAGGTCAGTGCGTTGCGGATGGAGCGCTCGTTGATGATCTGGCGGGCCGTGATGCCCTTTTTGACCATCTCCATAATGGCCATGCCGGAGTGCTTTGCCAGCTGCAGGCGCTTGGAGTAGACGGCCGGGATGGTGCCGTTGCCGGGCAGCGCAATGCCGATGGCCTCGCACAGGCAGTTCATGCTGTTGGCAGTGTACATACCAGAGCAGGAACCGCAGCTGGGACAGCAGTTGCAGGTGCAGTCTTCCAGCTGTTCGTCGTTGATGAGGCCTGCTTTATAGGCACCCACCGCCTCGAACATCTTGGAGAGGCTGACCTCCTCGCCGCCGTAGGTACCGGCCAGCATGGGGCCGCCGGAGCAGACCACAGCGGGCACATCCATGCGCACCGCTGCCATCACCATGCCGGGCACGATCTTATCGCAGTTGGGCACCAGCACAAGGCCGTCCAGCTGGTGTGCCATCAGCATGGTCTCCACGCTGTCGCAGATCAGCTCACGGGAGGCCAGAGAGTACTTCATGCCCACATGACCCATGGCGATGCCATCGCATACACCGATGGCGGGGATCAGGATGGGGGTACCACCGGCCATCTGCACACCGGCCTTGACGGCCTCGGCGATCTTATCCAGATTCATGTGTCCGGGCACGATCTCGCTGTAAGCGCTCACCACGCCGATGAGGGGGCGCTCCAGCTCCTCCGGGGTGTAGCCCAGCGCATAAAACAAGCTGCGGTTGGGCGCGCGCTCCGAGCCCTTAGTCACGTTGTCACTTCTCATTGCAAATCCTCTTTTCTGATAAAGCCCTCTCCGTCACGGCTGTATCGTGCCACCTCTCCCGAGAGGGAGAGGTTTTCGCGGAGGAGCTATAAGGTTCCCTTTTCAACAAAAACTCCCCCTTTCGGGGGAGCTGACCGCCGAAAAGCGGTCTGAGAGGGTTCTCCTCTTACTTCTTCAGCCAGCTCATCATGCTGCGCAGCTCAGCACCCACCTTCTCGATGGGCAGCTCAGCCTCCATACGGCGCTTGGCAAGGAAGTGCACCTTGCGGCCGCCCTTGGGGCTCATCTCGGTCAGGAACTCGGAAGCAAAGGTGCCGTCCTGGATCTCGGTCAGAACCTTCTTCATCTCCTTGCGGGTCTCCTCGGTGATCAGGCGCTTGCCGGTGCGGTAGTCGCCGTACTCGGCAGTGTTGGAGATGGAGTAGCGCATCTTGGAGAAGCCGCCCTCGTTGATCAGGTCAACGATCAGCTTCATCTCGTGGCAGGTCTCAAAGTATGCCATCTCGGGCTCATAGCCAGCCTCAACCAGCGTATCGAAGCCTGCGTGGATCAGCTCGCAGACACCGCCGCACAGAACTGCCTGCTCGCCGAACAGGTCTGTCTCTGTTTCGGTACGGAAGGTAGTCTCCAGAACGCCTGCTCTTGCGCCGCCGATTGCCAGTGCATATGCCAGAGCCAGATCCAATGCCTTGCCGGTAGCATCCTGCTCAACAGCAACCAGACACGGAACGCCCTTGCCTGCCTGATACTCAGAACGAACGGTATGACCAGGTCCCTTGGGCGCGATCATGGTTACATCTACATCCTTCGGAGGCTTGATGCAGCCGAAGTGGATATTGAAGCCGTGTGCGAACATCAGCATGTTGCCGGGCTCCAGGTTGGGCTCGATGTCTTTCTTGTACATGTCTGCCTGCAGCTCATCGTTGATCAGGATCATGATGATATCTGCTCTCTTTGCAGCTTCTGCAGCAGTGTATACGGTAAAGCCCTGTGCCTCAGCCTTTGCCCAGGACTTGGAACCTTCATACAGGCCGATAATGACATCACATCCGGACTCCTTTGCATTTAATGCATGTGCATGTCCCTGGCTGCCATAACCGATCACTGCAATTGTTTTACCTTCCAATAAAGAAAGGTTGCAGTCTTCCTGATAATAAATCTTTGCCATCTTGGTATCCTCCATATTTTGGTATCTGCTTCTATCTCTGAAAAGGAGGTCATCCTCCTATCAGTAACATTGTACATTAAAGACTTTTGTTGTCCTCTTCATCGATGTAAACCACACGATCCACACCTCTTGTAAGTCCCGCAATACCGGTTCTTGCAAGCTCCAGGATCTCATAGCCGGACAATAGATTCAGAAACGCCTCCAGCTTACTCTGGGAGCCGGTTACTTCAATGACCAGGCTTTCTGCCCCGACGTCCACGATCTTGGCACGGAACACGTTTGCAACAGCAATAATGCCTTCCCGTTCCTTGGCATTGGCCCTTACCTTGATCAGCGCCAGTTCGCGGAATACGCTGGAATCCGGCTCCAGCTCACGGATATCCCGGACATCCACAAGCTTTCCCACCTGCTTCTCGATCTGTTCCAGAATATCGTCATCTCCCGATGTCACAATGGTGATTCTGGTAAAACGGGGATCGGCGGTCACACCTGCCGTAATACTTTCGATGTTGTAAC
>ERZ772867.4718-NODE-4718-length-9932-cov-4.364888_pt1 | contig 9932 bp, 11 predicted proteins | sample MGYA00511341_ERZ772867 | MGnify/ENA primary metagenome ERZ772867 (study PRJEB29015, sample SAMEA2737707) | human gut metagenome | biome: human gut; feature: human-associated habitat; material: faeces | place: China | collected 2012 ... | reverse complement strand
TAACGAGGAAAATAAGTAACTATTTTCTCTGCCGCTTCATTTCTGCGCCCTCTCCGGCAATGCCGGAGAGGGCGTTTTTCTGTCTCGGGCCGCGCATTTTGCGGCTGCGGCCTTCCCGGGAACTATCACTTGCTCTGTTCTTTTGTATCCATGGTGTCCCGGAATACCACCAGCCGGTCATACAGATACTCTGTGCCCATGTTCAGCACCATATTCAGGCCCGTCACCACATATTCATTCCATAAAAGCCCGTCTGCCAGATAGCTGCCCAGCACTGTGGAAAGGGGTGTAAACACTGCATAATAGACCGCCACCTTCATCATGGCTACCGGCACATTTCCGGCTGACTTGAATGTAAATTTCCGGTTCAGCGTAAAATTCCATACCACCGATAAAATCAGCGCCGTCAGATAGCACGGCCAGTAGCTCCACCCCGTCTTCTCGTTCAGCAGGGCAAAGCTTCCCATCTCAATCACGCCCGCAGAAGCGGAAAACAGCACGAATTTGATCATTCGCGTTATCTCATCCCGTCTTTTTTGCTTCATATTTGTCCTCCATGTTCTCGTTTTTCAACCTGACAGTTCCCGCTCAGGCCAAGTACAGCAGCCAAATCAGTCCCCATACAGGCGCAGATTCTGCACCCCGTTCGTCGTCCCAGCCAGCTGCGTACCGCCCAATCCGTCTGCCTCAGATTCCCCGCCAGCACATTTTTCTGGCGTTCTTACCTTTGCCAGCAGCAGATTTTCGCAGCACAACAGTACTCACCTTCCATATGTCAAAAAGCAGGCGCCTCCGTCAATTTCGGAAGCGCCTGTTCGACTTTGCCCATCGTTGAAGCTCCTGGTAGCTATGACTACATCCGTCCACCGAATTCACATGTTAAAGCTCTGTCCAGCAGACTACGCAGTTCCTGCATAGGCTCAGCTCCACAGTAAAGCACCCTGTGCACGGCCCGACAGATAGGCAACTCCACCTGATAGCGATCCCCCAACAGCATGAGAGCCTCTACTGTATAGTAGCCTTCTGCCAAATCAGTATACTGCTCTCCTTTGACAAAAGACTCGCCGAACTGGCGGTTGTGGCTGTAGCGTGAGAAGACTGTAGCCTCATAGACCCCCAGATGGCATAACCCGTAAGCAGATAACTGACTTCCCCCCATAGCCTCAATTAAGCGAGCTACCTCCCGGGTGCCACGGCTCATTAAAGCCCCTTTCAGGCTGGACAGGTTTTTCCCATCCAAAAATCCTGCCGCAATACCAACCACATTTTTCGCCGCCGCACCCACTTCATTGCCAATTAGATCATTCCCATAATAAAAGCGAATCAACTCACTGGAAAAGTTGTCTATCAACTTGCGCTTTACATCTTCGTCCCGGCTGTCAATAACCATACAGTTGGGAATACCCCGATATAATTCCTGCACATGACCAGGTCCCAGCCACACAGCCACTCTGTTAGACGCAGCCAAATTCTCCTCCGCAATCTGGCTCAATCGCCGTCCCGTCCCCTGCTCCAAACCTTTCATACATAAAACGATGGTCTTGTCCCGCAGAACGATGGTATTGAGCTGATTCATCAGCTTCTGTAGCCCCTGAGATCCAATAGAAATGATCACTATCTCTGCCTGCTCCACTGCCTTCAGGTCAGTTGAAAGGCAAACAGACATCGGCAACATCAGCAAATCGTTCTGTCGGGTCTTCAAAAAACGCTGCATATGCGGAGATGATGGCCGGCCATACAGGGTAACATGGTGGCCAATCCGATCAAGGTACCATGCAATCAGCGAGCCCCAACGGCCACAGCCAATAATGGTAATGTTCATAGATAACTCCTCCGGATAGAATAGTATTCTTATTTCTTTGTAAATCACAGCCTGCCAGTTCCCGGGAAACAATCTCTTTCCGCCAACCAGCGCAGGGCACTCATTTTCGCCGCAGGGTATGCAGCGCCCCCTGTGCGGTTTCCCGGATAGCGCACAGCTTATCCGCCGTACACAGAATCACGCTCTCCCAATGGGCGGGCAGCACCGGATTCATGGGGAACATATGGGAGAGAATCATATTCTGCTCCACCTGATTCAGTGAGAAATCCCTGCTTGCATTGTCCAACGCCCGCCGGGCATGATGAAACCCGTGAAGCCGGTGGCTGGGGTCAGGGTCATGCCAGTCATACAGAAAATAGTCATGCAGCAGGGCGCCCCGCACCAGGGAGCGGGTATCTGTCTTCACCGGCAGGCGGGACGCAATCTTCACGCACAGCAGCGCCACCGCCAGCGAGTGGGCGTACACGCTGACCGTCCCGTGCTGGCGAAAATGCTTTTCCCGCTGCATCCCCTCCGAGCGCAGAATATCCCCGCCAAAATGATGCACCAGCCTGTGGGCATGCGACATATTCCGGACCTCCTGCCAAAAAAAGCCTGTGTGAAACCTCTCCACACAGGCTAACTATATACCAGACGCCCGCAAAATGCAAGGCTCAGCCAAACCGGCCGTCGACATAGTCCTCCGTATCCTTCTGAACGGGATTTTCAAACAGCTGCCGCGTATCTCCGTATTCCACAGCCGTCCCATCAGGAAAAATGCTGTGCGGGTCGAAATGCGGCAGGCCTGCTGCATGTTGTGTGTAACGATAACAATCGTATACCTGCGCCGCAGGGATACGGCAAGCTCCTCAATCCGCTGGGTGGAAATAGGGTCCAGCGCGCTGGTAGGCTCGTCCATCAGAAGCACCTCCGGCTCCACCGCCAGCAGCCGTTTCACCCGCGCAGGGGCCAGCTTGGCCGCGTAAACCGCGTTCAGAAAGCCAACCGGAACGCCGATGACCATGGCCCCGGCGGTGCCGTAAATGCTGGTCAGGATGAAGGGCAGAATGCCAAACCTGGGATCGGCAGAGGTGGAGCTGCACTGGGTGCCAAACAGGAATTCAATCGGGCCGATTTCCCGGATTGCCGGCAGGCCCGAGACGATCAGATACACGGAAATCAGCAGCACGCAGCCTATCGTTACAAGGCCCAGCAGCAGAGATACGATCTTTTTCATCATAAGATCTCCTTTCAGTATTGTTCAGATGTTCCTGACTACAATTACCAGCATACAGGCGCTATGTAGAATAAAACGTCCAACTTGCATAAAATGTTTATTAATTTTAGTGATATTCAAAAGGGCGGCTCCCCATCGTATTTCCGCGCAAACAGGCCGTGCGGCAAGGCACACGGCGCCTTGCTGCAAATAAAAAAACAGCCCGGCGGAGGAGAGCCGCCGGGCCGGAACATTTCAGCATGGGAAGAAAGGAGTGTTCGGATAAAAGGGAAAGGAGAGTCGCTGAAATGTCATATAAATGGTGCAGGGAAATGAAAGCGTATGACCGGCTTCTGTGCCGGAATTCCTTGCATGACAAAACTTTAACACATCTTCTCCCCCATTTCAATGGAGAAATCTGACAACCTGTCTAAAAATATAACGTCATTTTTGTGCATAATAGAAAAGAGCCGCTTCTGGCGGCTCATTCTGCGTTCCGTGCTTATCTGGTGCGGTAAACCATCGCGTCAAAATCCCGGACGATTTCGCCGCGCAGGGTATCCTGCACATATACATTGTTGGTTTCAATAAACGCCAGACGCATGGCAAAATCCTTTGCCTCGTCAATATCGTCGGTTTCAAAAAAGACACGGTACGCGCTGTCCGGCTGGACAACGGTTTTCTGCATGATCTGAAAACGCATGTCAGTCCTCCTGAGAAATAGGGGTGTATTGTCCAGTATACCCTATGAACCGAAAAAATACAAGCCATTGATCTCCCAAAATTGCACCTGTTTTTTTGTCGGATTTTGGGGGACGGATTTTAGAAAAAAGGGTTTCGGGATGGGGCGGAAAGTTGTATAATTGCTTCATTATGATGTATGCTGGGGAAGTGAGGGTTTTTATGAAAACTGGATTTGACAACGAAAAATATCTGGCCCTGCAGGCAGAGCATATCCGCCAGCGGATGAGTCAGTTTGGCGGCAAGCTGTATCTGGAGTTCGGCGGCAAGCTGTTTGACGATTATCACGCCTCCCGGGTGCTGCCGGGCTTTCAGCCGGACAGCAAAATCCGGATGCTGGCCACCATGAAGGACGATGTGGAAATCGTGGTGGCCATCTGCGCAGGCGACATTGAAAAAAGCAAAATACGCGGGGATCTGGGTATTTCCTATGACGAAGATGTGCTGCGGCTGATGGATGTGTTCCGGGGCCTTGGCTTTTATGTGGGGTCTGTGGTCATCACCCAGTATGCCGGTCAGCCCGCCGCCGATGCCTTTATCAAGCGCCTGACCGCGCTGGGCGTGAAAAGCTATCGCCACTATCCCATTGCCGGATACCCGTCAGATGTTGCCCATATCGTCTCGGACGAGGGGCTCGGGAAAAACGATTACATCGAAACCAGCCGCTCCATTGTGGTGGTAACCGCCCCCGGCCCCGGCAGCGGCAAAATGGCCACCTGCCTGAGCCAGCTGTATCACGAAAACAAGCGGGGCATCCGGGCGGGCTACGCCAAATACGAAACCTTCCCCATCTGGAACCTGCCGCTGAAGCACCCGGTAAATCTGGCCTACGAGGCAGCTACCGCCGACCTGAACGATGTAAATATGATCGACCCCTTCCATCTGGAGGCTTATGGCGAAACCACGGTGAACTATAACCGGGATGTGGAGATTTTCCCGGTGCTCAACGCCATGTTCGAAAAAATTCAGGGCACTTCCCCCTACAAATCCCCCACGGACATGGGAGTGAACATGGCCGGCTTTGCCATCGTGGACGACGAGGCCTGCCGTCAGGCCAGCCGCATGGAAATCCTCCGCCGCTACTACGCCGGGATGGTGGATAAGGCGCGCGGAAAGTGCGACGAAAATGTGGTGCGCAAGCTGGAGATCGTTATGCAGCAGGCAGATGTCACCCCGGACATTTGCCCGGCAGTGGCCGCTTCCCTGAAAAAAGCGGAGGAAACCGGCACCCCCGCCGGCGCCATGGTGCTGCCGGACGGCCGGGTGGTTACCGGGAAAAACAGTCCGCTCCTCGGCCCCTCCGCCGCCCTTCTGCTTAACGCCATCAAGGCGCTGGCCGGTATTGACAAGGAGCTTGACCTGCTGCCCGCCTCCATCATTGCCCCCATCAGCGACATGAAAATTTCCCATCTGGGCCACCACAACCCCCGCCTGCACTCGGACGAGGTGCTCATCGCCCTGTCCATCTCGGCCGTGACCAATCCGCTGGCGGAGCGGGTTCTGAAAAAGCTGGATGACCTGCGGGGCTGCGATGCGCATTTCTCTGTCATCCTGTCGGAAGAAGATGCCAAGCTTTATAAGCGTCTTGGCATCCATGTCAGCTGTGAGCCGCGATACGAGGTCAAGCGGCTGTACCACAAGTAATCCCCTGTCACGGAGGCGGACGGGCTGTCCGCCTCCGTATTTTATTCTAATCCACCGGAAGGAGATTCCCCATGCCCACCATTGCCGAAATTCTGGCCGGAGAACTGAATGTTCCCGTTTTATATGCAGAAAATGTTGTCCGCCTGCTGGACGAGGGCAACACCATTCCCTTCATCGCCCGCTACCGCAAGGAGCTGCACGGCAGCATGGATGACACCACCCTGCGCGCATTGGAGGAGCGTCTGGCCTATCTGCGCAGCCTGCAGCAGCGGCGGCAGGAGGTGCTGCGTGCCATCGAAGCCCAGGGCAAGCTGACAGAGCAGCTGACCGCCGCCGTAGAAAACGCGCGCACGCTGGCAGAGGTAGAGGATGTGTACCGTCCTTACAAGCAGAAGCGCCGCACCCGCGCCACCGTGGCCCGGGAAAAGGGGCTGACCCCTCTGGCGGAGCTTCTGCTGGCTCAGGGCTGCGATTGTCCTGCCCCGGAGCAGGCCGCTGCCGCTTATATTGACCCGGAAAAGGGCGTTGCATCTGTCGCCGACGCCCTGCAGGGCGCCAATGACATCGTGGCGGAGATACTGTCGGACGATGCCGCCATCCGAAAGGCTCTCCGGGGGCTGCTGCAGCGGCAGGGGCGGCTGCGCAGCCTTGCCGCAAAGGAGGAGGACTCGGTTTACCGCCTGTACTATGATTTCGAGCAGTCCTTGCCCAAACTGGCGGGACACCAGATTTTAGCCATTAACCGGGGCGAAAAGGAGGGCTTTCTCTCCGCCACCGTGCTGCTGGATCGGGAGGCCGCCCTGCAGCTTCTGCGCCGGGCCGTTGTCAAGCCCGGCTCCGCCGCCATGGGATTTGTCAAGGCAGCCTGCGAGGATGCCTACGACCGGCTCATCTACCCCTCTCTGGAGCGGGAGGCCCGCAGTGACCTGACGGACCACGCCAGCGAAGGGGCCATTCACACCTTTGCCCTGAATCTCAAGCCTCTGCTCATGCAGCCGCCTGTCAAGGGGCATGTCACCATGGGCCTTGACCCAGGCTATGCCCACGGCTGCAAGGTGGCGGTTATTGATGGAACCGGCAAGGTGCTGGACACCACCGTGGTCTATCCCACCTACGGAAAGCGGCAGAAGGAGGAGGCCATCACCCGGCTCTCCGCGCTGATACGGAAGCACGGGGTGGAGCATCTGGCCATCGGCAACGGCACCGCCAGCCGGGAAACCGAGCAGATGGCGGTGGAGCTTATTGCCCGCCTTGGCGGCGGCGTAAGCTATATGATGGTCAGCGAGGCCGGCGCTTCGGTCTACTCGGCCAGCAAGCTGGCAGCAGAGGAATTTCCGGACTACGATGTAAACCTCCGCTCCGCCGTGTCCATCGCCCGGCGGATGCAGGACCCGCTGGCCGAATTGGTAAAGATTGACCCCAAGGCCATCGGCGTAGGCCAGTATCAGCACGATTTGCCCCAGAAGCGGCTGGACGAAACGCTGACCGGCGTGGTGGAGAATTGCGTCAACGCCGTGGGCGTGGACCTGAACACCGCCTCTGCCAGTCTGCTGGGCTATGTGTCCGGTCTTAATGGCACCATTGCCAAGAACATTGTCAGCTACCGGGAAGCCAACGGCGCATTTACCTCCCGCAGACAGCTGCTGAAGGTCAGCAAGCTTGGCCCCAGAGCGTTTGAGCAGGCGGCGGGCTTTCTCCGTGTTCCGGAAAGCCCGGAGTTTCTGGATCACACCGCCGTCCACCCGGAAAGCTATGACGCCGCCCGCGGACTTCTGACCCTGTGCGGGTATACGCCTGCAGATGCCGGGGCGGGAAAGCTCAGCGAACTCCCCCTTCGCCTGAAAGCGCTGGGTGAGGAGCAGGCCGCCCACAAGCTGGGGGTGGGTCTTCCCACCCTGCAGGATCTGGTATCCGAACTCATGCGCCCGGGCCGGGATGTACGGGATGATCTGCCCGCCCCGGTGCTGCGTACCGATGTGCTGGACATCAAGGATTTAAAGCCCGGCATGGAATTAAGCGGCACCGTGCGCAATGTGGTAGACTTCGGGGTCTTTGTGGACATCGGCGTTCATCAGGACGGGCTGGTTCACATCTCGCGGCTGTGTGACCGGTATGTAAAGCACCCATCCGAGGTAGTGTCCGTGGGAGATGTGGTCAAGGTCACCGTGGTCGAGGTGGACGAAAAAAGGCACCGGATCGCTCTGTCCATGAAAAACACCTGAGCGAAAGCAGATTTTACATCAACTTTTCCGATAGACTTACGGGTCACGGCAAAAAATCAGAGGCAGGATCTTTGTCCTGCCTCTGATTTTTAAGAAAGGAGAAGAAAATGAAAAAAGAGGATTGGAATGAAAAAGAGTCTGATCCTGTGGGGGACTTCCCGCCTGTCGGAAGCACCCTCCCGGATCATGGTTTTAGTATAAGAGAGAAACCTTAAACCAAACCAAAAAAATTGCAAACGATTTGTGAATGTGCCCCTCCGCTCACTCACCCCGGTATTTCCGCCGGGTAGCCAGCCCGCCCCGGATGTGGCGCTGGGCTTTGTTCTCCTCCAGAATCTCTTTGACCTGTATGTACAGTGACCGGTTAAACTGCGGCAGCCGCTCGGACAGGTCCTTATGCACCGTAGACTTGCTGATACCGAATTTTCTGGCCGCGTCGCGTACCGTCCCCCGGCTTTCTATGATGTAAACGGCCTCGTCGCAGGCCCGCTGTTCCATATTTCCCTTCATCGGCAACACTCCCAAGACAGAATGAGACGCTTTATCCTATGAAAGGTCTTCTGCCAATATGACAATTCCCCCTTGCCAACGGCACACAATATGGTATAATATCCGCAATCAATCTATCTGCCCCGGCCTTGGGCCGGGGCCTGCCTATACTACAGAGAGGAGAGACTTTATGGCTTATTATTATCCCGAACCCTCCCACACCTTCAGCGAGTACCTTCTGGTGCCAGGCTATACATCAGAGGAGTGTATCCCCGACCATGTTTCCCTGAAAACGCCGCTGGTGAAATACCGGCCCGGTCAGGAAGAATGCCCGCTCAGCCTGAATATTCCCATGGTGTCCGCCATCATGCAGTCCGTGTCCAACGACACACTGGCCATTGCCCTTGCCAAGGAAGGCGGCCTGTCCTTCATCTTCGGGTCCCAGTCCATTGAAAGCGAGGCCGAAATGGTGCGCCGGGTGAAACTGCACAAAGCCGGCTTTGTGGTCAGCGCCTCCAACCTGACGCCGGAGCACACGCTGGCAGATGTTCTGGCATTGAAGGAGAAGAACGGTTTTTCCACCGTGGCCATTACCGAAGACGCCAGCCCCAATGGCCGCCTGCTGGGTATCGTCACCAGCCGGGACTACCGCGTCAGCCGCATGAGCCCGGAGCTGAAGGTACACACCTTCATGACGCCCCGCGAAAAGCTCATCACCGCTCCCGCCTCCACCACGCTGAAAGAAGCCAATGACATCATCTGGGAGCATAAGCTGAACGCCCTGCCCATTGTGGACGAGAACGATCACCTGCTGTATTTTGTCTTCCGCAAGGACTATTCCGAGCATAAGGAGCACCCGCTGGCCCTGCAGGACGAGCAGAAACGCTATCTGGTGGGAGCGGGCGTCAATTCCCGGGACTATGCCCAGCGCATTCCCGCACTGGTTGAGGCCGGTGCCGATGTTCTGTGTATCGACTCCTCCGAGGGCTACTCCGTCTGGCAGAAGCGGGTCATCGACTTTGTGCGTCAGGAATATGGCGACCGGGTAAAAATCGGCGCAGGCAATGTGGTCGACCGGGACGGCTTCCGCTTTCTGGCCCAGTGCGGGGCCGACTTTGTAAAGGTCGGCATTGGCGGCGGTTCCATCTGCATCACCCGGGAAACCAAGGGCATTGGCCGCGGGCAGGCAACCGCTCTTATCGAAGTCAGTGCCGCCCGGGATGAATACTTCCGGGAAACCGGCGTGTATGTTCCCATTTGCTCCGATGGCGGCATCGTTCACGACTATCACATGACGCTGGCGCTGGCCATGGGCGCAGATTTTCTGATGCTGGGCCGTTATTTTGCCCGCTTTGACGAGTCTCCCACCAACAAGCTGCTGGTAGGCGGCGTGTATGTCAAGGAGTATTGGGGCGAAGGCTCCAACCGGGCAAGAAACTGGCAGCGCTATGATCTGGGCGGCAAAACGGGGCTGGCCTTTGAGGAGGGCGTAGATTCCTATGTAACCTATGCCGGTTCCCTGCAGGATAATGTGGCCCGCAGCCTGTATAAAGTAAAGTCCACCATGTGCAACTGCGGCGTGCTGACCATTCCGGAGCTTCAGAAAAATGCCCGCCTGACACTGGTGTCCGCCACCAGCATCGTTGAAGGCGGCTATCACGATGTAACCCTTCGCACCACCGGTGGCTCCTCCTCCATGTAAGCCGTCCGGCGGCATGTCGCAGCGTCCACTGTCCAAAACGAATATCAAAGCTCCCCGGCGGGCCCGCAGAACGCAAAACACAGAATTGAAATCGGCGGGCCGATGATATAAAATGGA
>ERZ772867.4704-NODE-4704-length-9956-cov-4.634986_pt1 | contig 9956 bp, 10 predicted proteins | sample MGYA00511341_ERZ772867 | MGnify/ENA primary metagenome ERZ772867 (study PRJEB29015, sample SAMEA2737707) | human gut metagenome | biome: human gut; feature: human-associated habitat; material: faeces | place: China | collected 2012 ... | reverse complement strand
TAATATTTTTTACGTTCGATGAAAAGTGTCGGATTTTTGTGGATTTTGTACATTGTGGATAACTCTAAATTTATGTGGATAGTGTGGATAACAAAAAAGGGACGAAAGATTCGCAAAAATATTTTAAAATCTCCCGTCCGTTTCTGTTATACCAGTCGTCTCACCGTAACAATATTCGTATATGTTGCCGGCAAAATTCCTATCCCTTTTGCACTGTTAATTGCATTTACGATCTGCCCATTTCCCATATAAATTCCAACATGTCCGTTATATAAAATAATGTCTCCCGCAACAGCCTGATCGTAACTTACCGCAGTTCCTACATTCTCCATATCCCACGTCGTACGCGGAAGAGAAATTCCAAAGTGTGCAAATACCGACTGTACGAATCCCGAACAATCCGCTCCGTTTGTCAGGCTTGTACCTCCCCATACATACGGATTACCGATAAACTGGCATGCATAATCTACAATAGCCTGTCCGGCCTGTGCCGCCTGCGTCTGTTGTTCTTCCTGTTGTTTGGCCGCTTCTTCTGCTGCCTTTTTCTCCTCCTCGGCTTTTTGTTCTGCCTCTTTTTGAAGCCTTGCGGCCTCTTCTTCTTTTGATTCTGCATACGTAAATGCTTCCTTAGCATTTTCCGTATTCTTCTTCTGCACAAGTTCTTCTGCTTTTTTCTGTGCTTCATTTCCTACTGTTATATACTCGGAATATACATATCCGGTGACATTACCCGACTGCACTTTCGTCCATTCTCCTACCGGGCCTATGATTTTTGCCGCGTAATCCGGATATAATTTTCCGACCCATTCGCTTTCTGTCGTCGGTTCACTTCTTATATAAAGAAATGACTGTACATTGGCGAATGCCATATCTAAATACTCTCCCTTTTGTGTCGGTACAAGGTAATCCTTTACCGAAATTGCCTTCTCTGACGTGTAACATTCTCCAAGTACCTGCTCAATTCCTGCTGTCGGCATATCCTGCGTATCATCTATATCTGCAGCCTGCGCCATAATCGGAAACGCCGTTATAGCTCCTGTCACAGTAACCAGGAACAATCCTTTTTTAAGAATAGAATCCATAAACTCCCTCCTTTATGTTTTCTTATCTTTCGTAATTGTTACAGAATTGTTACATATGTTACGTTTGTTATTATAACATTGCAACACGTTTTGTCAAGGTTTTCTTTGATTATAATACATTTAATATTCGATTTATATTTATTATTTGTTACATTTTGTTACATTTATTCTTTTATATTGACAAAATATATCATCCGAATTATACTAAAAATATATCAATTATAGTAATTATTATCATTATCGAAAGGAGGATTTATGGCCGGTTTAAAATATAGTAAGCAAAGGGCCTCTATAAAAGATTACCTGATGCACACGACTTCTCATCCGACTGCTGATACCGTATATCTTCATATTAAAGAAGAATTTCCTAATATCAGCCTCGGAACCGTATACCGCAACCTGAACCTGCTTGCAGATATCGGAGAAGCGCTTCGGATTCCGACACCGGATGGCGGCGATCGTTTTGATGGACGCTGCGAACCTCATTATCATGTAGTATGCACCAATTGCGGAAATGTATTCGATCTGGAAATGGATGATTCCTATATCCAGAAGATTAATGAAGATGCGAATAAATATTTCGATGGAATCATCGAATCACACACTACACTTTTCCACGGTCTCTGTGGCGAATGTGCCAAAAAATTAAACGAGAATAAATAATAAAATTTATCAAAAACTAATTGACAAACACATAAGATTATGCTAAATTAATATCAGTAACAATTACTAATATTAATTTAGCGCAACTTAAGAGATTATAACTACTCTCTTATCAATCAATAACAAAAAAATTATTATAAAAGAAAAGGAGAACAACACTATGAAAAAATTTGTATGTACAGTATGCGGATATGTTTATGAAGGAGAAGCTGCACCGGAGAAATGTCCAGTATGTGGCGTAGGCGCTGACAAGTTCAAAGAGCAGACAGGTGAAAGAGAATGGGCTGCTGAGCACGTTGTAGGTGTGGCAAAAGGTGTAAGCGAAGACATCTTAGCTGACTTAAGAGCTAACTTCGAAGGAGAATGTTCAGAGGTTGGAATGTATCTTGCAATGGCAAGAGTTGCTCACAGAGAAGGATATCCTGAAGTTGGATTATACTATGAAAAAGCTGCTTGGGAAGAAGCTGAGCACGCTGCTAAATTCGCAGAACTTCTTGGCGAAGTTGTTACAGACAGCACAAAGAAGAACCTTGAGATGCGTGTAGACGCAGAGAACGGCGCTACAGCTGGTAAGTTCGACCTTGCAAAACGTGCAAAAGCTGCTAACCTGGATGCAATCCATGACACAGTTCATGAGATGGCAAGAGATGAGGCACGTCACGGAAGAGCATTCGAAGGACTTCTTAAGAGATATTTCGGATAATAAATAATTGATTCTGATCTTAAAAGGGCGGATACACCACTTAAGGTATATCCGCCCTTTTTATATCGCCATGCGTTCAAAAAAACTGCCTATGCCATGCGCACATAGATCTTTTTCACCGGCTGATACAGAATCGCAATTGCGATCACCATAAATACTGCATTGATCACAGTCGCCGGAAGTGATGTGAATGCTGCCACTGCAGCTGCTGCAAATCCACTTCCTACCATCATCATTGCGATCGTGCTCATAGTAAATTCCATGATTACGTTGATACATCCATAGATAAATGCGCAGACAACTGCTGCTCCGTATTCTTTCTTCTTGTCTCCGTCTGCTTTCTTCTTAAGCATCATGAAAAGTGCTCCGACGATCAGACATTTTACTGCTGTCTCCACAAATGTCTTCGGCGCATCCTGCATGTAACCATTCAGCATATCAAAGATTGTAAGTCCAAGTGTCCCTGATACAGCTCCTCTCTTGCCACCCTGAAGTAATAGTCCCATTACGACAAATATATGCCCAAAATGGAGAAATGGTGTTCCGACTGCTGCCGGAAGTGGAATCCTAAACGACTGAATTCCAAGAAATGTAATTGCGGTAAAGAATGCCGTGATCACAAGGTTCTTTACTTTATTATCATTCATTGTCCTGCCTGCTGTTATATTTGTACTCATTGTACTCTCCCTTCCTGCACACTTCCATCGTGTGTATAACAGATGAATCTCTCATCTGCCATAATTTAATACCGCATAATATATTATCACGAAAGTGGATGTGTCCATACAGCCAGTTGTTCTATTTTCGCACAGGCCAGTTTATATAATACTTTGAATTTAAAAATATTTTTGTTTTTCTACTTGATTTTTTTCAGTTTCGGGTATAATATACACATATAGCAAACATAGTATTAAAAACTACATGTCATATTTTCGACATTCAGGAGGTGCATGATTATGGCAGAGCAGTTAAAAGAACACATTAAAGATCCGGGAAGCGCGATCACACATTTTATCGGAATGTTGATGGCAATCTTCGCAGCAATTCCATTGCTTTTAAAAGCGGCGCGCGAACCGAGTAAAATTTACATTATCGCAATTGCTGTATATGCGGCAAGCCTGATCTTACTGTACGCCGCAAGCACAACTTACCATACATTCGATAAATCCAGAAAAGTAAATACAATCCTTAAAAAAATCGACCACATGATGATCAGCGTACTCATTGCCGGAAGTTACACTCCGATCTGTCTGCTGGTACTTGGCGGCAGAACCGGACTCATCCTTCTGGCAATCGTATGGGCATTTGCCATTGCCGGAATCCTGATCAAAGCATTCTGGGTATTCTGTCCGAAATGGGTTTCTTCCGTGCTCTATATCGGCATGGGCTGGACCTGTGTCCTGGCATTTACACAGTTACTGAATTCCTTAAGCCCGGCAGCTTTCGGATGGCTGCTGGCCGGTGGTATCATCTACACCGTTGGCGGCGTGATCTATGCTTTGAAGCTTCCAATCTTTAACAATAAGCACAAATATTTCGGAAGCCATGAGATCTTTCATCTGTTTGTAATGGCCGGAAGTGCCTGCCACTTCGTAGTGATGTATGCATTTGTACTTTAAGTAATATCCATTTATCCTTATATTTCCGGTATACAGAGAACTTGCTGCCGGCAACATCTCTTGCATACTTTAGCAGCTTCTTTCGAACACATGGCGATAAAAAAGAGCCCGCATCACACACGGGATATTAAATAATATCTCTCCCGACTTGATGCGAGCTCTTTTTTCATTTATTCTGCCAGTTCTTTTGCTTCTCGTGTAAGTTTCTTAATCTTCTCAAATTCACCGGCTTTAATCATATCTCCCTTTACCATCCAGCTTCCGCATAAGTTTCCATTACCCTTGATCAATATCTCTTTTTCTTTCCTGGTCAAATGCTTGATCGCATATTCCCGGCTCATTGCCTCATTTTTTGTCTCATGCTCTTCATAATACACAAGCTTCACCGGTCTTCTGGTCTTTGTATACTTTGCGCCTTTTCCACTGTTATGTGCTTTTATCCGCTTATCCAGATCATTTGTCCACCCTGTGTATAACGTACTGTCCGCACACTTTACGATGTATGTATAATTCATGTAGTTGTCCCCACTTATCCACAATCGGTCCGATTTTTCCTGTAATAATCCACTTTATTTTATCCATTATCCCACGGAAAGTCAATTTTATCCCCTGTTCATAGATTTTTCCGCATACTTTGATATCGGCAGAACGCTAAAAAAGACCGGAAAATTTCTTAAGAATCTCCGGTCCCTTTCTGTTAATCCTGATCCGCCGTATACTCCACCGGATTCACCGGCTGTCCGTCTTTTCGCATCTCAAAATATACATTGCAGCCTTCTTTACTGTAATACTTCGTTGGCTGGCTCACATAACCAAGCACACTCTTTGCTTCTACATAATCCCCAACTTTCACCGGGACTTCTTTTAACTGTCCATATAACAGTTCATACCCATTTCCAATATCTACATTGACCGTTGTTCCTGTCTGTGCACTGACATCGATCGACTTGACGATTCCAGGCGCACCGCAGAGTACCTGGTCGCCTTCTGCGCCTTCGATGATCACAGCCGGATTATACTTATACTGATCCAGCGTCTGGAAATACACTGTCTTATCCATGCTGTAGCTCATGATCACGGCTCCGTTCACCGGCCATAGGATGTAACTGTCTTCCGTAAAGTTGATATTGTGACTTTTTCCTGCCGTTGCCTGGGTTCCGGTCTGACCTGATGATCCGGATGTTCCGGTTCCTTCTGATCCTGAAGTTCCGGTTGTCCCGGAATCTGTTGTCCCGGAATCTGTTGTTCCAGAGCCCGTTGTTGTTCCGTCTTTCCCGGTTCCGTTACTGTCACTTTCATCCATATCACTTGTCATATCTTCGTTTTTAATCTTGGATGTTCCGGTTTCTTTTGCCGCTTCGCTGTCTTGTTTCGCCTTTTCTTCCGCCTTCGCCAATTCATTTTTCTGCGTTTTTCTGTAATCATTAAATGTATATGTTCCTGCTATTGCAATCGCTGCCACAAAACATAATACTGCTGCTACGGTAGCACGCCGTTTTGACATTGACGGTTTCTGATTTTTATTCATTTCATCACCACCTCTGACCATATTTTTGCCAGATTGTGATATAGTTATACACCTTTTACGATTTCTGTCACTTCTTTTATCTCCGTTCCATTAAAAAAATATTTTAAAATATTTTTATAGCTTTTTTTCTTCTTCGCCATCTCATTTGCCGTATACTGGCTCATTCCGATCCCATGTCCGGTTCCTCTTGTTGTCACCCGCAATTTGCCGTTATAACGCTGCAGGGTAAAACAGCTGGATGCCAGGTTATATTTATTTCGGAATTCTTCCCCGCTGATGATATTATCTCCCACACGGATCTTTAATACATATCCTACAGAATCTGTTTCCACTACCTCCACATCCATCGTCCCTATATCTTTTTCTCCCAATACAACCGTCTGTATCTCATCTTCTGCCTTCACATCCTCCGGGCATTCCACAATCTTCAGATAAGGATACTCCTCCTTTCCAAGAACCTCTTTCGCATCCCTGGTATATCCATTACTCAGATTAAAAAATGGTGTCATCGCCAGACCGTCTTCATAGAATAGCACTTGTCCTGCCGTGGATTCCAGCGCATTTTTTAACTTGCGGTAATTTTCTGCATATCGCATCCCCCACGCCGACTTCATCTGTTTCTCGGTCCAGAATTCTTTCTCAAGCTTCTGTCCTTCCCCCGCATCCCGGATTGCCCGGTAGACTTCTGTCCGCACCAGGATTGCCTGGGCCTTCAATGCTTCTTCTTCATATTCTGCCGGCATGTCCCTCGCCAATATTCCAATACAATATTTTTCCACCGGCATCTTCCCACCGCCCTTTACATCTATTGTCATCTCATCCACTTTCGATGCAGTTACAATCTTTGGACCATTTACAAATACGGTTACAATATACGGCAATAATATTATGATAAGCGCCCAGCAGGCTGCCTTTTTTATTTTTTCTCTATAGTAATACCTTCTGTTCCACATAAAAAAAGCCCTCCCATACCTCAATGTATGAGAGAGCTTCTCTTATTATTCATATACAAAAGAACTTGCCACTGACAACTTCTCTTAATATTCTAATTCATCCTCATCGATCACAACATGATCCAGATGCCAGATATCATCTACATATTCCTGGATTGTTCTGTCGGCAGAGAATTTACCACAACAAGCAGTGTTCTTAAGAGCCATCTTAGCCCATTTTTCTTTATCTTTGTAAGCTTCCATTGCACGAGCCTGAGCATCTGCATAAGAACGGAAGTCCTTTAAGATAAAGTACATATCTGCTCTTGAACCCCCCTGATTATTCAGAAGGCTGTTGTAAAGGTCACGATACATCTCTGTATCGCCGTTAGAATATGTTCCGTCTACCAGCTGGTCTACCACTCTGTGGATGTCCGGATCATTGTTGTAAAGGTCATATGGATTATATCCGCCGTTCTGCTCGTAGTTGATAACTTCGTCGGCACTCAGTCCGAAGATAAATGCATTGTCGATTCCAACTTCGTCTACGATCTCTACGTTTGCTCCGTCCATTGTTCCGAGAGTCGGTGCACCGTTCATCATGAACTTCATGTTACCTGTTCCGGAAGCTTCTTTGGAAGCTGTAGAAATCTGCTCACTGATGTCTGCTGCCGCGAAGATAAGCTCTGCGTTGGATACGCGGTAATCTTCGATGAAGACAACTTTCAGTTTGCCGTTGATGCTGCGGTCATTGTTGATCACATCCGCAACAGAGTTGATCAGTTTGATAATCTCTTTAGCACGGATATATCCTGCAGAAGCCTTTGCTCCGAAGATATATGTCTTAGGATAGAAGGACATTTCCGGATGTTCTTTAATCTGGTTGTACAGATACATTACATGCAGGATGTTCAGTAACTGACGTTTGTACTCGTGCAGACGTTTTACCTGTACGTCGAAGATCGATCTTGGATCTACTTCTACACCGTTGTGCTCTTTGATGTAAGCTGCAAGACGCTCTTTGTTCTTGAACTTGATCGTCATGAATTCTTTCAGAGCCTCTTCGTCATCCAACCATTCCTTCAATCCGCTCATCTTGGACAAGTCTGTAATCCACTCTTTTGTGCCGAGCTTTTCTGTTACCCAGTCAGCAAGCAGCGGGTTCGCATGCATGAGGAAACGTCTCTGTGTGATACCATTTGTCTTGTTGTTGAACTTCTCCGGCATCATCTGATAGAAGTCTTTCAGTTCCTGATTCTTCAGAATCTCTGTATGCAGCTTTGCAACACCATTGACAGAATAACCTGCAACGATTGCAAGGTGTGCCATCTTCACCTGGCCGTCCATCAGGATTGCCATCTTCTTAACCTTTTCTTCATTACCAGGATACTGTGCTCTTACCTGCGCGATGAAACGGCGGTCGATTTCCTGGATGATCTGGTAAATACGCGGAAGCAGTCTTGAGAACAGGTCGATCGGCCATTTCTCAAGTGCTTCTGCCATGATCGTATGGTTCGTATATGCACAGCATTTTGTTGTGATATCCCATGCTTCATTCCATCCGAGATTCTCCTCATCAAGAAGAATACGCATCAGCTCTGCTACTGCTACTGTCGGATGTGTATCATTCATCTGGAATGTTACTTTCTCCGGCAGTTTGCTGATATCACCATGTTTCTTTTTAAACTTTGTAATTGCAGCCTGGATACTTGCTGATACGAAGAAATACTGCTGTTTCAGTCTCAGTTCTTTTCCTGCGATGTGGTTATCATTTGGATAAAGCACTTCTACGATATTCTTCGCAAGGTTCTCCTGCTCAACGGCTTTGTGATAATCTCCACGGTCAAAAGAATCTAACTGGAAGTCTACGATCGCTTCTGCATCCCAGATACGAAGTGTATTCACGATATGGTTGCCGTATCCTACGATCGGATAATCATAAGGGATCGCCATTACAGATTCATAGTTCTCCTGAACGAAGTGTGTCTTTCCTGTCTCATCGTATTCCACACGGATATTTCCGCCAAAACGTACTTCTTTCGCATATTCCGGTCTGCGAAGCTCGAACGGGTTGCCGTCTTTTAACCAGTTATCCGGTGCTTCTACCTGATAGCCGTCTCTGATCTTCTGCTTGAACATACCATAACGGTAACGGATACCGCATCCATAAGATGCATATCCCAGTGTTGCAAGAGAATCCAGGAAACATGCTGCCAGACGTCCGAGTCCACCGTTACCAAGTGCCGGATCCGGCTCCTGATCCTCGATCACGTTCAGGTCGATTCCCATCTCTTCCAGAGCTTCTTTTACTTCCTTATATGCCGTCATGTTGATCAGGTTGTTTCCGAGAGCTCTTCCGAGCAGGAATTCCATGGACATGTAATATACGGTCTTCGGATCGTCTTTCTCATACTGTTTCTGTGTTGCAAGCCAGTCATCGATGATGGCTTCCTTTACAGCATAAGAAACTGCCTGGAACAACTGCTGTGGAGTTGCCTCTTCTACTTCCTTACGGAACAATGTCTTCACATTGTTCCGCACATCTCTTTTAAATACGTCTTTTTCAAATCTTGGATTATACATTTTCTACTTCCCTTCTTAAAAACTGGGCTTTGATTATCTCTTCTCTACACCAATCGTTACGGCTTCACCATTGATCTTCCACTCTTTTGTGTAGCCGGCAGGTGCTGCCTTTGTAACTTCCAGTGCCAGTGTCTCATCTGCGATCGTAGATGCATTGTCTGCAAATACTTTCTCTGCTTTTTCTGTTCCTTCGTAAGTTACCGCAATCTTATCCATAACTTCGAATCCGGCTTCCTTACGCATGGTCTGTACTTTACTGATGATCTCACGCACGAATCCCTCTTCCAGAAGTTCCTCGGATAAGTTCGTATCAAGAACAACTGTGATTCCGTTGTCATCCTCAGATACATATCCTTCCATCTGTGCAGTATCGATCAGAAGATCTTCACGGTTCAGGACTACTTCTTCACCATTTACCTCAAATCTCAGGCAACCATTTGCATTCAGCTCATCCATAGCAGCATTTCCATCCAGTCCGCTGAGTACATTTTTGATTCCCCCTAACAGTTTACCATATTTTGGTCCAACTGTCTTTAATTGTGGTTTAAATGTATAAGAAGTAAATGCACGAACATCATCTGTAAGTTCGATTTCTTTTACATTCAGCTCATCTGTCACGATATCCTGATAGAACTCCGGCAGATTAGAAGCACCTTTTACGAACATCTTTCCGATCGGCTGACGGTTCTTGATGTTGGCTGTATTACGGCATGCACGTCCCATTACAACGATCTTCAGAACTTCATCCATGTTCTCTTCCAGAGTCTTATCGATATAAGCTTCATTTGCAACCGGATAATCACAAAGGTGGATACTTTCCGGAGCGGATGCATCAACACTCTTCAC
>ERZ772867.4696-NODE-4696-length-9976-cov-2.853140_pt1 | contig 9976 bp, 5 predicted proteins | sample MGYA00511341_ERZ772867 | MGnify/ENA primary metagenome ERZ772867 (study PRJEB29015, sample SAMEA2737707) | human gut metagenome | biome: human gut; feature: human-associated habitat; material: faeces | place: China | collected 2012 ... | reverse complement strand
CTTAGTTCCGGCCTCTGCCAGGATCTCACCTGTGGAAGTATCCACCACATCCTCTGCAAGCACCTGTCCGTTCGTCGACAGGCACTGATCCAGCTGTGCCCGCGTCAGCGCTTTTCCGCGCCATTCGATTCCATGAATCTGTACCAGACACGGCAGCTCCGCAGGATCTAAGCGAATCGCTTTTGTACCTGCTTTGCAGATGATCCTGGCGTTGATCAGATCGTCCGCCTCATACGCATCATATTGATAATAAGAATGCTCCGGTGTATATCCTGCGCCGAAGTCTTCAAATACCTGCACCTTTTTGCGGTCCGCCCGGGCGAAAAATTCCTGATACGGCACAGCACGGTTGCCGATCAGATGCCGAAGCTGCCCAAGAGCCGTCCGGCTCCGCCCGTCCTTTTCCTGCAGGACAAAGTGCTGGAACGCCAGCTCTTTTTCCGAAAGCTCCCGCATCTGCTCTTTGCCGATGCCGAGGGCTTCCAGATGCTTTTTCACAATCGGATGCTCCATCCGAACCGGATCCTCCTGACCATAGCAGTTCAATGCCCGGCTGATGATCTGCTGCGGCGTCAGCTTGTCTGTCGTCCACTCGTAATCGATCATCGTCCAGATATCACCCTGTACGCAGATATTCGGGAAGGTCAAGTCATAATCCTGCTTCGTCCCCTCCGCTTTCCACGCTGCGATTTTACAGTAACGGTCAAACAGCTTATCAAAACCGGCTTCGTCATTGTTCTGTAAGCACTCATCCAGCAGCTCTTCCAATGTCCGGCTATTTTCGAGATATTCGATTTCCGCAAAGGGCAATCCATCCGGATTCCGTTTCAGCTCCAGACGGTTGACTGAGAGGGTGCTGCCTTTAAACCGTTCTGTGAAGACGCATTCATTTTCTGCCAGGGCTTCAATATGTGCCGCAGCAGCTGAGGTTGCCGGATATTTCCGGACAGTGTGTTTTCCGTCCTTTTCCAGAATATCCGTGCGGATGCTCAGATGCTCCGCCCTGTCGTTGGAAAAACGGCTGTAAACAATATCCGTCATGGGTCCTGTCATCACGAGGAACGAATTGCTGTACTGTCCAAACAGTCCCTCGCGGATGAGCATGTCGAACACCTTTTTTTCATCGAACAGCAGCATCCGGTCGCGGTCGAAATTTCGCAGGTTATTAGATAGTTCTCCGACTTTCGGCAGATACCGGTCGGAGTACAGCGTCGTCATAAATTTATAATCCGGATAAGGGTAGTAGAAATGATATTCCGTCTCACCGCATTCTTTCAGGATTTTTTCCAGACCGCTCCGGGAAAAGGTGCGAGCCGCACCGCCCTTGGGGTAATCCTCCAGGCCTGAAAAAAACGTGCCGACGTGGTCTTCCCGGCACCCCGCCCAATATTTTAAACCAAGTTTATTCTCTATCGCAATCACGATATGTCCATCGGATTTCACATGTTTTTTGATAATCCGGTAGAAATCGTGAAAGGGGGTTTTTCCGCCGATATAGCTCTGCCCGTATTCGAACACGCCGATCAGACAGACAAAATCATAATCCGTCGGCAGATCCGGCTCGATGTCCGAAAAGTTGCCCACATGGATCGTCACGTTGTCACAGTCCTGATGGCGGTAAGCGTTGATCAAACTGCGTTTTTTCGAAAGGTCGACGCAGGTTACGCTGCCTGCCTTCTGTGCGAGGCTTCCCGTAATCGCGCCGCAGCCGGAACCGATTTCCAGCACCTTCATGCTTTTGTCAACAGGCAGCCATCCGACGATATTTTCCCGCAGGTCGGAAAGGTGGTAAAGCACCTCCCAGCTCGCCGCTTTATAGATTTCCTGGGGATATTCCCGGGGCGGGATTGTTTTTACCAGCTCCAAAAGTGCATCCTCCGACGCTCCGTCGCAGTAAAAATCCTGTTCCGGATAATGGGAATAATCCAGCACAACATTCCCGATCTTCTCTGTCCTGCCTGTCTGCATACGTTAAATCTCCTTCACCTCAACCTGAGATTCCATATCAAAATAGCCCACCGTATCCTTGTCGGACACGACCGTAATATTCAGCACGTCATAAAGACGATGATACACTTTAAACGTATCTTTTTCATATCCTGTCACACCCAGGGATATGAGATAGTCACCGCCCTGCAGGCGCATCTTCTGGCGGAATGTAATTTCCAGCACCTGCCCTGCCTTTACGCTCTCCAGAAACGTCTTTTCAAACATCGTGTTCGTTCCCGTGATCTCCACGCCCTTGATGTTTTTGATGGAAAAAGCAAAGATCGGTGCCGGAAGATCCTGACCGATTTTCACCTTCATATGCATCGTGAATTCGTCGCCCTTTAAAATTGCGGTCGTCTGCACGTCGTTTTTGTCCGTAATGTAATACGAAACAATTTCCGCCTGCTTCGTGCCGTATTCCAGTGTCTCCGGGTTGACGCCCATGCGCGCCGCTTCCTGCTTCTTTTTCTGTTTGTCAAGGGCCGCCCGAACATCCCCGTCCGCCGTCAGGTCAGGTACATCCACGCCAGCCTTAGGCGTTTCGTACTGTCCCACCAGCACCTGCTTGTAGGCGTCGATCATGTCTTTGGGCGAGCCTTCTCCGAGCTTTACGCCCTGATTTAACAGAATCGCACGGTCGCAGTATTTGCTGATCGCGCTCAGATCGTGGCTGACGAACAGGATCGTCTTGCCTTTTTTCTTGAATTCCTCGAATTTTCGATAGCATTTTGCCTGGAAAAATACGTCGCCAACCGAAAGCGCCTCATCGACGATCAGGATTTCCGGGTCGATATTGATGGCAACTGCAAATGCCAGTCGGACAAACATACCGCTGGAATAGGTCTTTACCGGCTGGTACACATAGTCCCCGATATCCGCAAAATCCAGGATATCCTGCAGCTTTTCATCAATTTCTTTTTCAGAAAAACCGATCATCGTTCCATTCAGATAAATATTTTCGATGCCGTTGTATTCCATGTTAAAGCCTGCACCCAGCTCCAGCAAGGCGGAAATTCTGCCGTTTACCTGCACAGTGCCGCTCGTCTCATGTAATACGCCGGTGATAATCTTTAAAATCGTCGATTTGCCGGAGCCGTTCGTGCCAATAATGCCGACAGTCTCTCCTTTATAAATGTCCAGACTGACATCCTTTAATGCGTAATGCGGCGTGGAAAGTTTCTTTTTTGTCAGTCCCAGGGATTCGATCAGACGATCCCGGTTTCTGCGGTACAGCTTGTATACTTTGCTCACCCTGTCCACATGAATTGCCAGTTCTTTTTGTTCCATAACCAGTTTTCCTTTACATGATATCCGCAAAATGAATCTTGAGTTTCTTGAAAATCAGCGCGCCAATGCCAAACAGCACCACCGTGATAATCCAGAAATAAACCGTGGAGTAAAAATCCTCCCAGAACCACTGTTTTCCGTATACAGCGCTTCTGTAGCCCTCCACAATGTATACAAGCGGATTGATTTTCACGATCATCTGAAGCTTCATCGGAAAATCATTGATATTCCACAGCACCGGAGTTGCCCACATACCGACCTGCAGAAAGATATTGACAATGGACTGCAGATCCCTGAAAAAGATGACAACCGAGCAGGTCGTATAACTGAGTGCCAGTACAAAAACGAACATGCAGAAGCTGTAATAAAATACCTGCAGTGTATACAGGCTCGGATAATAACCATTTAATGCTGCCACGATCAGTAAAACCAGCACGAAAAACGCATGAATAAATGTCGCTGCAATAATCTTGATAATCGGCAGGATACTGATTTTGAATACGACTTTTTTTACCAGGTAATTATATTCCAGCAGCGATACCATTGCGCTGGTCAGGGCTTCGGAAAAATAAAACCAGGGCACCAGTCCCGCTGTCAGAAACAGGATATACGGAACACCTTCTACGCCTCCGGAGGCATAACCAGTCCGGTTCGGGAAAATAATCACGAAAACAACCCAGTACATCGCAACTGTGATGACCGGCTGCACCATCGCCCAGAACGCTCCCATATAAGAGCCTGCGTAGCGCTTTTTGAAATCGCTCTTTGCCAGTTTCCAGATCAGCCTGCGGTTCTGGTATAATTCCACCGGCAACACCGTGATCTTATCGTATAACCGGATAAAGGCAATGACCGCCGCCACGATCAGCACGCAGGCAATCACTTTTTTCAGCAGCTCATCCTGCGGATTGGCAAGGGGATTATGATAAACAAGGATAATAACGGCAAGAATCGCCATCACCGCAGTGAATATGGCGATTCCTGTTTTTTTATTCAGTCTCTTCATTTATTTCTGCTTTCTGTAAATTCGGCAAAAGAGCCCCACTTTTTATCTTTGTCAGACAAGGTCAGTTCCATTCCTTCCGGAATCGGCCATTCTACGCCGATCTGGGGATCGTTCCATGCCAGACCGCCTTCGTCGTTGGGATGATAGAAGTCGGTGCACTTATAGGCAAATTCCGCATAATCCGACAGCACTACAAAGCCGTGTGCGAAATTCTTGGGGATAAAGAACTGCTTTTTGTTCTCTTCGGAAAGCAGCACACCGTACCACTGACCATAGGTTTTGGAGCCGGGACGTAAGTCAACCGCAACGTCAAACACTTCGCCGCGAATCGCTCTCACCAGTTTGTCCTGGGGGTAATTGATCTGGAAATGAAGCCCCCGCAGAACGCCTTTTTTGGATGCGGACTGGTTGTCCTGTACGAAAACCTGATCGATGCCGGCTTCCTTGTAATCGTTGTAGTTATAAGTCTCCATGAAGTAACCGCGGGCGTCGCCAAACACCTGGGGGGTGATCACCTTAAGACCTTCGATATGACATGTTTCTACTGAAATTTTTCCCATTTTTCTATTCTCCTGTTCCGTTTTTAAAGTCCGTTTGCGACCTCTACGAGATATTTTCCATAGTTGGTCTTCATCAGCGGCTCCGCAAGCTTTAAGAGCTGCTGTTTATCGATAAAACCTCTGCGGAACGCGATTTCCTCAATGCAGGAAATGTACATGCCCTGACGCTTCTGTACCGCTGCGACGAAATCTGCCGCATCCAGCAGTGCATCGTGGTTGCCGGTATCGAGCCATGCAAAGCCTCTGCCCAGCGTCTCCACCATCAGCGTCCCTCTGCGCAGATATTCATTGTTGATCGAAGTGATTTCGATCTCACCTCTTGCAGACGGCTTTACGTTGCGGGCGATTTCCACAACGTCGTTATCATAAAAATACAGTCCGGGAACTGCGTAGTTGCTCTTGGGATGCTCCGGCTTTTCCTCGATGGAAAGCGCTTTGCCGTTTTCATCGAATTCCACCACGCCGTATTCTCTGGGATCGCGGACAAAATAGCCGAAAATCGTCGCACCCTTTTCCCGCTCCGCTGCCTGACGCAGCACTCTGGAAAAGCTCTGTCCATAGAAAATATTGTCGCCCAGAACGAGGGCAACGCTGTCGTTTCCGATGAAATCCGCGCCGATCAAAAATGCGTCTGCCAGTCCGCGGGGCGTCTCCTGAACCGCATAGGACATCGAAAGTCCCAACTGCTCGCCTGTACCGAACAGTTCTTTAAAAGCAGGCAGATCCCTGGGCGTGGAAATAATCAGAATCTCCCGGATGCCCGCCAGCATCAGTGTGGAGAGCGGATAATAAATCATCGGTTTGTCGTAAACCGGCATAATCTGTTTGGATACCGCCTTGGTCAGCGGATAAAGGCGGGTTCCGGAACCGCCTGCAAGAATGATACCTTTCATAGATTCCTCCATTCCTATGCGTTCATTCGCCTGTATGAAAAACATTTTGCTTTACAGGATCGCTCCTGCCCAGATGCGCCAAAAGGGGAACGGTGTCGCGCGCCGTCCCCATTCTGGTATACAAAGCCCTGTTTTCTTCGGTCTGTCCGGCATTTTCCTCCCGGCAGTCCGGAAATTTCTCAGGCTTTGTACATTTCGTTATAATATTTCTGGTAGTCGCCGCTGGTTACGCGCTCCATCCAGTCTTCATGCTCGAAGTACCATGCAATGGTCTTTTTGATGCCTTCTTTGAACATCGTCTCCGGATACCAGCCGATCTCTTCCTTGATCTTGTCGGGAGCGATCGCGTATCTTCTGTCGTGTCCCTTACGGTCTGCTACATAGGTAATCAGATCCTTGCTGACAAGCGCCTTGCGCGGGTCGTCGTCTGCAAGCATCTCCTGCAGGGTCTCGATAATGATTTCGATGATCTGAATGTTCTGTTTTTCGTTATGACCGCCTACATTGTAGGTTTCGAACAGTCTGCCCTGCTCCTGCACCATGTCGATGGCCTTTGCGTGGTCTTCGACATACAGCCAGTCGCGGACGTTCTTGCCGTCGCCGTATACCGGAAGCTTCTTGCCGTGCAGCGCATTGTTGATGATCAGCGGAATCAGCTTTTCCGGAAACTGGTAAGGGCCGTAGTTATTAGAGCAGTTTGTGATATTTGCAGGGAAATGATAGGTATCCATATACGCTTTTACAAGCATATCAGATCCTGCTTTGCTGGCAGAGTACGGGCTGTGGGGCGCATAGGGGGTTGTCTCATAGAAATAGCCGCCGTCTTCGCTCAAAGAGCCGTATACTTCATCCGTCGAAACATGCAGGAATTTCTTGCCCGGCTTAAATGTGCCGTCCGGAAGCTCCCACGCGTTCTTTGCGCAGTTTAACATCACAGCAGTACCCAGCACGTTGGTCTGTACGAATACCTCAGGATTCCTGATGCTTCTGTCTACATGGCTTTCCGCCGCAAAATGCACCACGCGGTCAATATCGTTTTCTGCAAAGATCTTTGCAATCGCTTCTTTATCGCAGATATTTGCTTTTACGAAGGTATAGTTATCGCGGTTTTCAATGTCCTTTAAGTTCTCGAGATTGCCCGCATAGGTCAGCGCATCCACATTGATGATGCGGATTTCGTTGTCATACTTGCGGAACATATAGTGAATGTAATTGGAACCGATAAACCCCGCTCCTCCGGTAACAAGATAGGTTCTCATGCCTCTTCTCCTTTTCGATTCTGCGCAAAAGGACGCAAAATCCCATAATCCTGATTTTTTTCCAGTGTACCATATTTTCCGTGTTTTTCCAACAAGAAAATACGACTGATATCAGTAACCCATATAGCTTACGTTTAAGTCAACATTTCCTTTGATTCCTGCAATCGACCCTCTCGACGAATACTGCCACATCTCGTAACGTCCTCCATAGGTCGGTGCAGCGACATACTGTGCCAGCCAGATCTTGCAGCCGCCAAGGGCGCCTGTATTGATCTTTTCCGTCAGCCAGTTTTTGTTCGCATACAGTCCCGGCGTGTAGCCGCTGTTACGGATCGTCTGGCAGAATGCGTTGATGACAGACGTTCGCGCCGCTTTGGAAATTCCGTCTGCGCGCCCGTTCGCGCTCTCCACGTCAATATAGACAGGATAAGTGATTCTGTAATTTTTAATCAGGGAAAGCGTCATGGAGGCCTCTTCGACCGCTTCCACTTCATTCACCGCCTGGCTGAAGAAATAAATACCGACCTTCAGACCTGCCGCCGTCGCGCCCTGAATATTTCTCTTAAACTTCTGATCCTCTACCAGCACACCCGAAGCCGATCCGCGGTAGCCGCAGCGCAGGATGACGTACTGTACGCCGGAGTTTTTGACTGCGTTCCAGTCGATATTGCCGTTGTGTTTGGAAATGTCAATTCCCATCACAGTTCCCGTATTTAAGCTGCCGTCCCCATTGAACGTGTATTTCACGCCCTGGATCACCTGTTCGCCGGTAACAGCAGTTCCGTTTTTGTCATAGAAAAAGCGTTTTCCGTCGATCGTCTGCCATCCGGTATACCGATATTCCACATTCGCTTTTTTGCGGTAAAATTTATCTTTCGTATAATAATCCGCCGTCGTTGCCTCACGGTAGGTATCCCCGTCCTTGCAGTACAGCTGGTTGCCGTTTTTATCTTTCAATAAGGTCTTTGTATCGCCGCGGTTTATCTTTTTCTCTGTCACCTTCACGGTGCTGATTCCGCTCTCTACGTTGCTGCCGTCCTGCGCGACCGCTTTGATCTTCGCTTCTCCGGCTTTTACGCCTTTTACCGTTCCCTTATCATCCACCGAGACAAACTCTTTTCCGGAAACGATTTCCCAGCGAACGGACTTGTTCGCTGCATTGTCCGGCGATACCGTTACAGAAAGGGAAACAGTCTGTCCGACCTCAACCGTTGCAGAGCCTGAGATCGTGATTTTCTTGACCTTTACCTCTTCCGGCTTGGTTTCCGGCGTTTTTGTCGGCTCTGTCGCTGCAGTGCTGCTTTCGGTTGCAGATTCGCTTTCCGAAGGCTTTGTACTTTCACTCTCGGACGGCTTCGTGCTCTCGCTTTCCGTCGGCTTGCTGCTTCCGGATTCCGATTCGCTCTCCGAAGGCTTTGTACCTTCACTTTCAGACGGCTTTGTGCTTTCGCTCTCGGAGGAAGACTCGCTCTCGGTCGGCGGCGTGTTCTCGCCCTCTGCAGGGGATTCCTCCCTGGGCTGATCGAAAACGGCGATCTGCGTTTCCTTTGCAAAATATGCGTATTTTATCTCCGGCTCCAGAAGTCTTGCCTGGGCAGGCTCCGGGATATCGGACTTGCCGACCTCTTCATATTCCTGTCCGTTTCCTGCCGGTGTTTTGGTGGACGCAACCCATTCCACAGTATCCTGCAGAACCGATTCCACTGCCGGTGCAATCGCGGTATCCTCTTTCGCCACGTTGATCTCCGACTCCTTTTTGATCTCGTCCGTCACGTCGACCTTTTTATACTCAATCTTGTCCTTTACCGTCACTCGCCCGGAAATTCCGGCTGCTTTTCTGCCGCTGATTTCATCCGGTCCGGTCACGGTAACGACGTAATCGCCTGCTTTTAAGTCTTTTAAATAAATTATGCCGTCCTTGTCGTCATCCTTTGCGTTCTGGCTCGACGCGCCCTCCAGCTTTACGGTAAAGGGTTGATTTCCTATCAACTTACCGGAGTTTTTGTCCGCGAATTTAATTTTCATATCCTTCTGCATCGAAGACAGCTTTAAAATAACGTCGACATTGGCTTCCAGATCCTTTTCCTCATATCCGGTCTCCGTCGTCTCTTCTTCAGAAGCCTCCTCCGAGACGTTCTGCGCTGCGACAGCGACCGCCGACAGGACCTCTTCCCCGGACATCCCGATCGCTTCCAGATTTTTCCCGACTGCAGCCACCGCCTCCATCTGCTTATTCTGCTCGTTTCGTCCCAGATACATCGATGTCGTAAACGCTGCCGCCGCCAAAACCAGCACGCCCGTCAGAGCAATCGCGATATCCAGCGCCGCCATCGGCTCTTTTCTGGCAGACCGGTGTTTTCGGTTTCTGCCGGATGCTGCGGTCGATGCGGACGCAGAGCGCTTTACAGTGCGGTTCTGACTGCTTTTTCCGGCAGGCTTTTTCACGCGGCGCTTATTGCTGTGCGCTGCTGTTTTGCCGGATACCTCGTCCCAGTCGTCGAGAAATTCTCCATCGTCCCAGTTCGACTTTTTCCGCTCGGGAATACGTTCTGCGCGCTGCGCCTTTTTTTTCTGTTCTGATACGCTCTTTCTATCTTTTATCCCATGGGGAGCCGCTTTTTTGGCACTTCCCGTTTTTTTCTTCTTATGCTGTTCCTCCACTGATTCCCTCCTGGCAGCTTTCCTGTCGAAAATTGTAAACGTTTTTTCGTTGTGTATTTTTTGTCTAAATGGCACAATATGTTTATCCGGACAAAGACTTTTGTCACCCAAAAGAAAGGAGTTACGCTTATGATGTACATCCATTATTGCCGTCACTGTAAACGAATCCACATGCTGAACGGGCACAAAAAATACTGTCCCGCCTGCCGCGGCCATTTAAATGAACTCAAAATTTCCTATCTGAAATATGTCAATCTCGCCCCGGCAGACCGACGTGCCTTCCGCGACCGTCTGGGTGATCCGGCGGAGCTTTCCGCCTGC
>ERZ772867.4695-NODE-4695-length-9984-cov-8.839662_pt1 | contig 9984 bp, 7 predicted proteins | sample MGYA00511341_ERZ772867 | MGnify/ENA primary metagenome ERZ772867 (study PRJEB29015, sample SAMEA2737707) | human gut metagenome | biome: human gut; feature: human-associated habitat; material: faeces | place: China | collected 2012 ... | reverse complement strand
TCGTTTCCATCATGGGCAAAAAAGAACCCACTACACTTTCGGTATCAAACGGTTGACCGTATTGCTTTTTGTAGATCATAGTAAAACATTTCTCCTCTGTTTTTTGAATCGTCACAGTGTAAAACGTACCAACGTATTTTTGATGAACAATTAAGAAACTCTGACATTGGCTGGAGCAATTGGGGCTTCAGCCTTATTTTCAACCCAATAGCTGCGGTTGTGCAGCTATTTCAATACAATATCCTCGAAACGTGATGTCCCTGTTTACCCAGATACAGCTCCACGATCATTCGTCCGTTTTCGGTGTTGCAGAGGTCCTCTTTGCAATAGCCGCAGAGCTTTCCGTCTGCCTGTGCCACATAGCGGCGCAGCGGCTGCTGAAGCTCCTGCGGGATGCTGCTCCACGGAATCACATAGCTCATGCCGGTGTCCCCTACATCCACGATGCAGGCCCGGTCGCTGTCCTCCTCCGATAAAATCAGCTCCACCTGAAACACATCCGCAAAGGGTGCGCCCTGATACTGGGCTTTTTCCCGCCTGCGCTGGGCACGCAGGTCGGACAGGGCGGCGTCCAGCTCCGCCTCCGGTACATCGGTCTGGTACAGCAGAATGTGCAGCTGCTGCTCCGTTGCCTCGCTTCCCTGCTCCCTGTCGGGCTGCAGGGTCACGTCTGCATGAATGGCGCAGACCTGCTCCTGCAGCTCGGTGCGCAGCCGTGCAAGCATCTGCTGATGCTCCGCTTCCACCTCCTGCGGCGTTTTTGGCTTTGGGGCAGGTAGGTTTTCGGTATCCAGCAAAGGCTTTTCCGCCGCAGGGGCAGGTTTCACCGTTGTTTCACGGGGCGGCTTTGCCTCCGCAGCAGGGACTTTCAGCCTATCTGCCGTGGGTGCCGATGCGCTCTTTGCTGTCGTTTTCGGCGCAGACGGAGACGGCCGCTGCTTTTTGGACTGTGCTGCATCTGCGGTTTTCGGGGCGGCTTTTGCAGGTTCAGAGGGATTGCTTCTTGTGCCGGAATCGTAGGATGGTCGGAACTCATTCCCGGTGCGGCGGTAGTACCGTCTGCCCACCTGTTCCCTGCTTTTCTTCACACCATCGTAGATCCACGCAAAGATCATGTACCGGGTAAGCGTGTCCCAAAAACTATTACGCCGGCAGCGCCCCTTACGGTTTTTATGACGGCGGCGGGAGTTGTGGTACGCCAGCGACATGGTTTCAAAGACCAGAAAGCCGCACACAAAGCCCATGCCGGCAAACAGCTTTTTCCAGAAGTTCATTCCTCGCACCTCCCGAAGTGTGTTTTGCGGTGAACTTTTCTAATCACAAGTCAAGAAATTAGTGCAACATTCAAACAGCATATTTGCGATACGCAATTCAACGCTGTTGCTGCTGTATTAAAAGGTTGAATTGCTAAGTTTCCTGTTATAAAATATTTGCAGCAAATTCATCTATCAGCCGATTCAACTGTTCGGGTTTGTCTGTATTGGAATTATGCCCTGCTCCTTCGATCCACATCAATGGGATTTTCGTATTGCGATGCCATGCTTTGTTGTACCGTATACACGAACCTGCGTGATCTTGTGTGCCGCATATCAGCAACGCCGGACATTTGATCTCATACGGCAGATTCTTTTCTATGGCCGCTGCCAAAATACGAAAACCATGTCCGGCAATTTGTGCATAGCGTTTCTGGTTTCCGTCATAAGTCAGCATCATTTCACGCATGAGATTTCTACCGTAATCAGACGTAGCAACGCCTTCCGACCCCGATTTCAGGAGCCATTTCCACGGATAGTGAGCATATACCGGTTCCATCCGTTTCAAAAGCCAAATTTCAACTGCCGTCACATAGCTTCGTTGCAGCGGTGCAGAGTCAATGGAGACAAAGCCTGTCATTTTGTCTGGGTAAAGCTGTGCATAAGCCTGTCCCACATATCCACCCATGGACTGCCCGACAATAACAGACTTTGTGATTCCTTCTTGGTTTAAGATATCGTTCAGCCATTTTGCCTTATCGAACAGATCAAAATCAAACCGAAACGGCCATGAAGAAGCATGTGCCGGTGCATCCCAGACGATAACATTATACCTGCTCTCAAAATACTGAATCTGCTTATCAAACAATCTATGATCCGCAGTCAATCCCGGCAGAAAAACAAGCGTAATTGTATCCGGGTTTGACACACTTACCCAATACCGAATCGTTCCGCACCGAGTTTGACAAGTCTTTTCTTTCATCAGGCTCCCCTCCACAAATTACGAGTTATCCCCCTCAGTATACCACGCTTTTCCCCTGCAGAAAAGCTGCTGCGCACAAAAGGCTTCTCCGGCAACTATCCGCGCCCCGGCTCATACAATCTAACAACTATGTACCGGGAGGGATATCGTGTGCTGCTGACCTTACTACAATTTTTCGCCACAAAATTTCTGTTTCTGGCGCTCCATCTGGAAAGCGGCTGCTTTCCGCGTCCGCTCACAGCCCGGGAAGAGGCCGCCGCTTTCAGCGCCCTGCACGCCGGGGATGCCGCCGCCCGGGAAAAGCTGATCCGGCACAATCTGCGGCTGGTGGCGCATATCGTAAAAAAATACTACGCCCTGCCGGGCGACCAAGAGGACCTTGTTTCCATCGGCACCATCGGGCTGATGAAAGCGGTAGATACCTTTGATGCCACACGCAAGGCGCGGTTTTCCACCTATGCCAGCCGCTGCATTGAAAACGAGATCCGCATGCAGTTCCGGCGGGAGCGCAAGAGCGGGCAGACCGTCTCCTTACAGGAAGCTTTGGAGGCAGACGGGGACTCGGCGCTGACCTTAGCAGACGTGATACAGGACGGCTTTTGCATGGAGGACAGCTGTGAGCGGCAGGAGGATGTCCGGCGGCTGCGGCAGCTGCTGGACACTCTGCCTGCCCGGGAGCGGCAGATCTTACTGTTGCGGTACGGGCTGGCAGGGCAGCCGCCCCTGACCCAGCTGGAGACCGCCGGGCTGCTGGGCATCAGCCGCAGCTATGTTTCCCGGCTGGAGACCCACGCGCTGGAGCTGCTGCGGCAGGCGTGGGGCAAGAATAGCTAGTTTTTCACTCCTGCAAAATTTTCAACTGCAATTCGTCCAGTTGTTCAAAAGTGTACAGGCGGTTGAAAGCCTCCACCAGTTCCTTTTTGGAAAGGCGCGGCGGCAGCCCCAGCGCATTCAAGAGTCTAACCTTGCGCTCGGCGCTGCCGGGCTTGCCGGAAAGCCCCCACTCGTACAGGTCGGTGTAGGTGATCTGCCGCCCCGCCGGACGCGCCGGCGCGGCACCGGCTTCCGCGCCCAAGGCGTCCAGCAGCGCCTGCCGCACAAGGGCGTCGTCCACGCCCTCTACCCCCAGCAAGCCCTCCTTGCCGGGCTGCGCCTTGCGCTTTTCCTTGCCGTGGATGGCGGGCACATAGGCCTGCACCACGTTCTCTGCGCCCACCATGTTGGTGATGTAGCTGCGGATGCGGAAGCCTGCCGCGTCCGAATCCGTGAGTAAGATCAGGCCGTTTTTCTGCGCCAGCGCCCGGAACAGCTGCTGGCGCTGTTTGTCTTTATAAATGCCAAAACCATCCGTCAGCAGGATCATGGCATCGGTCAGGTGCGCCAGACGGACGGCATCGTACTTACCCTCCACGATCAGCACCCGGTCGGTATGGATCATCTCGCTTTGCATCATCTTCCGCTCCCCGCCAGCGCCAGACGGCACAGTGCTGTTTCCAGCAGTGTCTGCGCCGCCACAGGCTGGCTTTTCAGGCTCTGGTCCAGCTCCAGCAGCACCTGCAAGCAGGCCTCCAGCTGGGGCAGGGTGTAGTGGGCGGCAGTCTCTGCCGAGCGCTTCAGCCGGTAGTCGCTGCCCTTATAGCCAAAATCTTTGTGCACCGCACTGTAATTTTTCCGCTTTGCCGCCCCAAGCTTTACCCGGTACAGGTCTACATAGCTGCCGATCATCGCCGCCGTAATGGCGATGGGCTCCTGCTGCAGCCGCAGCAGGGTCTGTAACTTTTTGCAGGCTCCGGTGGCGTTTTTGGCGGTAATCATGCGGATCATCTCGAACACATCCGCTTCAAGGCTCACTGTGCCCATCTCTGCCACCATGGAAGCGCTCACGGTCTGGTAGCCGGACAGGGCACAGAGCTTGTCCACCTCGTTTTCCAGCAGAAAGGGGTCCTCGCCGCAGCGCTCCAGCAATGCGGTGGCTGCGCCGTCCGGCAGGGTTGCGCCCTGCGCCTTTGCGCGCTCCATCATCAGATTTTTCAGTTCAAAGGGGCGGGGCTTTGCCAGTTCTTCCGTGTAGCCAATGGCCTTGCACTGGGCTTGCAGCTTTTGCGCCTGCTTGCCCAGCTTGGTTTTTCCGCGTTCCAGTGGGAACACGCTGCCCAGCACCGCCACGGCGTTTTCCAAGCTGGAAAGGGTACTGCACAACTCGTCCAGGTCCTTGCTGCCGTAGGCTGCGGGGTCTATTTCCGGCAGCACCACCACGCGCCGGGTGCCAAAAAATGAGATGGTGCCCGCTGCCATGATAAGCTGTTCCAGCTCCGGGGCGGCACCGTCTAGGATTGTGGCGTCCTCGTCGCTGTCTGCCGACAGCACCCGCACCGCCGCCGCCACTGCCTGCCGCACCAGATACCGCTCGCTGGAATAAAAATAGTAGACCGGGCAGCCCTTGTCGGCCAGCTGCCGGAGTTTTGCTTCCGTGGCCATGCAAATGCCCCTTTCCTATTATAAAATGCTCCTTGTATTGTACCACACTCGGCCCGGATTGCAAAGCATCACTCAAGCCTTTCGCCGCCGGTGCGGCGCAGGCTGAGGGAGGCAGTGTACTGCGTTTCCGGCGGCATCCAGCTGTAGCTGCGCAGCGCCAGCAGTTTTTGGTACTGCACTGTCTCCGGTTTTTTCGGCGTGGCGATCAGCCACTCTGTCTGCAGCGGCTGCGCCAGCTCTGCCTTTCCGCTCAGGGTCACAAACTGCCGGTTGCCGATACTCAGCCGCACAAGACACCCTTCCCGGGTGCGCAGCAGTTCCACCGCCGCCGGGGTGCAGCGCAGCTTGCGGCTGGCATTGACCGGCAGACGCTCTGCCCGGATGCCCTGCTGCGCGGGCAGGGTGCAGGCGGTTTTTGCATTCATGCGCAGATCTGCCACCAGTTCCACGGTGCGCACGCCCCGCCGTGCCAGCTGGTTTTCCACCGCACGCTGGGCGGCGCTGCCGCCCCGGAACAGCACCACTGCCCGGTCGTTCTGGGCAACCACCACCGCAGGTGCCTGTGCGCTGCCCACAAGGTCGATGTGCACCACGTCCCGGCTGAGCGCGTTGCCCAGCCCGATGCCCACCGCTGCCGCCAGCAAAATGCCCGGCAGCGCCACCCGCAGACGCACCCGCCAGCGGAAAGCCAGCACCCCAAGCCCGCACAGCAGCAGACAGACCAGCGCTGCGTAAGCGGTATCAAAGTAAATGGATGCCCCGGGCTTTGTGCTGAGCCAGACCGCCCAGCCGTTCAATAGCCCTGTGAGCAGGTCTGCCACCCGGGAAAGCACCCCGTGCACCGGTGCCAGCCACGGCACTAGTCCCACAAAAGCTACTGCCAGCCCCAGCAAAAGCAGCGGCTGCACCATCCACAGCACCGCGATGCTGGAAACCACCGCCCATGCGCTGACACTCAACCCCCGCAGCACCAGCACCGGGAAGGTAGCCGCCGAGGCGCAGGCGGCAATGCAGGCACTCTCTACAAGACCCTGCACGCCCTTCGGCAATTTGCTGTACCACGGGCGTCTGACCGGCTTTTGCAGGTTTTCCCCCGCTTTGACCCAGAAACGCCTGTCGTGGGCGTCCCGCATCCGGCGGATGCAGGCGTTGCCTGCCACCGTGCCCACCACTGCCGCAAAAGAAAGCTCAAAGCCGATATCCCACACCGCATAGCTGTTGACGGCGGTCATCAGGATGCCTGCCGCCGCCAGCGATGTAAGGGCGTCCGGCGGTCCCCACACCCACACGCCCAAGGCGCTGACCCACACCGCCACAGCGGCGCGGCGCACCGAGGGCGTAAAGCCGGTCACGCCCATCAGCACCAGCGCCAGCAGGCTTTTCCAGACCGTGCGCCGTCTGCGGCTGCGGTAACTCTGCTCCCAGCGATAGGGCAGCAAAACGCTCAGGATATCCCCGCACAGGATGGAAACGTGCATGCCGCTGACCACCAGCACATGGGAAAGCCCCGCGCCCCGGTAGGCGCTGCGCAGCTGTGCCGAAAGCCCGCTGCGGTCTCCCACCGTCATGGCAGCCAGCACGCCGCCGGTGTCCCGGTGCATGACACGGCACAGGCTCTCGCTCAGTTTTTGCTGCAAGCGATGGGTACGGGCACGGAAACTGCCGCTCTCGCCCAGCACGGTGAGCTGCGGCTTTTCTGCCAACGGCTCTGCCCGCAAAGCGATGCCGTCCGCGTACTGCGCCGTCTGTTCTTCCATGTCCGGTTGTTGCAGCGCGAACCAGCCCTGCACCCGCTGCCCTGCCGCACAGGCGGGCAGCTCTGCACAGGCTATGCGGAAGCCCGCCGGGCTGCCGTTCACGCTTTCTACCCACAAGGTCGCGTCCACTGTGTCTGAAAAATAGTTCCTGTCCGCGCGCTCCACCTCAGCGGTCAGCAGCACGGTGCGCCCAGCGTAGTTTGCCCGGGTACGCTCCAGCCGGGCGTTTGTAGTGTACACCGCACAAAGCCCCGCCAGCGCGCCCAGCAGCAGGCAGACCGCCAGCTTGCGGCTGCGGCGCGGGATGCAAAGCAGCAGCAAAAAGGCAACAAAAAATGCCGCAAACGGCATAAAAAGCTCCGTTTGCGGCAAAAAAGTCCACAGGAAACTAAGGCCCATCATTCCGGCGCAGAACGCGCAGAGCGGGCGGCGCATCCCAGCTTAGTGGAAGAACAGGGGCAGCGGCTCAAGGAAGATGATATCCTTGCGCTCAGAAGCGTCGCCCTCGGCCAGAACAGCGGCCTGACCCACAATGGTGCACTGGGTCTTTTCTGCCAGCGCGTCCAATGCCTTCAGAGAGCCGCCGGTGGAGATGACATCGTCCACCACCAGCACACGCTTGCCGTTCATCTTTTCCAGCTCCTTGCGGTCGATGACCAGCTTCTGCTTACCGGCAGTGGTAATGGACTGATCTTCCACCACCACAGGGTCCGGCATATACAGCTTGACACCCTTGCGGGCGCAGATGTAGGGCTTGCCGCTCTGACGGCTCATCTCGTGTGCCAGCGGAATACCCTTGGCCTCGGCGGTGAGCAGGATATCAAAATCCGGGCACTTTTTCAGCAGCTCCGCAGCAGCGGCCACGGTCAGCTCGGCATCACCCAGCATGATGAATGCGGCAATGTCCATGTGGTCGTTCACCTTGCAGATGGTCAGCTCACGGGTCAGGCCTGCAACGTGCAGGGTATAAGTTTCAGCCATAATCAAAATCTCCCTTTCGTATTGGAATCAGACAGGCAGTTTTTCGCCGCCCAGAACATGGAAATGCAGATGCTTCACGGTCTGGCCTGCGTCCTCGCCCACGTTGGAGATGATGCGGTAACCGTTTTCCAGCCCCTGCTCCTTGGCCAGCTTTGCGATGACGGCGAAGATGTGCCCCAGCAGAGCACCATCCTCCTCGGTCAGCGCAGCGGCAGAGGAGATGTGCTTGCGGGGAACCACAAGGAAATGCACCTTTGCCTGTGGGTTGATGTCGTAGAATGCCACTACCTGGTCATCCTCGTACAGCTTTTTAGAGGGGATCTTGCCCTCTGCGATCATGCAAAACAGACAATCTTCCATGGGGGGAACACTCCTTCCTGCTTCTACAAAAGCCCGCCGCCCCGGCGCGCATCCGGCACCGGGGCACGGAGCATTGATTCTTTTTAGCCCAGAGCCTTCTTGACGATGGCGCTCACAGCAGCCAGTGCCTCGTCGATCTTGGTCTCGTCCTTCAGACCGGCCATTGCAAAGTCCGGCTTGCCGCCGCCCTTGCCGCCTGCGATAGCAGACAACTCCTTGACCAGCACACCGGCCTTCAGGCCCTTTTCCTGTGCCAGCTTATTCACGGTAACAGCCATGGTGATCTTATCCTCAGCCTTGCCCACCAGAACAGCCACCACGGGGTTCACGGCCTTGTCGCGGATGCTGTCGCACATGCCGCGCAGGGTGTCGCCGGTGGTACCGGTAAAGTATGCAGAAGCGATCTTCACGCCGTCTGCTTCCTCGGCATTGTCGAACAGGCTGTCCACCTTGGAGGCGGCGATCTTGGCCTTCATCTCCTCCAGCTCGCGGCTCATGGCCTTGTTCTCAGCCATCACAGCCTCGGCACGGGCGGGCAGAGCAGCCACGTTGTTGGCCTTCAGGGTGTTGGCCACATCATGCAGCATGGCCTCCTGCAGGTTTGCACGGATCAGCAGGTTGCGGCCGGTGACAGCCTCGATGCGGCGGATGCCCGCAGCAACGGAGGCCTCGCTCACGATCTTGAAGCCGCCGATCTGGGCGGTGTTCTTCACGTGGGTGCCGCCGCAGAACTCGGTAGACCAACCCTCGATGTCCACAACACGCACGACCTTGCCGTACTTTTCGCCGAACAGAGCCATTGCACCCAGCTTCTTGGCTTCCTCAATGGGCATTTCCCGGACGGTGACGTTCATGGACTCGTAGATTTTATCGTTCACGATCTTCTGCACGCGGGCCAGCTCCTCGGGAGTGACAGCGCTGAAGTGGGTAAAGTCGAAGTGAGTGATCTCTGCATCCTGATAGGAGCCTGCCTGATGGACGTGGTCGCCCAGCACTTCACGCAGCGCTGCCTGCAGCAGATGGGTGGCGGTGTGGTTGCGGGCAATGGCCATGCGGTATTCCTTGTCCACCTGAGCGTTCAGATGGTCGCCCACCTTCACGATGCCGCTCTCCAGCACGCAGGTGTGGACGTAGTAGCCCTTGGGGGTCTTCTTCACATCCAGCACGCGCAGGCTGCAGTCGGCGCTGTTCAGCATGCCGTGGTCCGCAGCCTGACCGCCCATCTCAGCGTAGAAGGGGGTCTTATCCAGCACCACCAGCACGCCGTCCTTTGCCTCCTCGTCGGTGGCAATGGCATCGGTCAGGGTCTCTTCATCGCTCAGCGCCACAACAGTGCCCTTGTCGGTCAGGGTGTCGTAACCGGTAAAGACGGTGGGCTCGGCCTCCAGTGCGCCGAACAGATCCTCGCTCCAGCCGGAGATGTTCTTCTTCAGACGCTCAGCGCGGGCGCGCTCCTTCTGCTTCTTCATCTCTGCGTGGAAGCCGTCCTCGTCGATCTCCAGACCCTGCTCGGCGGCGATCTCCTTGGTCAGATCCAGCGGGAAGCCGAAGGTATCGTTCAGCTTGAAGGCGTCCATGCCGCTCAGCAGCTTCTGGTGTGCCTTCTCCAGACGGTCGATCATGTTGTTCAGGATGTTCATGCCGGCATCGATGGTGCGGGCAAAGTTTGCCTCCTCGGTGCCGATGACCTTCTTGATATAGGCGTCATGCTCACGCAGCTCGGGGTAAGCGGACTCGCTGGACTGGATGACGGTCTCCACCAGATCCACGAGGAAGGGGTGGTCGATGCCCAGCATCCGGCCATGGCGGGCGGCACGGCGCAGCAGACGGCGCAGCACATAGCCGCGGCCCTCGTTGGAGGGCAGGATGCCGTCAGACACCATAAAGGTGCAGCTGCGGATATGGTCGGTGATGACGCGGATGGAGATATCGGTCTTGGGGTCCTGCTTGTAGGTCTTGCCTGCAATGTGCTCCACATGGTGCAGCACGCTCTGCACGGTATCCACCTCGAACAGGTTGCCCACGTTCTGCATCACGCAGGCCAGACGCTCCAAGCCCATGCCGGTATCAATGTTGGGGCGTGCCAGACGCTCGTAGTGGCCCTTGCCGTCGGCGTCAAACTGGCTGAACACCAGGTTCCAGATCTCCATATAGCGGTCGCAGTCGCAGCCCA
>ERZ772867.4692-NODE-4692-length-9989-cov-4.141735_pt1 | contig 9989 bp, 7 predicted proteins | sample MGYA00511341_ERZ772867 | MGnify/ENA primary metagenome ERZ772867 (study PRJEB29015, sample SAMEA2737707) | human gut metagenome | biome: human gut; feature: human-associated habitat; material: faeces | place: China | collected 2012 ... | reverse complement strand
ACGCCCACGAACATTTCCACAAAGTCGGAGCCGGAAATGGAGAAGAACGGAACGCCCGCCTCGCCGGCTACGGCCTTGGCAAGCAGAGTTTTGCCGGTGCCGGGAGAACCCACCAGCAGCGCGCCGCGGGGCAGCTTTGCGCCGATGGCGGTATATTTGCTGGGGTTGTGAAGAAAGTCGATGATCTCCACCAGCGACTCCTTGGCCTCGTCCTGACCGGCAACATCCTTGAAGGTGACGCCGGTTTGCTTTTCCATATAGACCTTAGCATTGGACTTGCCCACGCTGCCGATGCCGCCAATGCCGCCGCTGTTTTTTGACACCAGCCGCATTACCAGCAGGAATACGCCGACCATCAGAATCGTGGGCAGAATATAAGCCACCATGAACTCCAGAATGGGGCTCATCTGGGCCTGAACGGGGCTGGTGTAGGTAACATTATGCTCCTCCAGCAGAGGCAGGAGACTGGCATCGTTGAGGGCGGTGGTGTACAGGGTCAGCTTGACCTTGTCCCCCTCGGTATAGGTCTTAGGGGTTTTGCCGCTCTCGTCGGTATAGGTATAGCCCTCTACCGGGGTGACATACAGAACGCCGCTTTTGATCTCCAGCTCGGACACCTGATCGCTTTGAATCATGTCGATCATGTCGCTGTAGGGGATTTCAAAGCTGGTGGCCTTGTTGGCCACATTACCGGCATAAGCACTGAGATAATTGAAAACCACCGTCAGCACCACGGCCCAGGCCAGCAGTGTCAGCACACCGCGAAGATTGCGGTTGTTCTTTCCGTTTTTGTTGTTTTTATTGTTTGAGCCCATGTAGGCCTCCTTCCGTGAGCCGCCTGTGCGGGCACCTTTGATTCCATGGAAGTATACCATAGAAAAAAGAAACTCACAAGGGAAATGGGATGTTTTTCTGTAAAATTTCTATGAATGGTGCTTTATATCGGCGGCATGGTGTGTTATACTGAAAACAACTATTTCGTCTGGAATGAGGATCGGATATGAAAGATACTGAAAAAAGAAAACCCCTTCCCCAAGCAGAGGCCGATGGCATCATCGAGGGCCGCAATGCGGTGATCGAGGCCCTGCGTTCCGGGGAGGCGATTGATAAAATTTATCTGGCCAAGGGAGAAACGGACAAGACGCTGGGACATATCGCATCCACCGCACGGGACAAGGGAATCGTGGTGGTGGAGGCGGACCGGCGGAAGCTGGACGGTATGAGCCGCACCCACGCCCATCAGGGCGTTATTGCGCTGGCAGCCATGCGGGAATATGTGACGGTGGAGTCCATCCTTCAGTCTGCGGCCGACAGGGGTGAGGCGCCGCTGCTGGTGGTGTGCGATGAGATTTCCGACCCGCACAATCTGGGAGCCATCCTCCGCACGGCGGAATGCGCCGGGGCGCACGGGGTAATTATTCCCAAACGCCGCTCGGCAGGGCTGACGGCCATTGTGGGGAAGACATCGGCCGGCGCGGTAAGCTATATGCCGGTGGCGCGGGTAGCAAACCTGCCCGCCACGCTGAAGGAACTGAAAAAGCAGGGCGTGTGGATTTACGGCACGGCCGCAGAGGGAGATACCTCCCTCTATCAGGCGGACCTGAAAGGCCCGGCGGCCATTGTCATCGGCTCGGAGGGCAGCGGCATGGGCCGGCTGGTGCGGGAGACCTGCGACTTTCTGGTGAGCATTCCCATGAAGGGGCACATTTCCTCGCTGAACGCGTCGGCGGCCGCAGCAATCTTACTGTATGAGGCGGTGCGCCGCCGGGGAGAATAACAAAAGACTATGGCAAGACACAGCGACGAAGAACTCGGCCGCCTGCTGGAGGACACGGGAGAGCTGCTGCGGGATGTGGAGGTTCAGCCGGGAGAGGAGTTTTCTCTGGACGCCATTCTGGCTGAATACGGCAGCGCCGCCGGGACAGAACCGCAGGAAAAGCAGGAGCCTGTCCCGGAACCGGAAGCGGAGCCGGGGCTGGAAGAAAATCCGGAATCCGCACCGGAGGATAAAGCAGAGCCTGCGGCTATGACCGAAGTGGAGCCGGAGGACACTGCTTCTGCACCGGAGGTGCAGGAGCCTGTTTTCGCGCCGGATACAGAGGCGCAGGAAGCGGCTTCCCCGGCGGAGCCGGCACAGAAGGAGGAAACGGAAAAGATCCCGCTGGAGACAATCATGGATCAGACTGTTTCCCGGGTGCTGGAGCAGGAGGAGAAGGAACGCCGTCAGGAACAGAAGGCGGAGCGAAGAAAAGAATTTATCGGCCATCTTGGGGCGCTGGCAGGCGGTGCAGTGAAGCAATTGCGCAGGAAAAGACCGCCTGAGACGAAAAGAGAGGACGGTCCGGCCGCTCAGCGGCAGCGCCAGCCGGAGGTGCCGGTGGATGAGGCGGCCTTAGAGGCAAAGCGGCAATACAAGAAAAGCCGGGGCGCACTGGTGCGGACGGCGATTCCCACTGTGCTGCTGGTGGCGGTGACGGCGGGGCAGACGCTTTTGCCGCTGCCGGAAATATGGTATGCAAGCAGCCTTCTGCGCTGCGGCGTGATGGGAGGGCTGCTGCTGACGGCGGCGCTGCTGGCCATGCCGCTGTGGCAGGAGCTGGTGCGGGAACTGCGCCGGGGACGCATCGGAGCGGGCCTTTCGGCGGCTGCGGTGACGGTGCTGTGTTTGGGCGACTGCGTATGGGGAATGGTATACGGATGCGTACTGCTGCCCCTTTCGGCGGCTGCGGCACTGGTGATTTTCTGCTGCCTGTGGGGGCAGATGCTGCGCTGGCGGGCAAGGCGGGACAGCTTTCGCCTGGCCGCACAGGGGGGAATGCCCCCGTGGGTGGTTTGCGGCAGCGAGGCGGGCATATGCAAGCGCCGCGGCACCATGGACGGCTTTTACACCATGACCATGGAGCCGGACCCGGCCAGCCGGTGGCAGCAGGCTGCAGTGCCGCTGCTGCTGGTGACGGCCAATGTGCTGGCGGGTGTGGTATGCCTGAGCGGCAAGATGCCCCTGCAGCCTTTGTGGATATGGACGGCGCTGCTGGCGGCTTCCGCGCCGCTGTCACTGCCCTTATCGGGGACGCTGCCTGTGGGCATTTTAAGCAGGCGGCTGTATAAAAGCGGCTGCGCCGTGGCCGGGTTTGCCGGGGCCAGAAGTATTGCAGATGCCAGACGGCTTGTTGTGACGGATGAAGACCTGTTTCCGGCGGGTACGGTCAGCCTGAACGGAATCAAGGTATACGGCGAGGAAATCGGCAAGGTGGTGTCCTATGCGGCCACCGTGGCAAACGCTGCCGACAGCCAGGTGCTGCCGCTGCTGGAGCAGATGCTGACGGCAGAGGGAGGCTCTATGCAGCCGCTGGATGATTTCCGTTGGTATGAGGAGGGCGGCGCCGGCGGCACCATCCGGGGCGAGACGGTGGTGCTGGGCAGCGCCTACTGCATGAAGCAGCAGAAGGTGCGCCTGCCCAAAGAGCTGAAGCTGAAAACGGGGCTGTTTCTGGCGGTGGACGGACAGCTGACGGCAATTTTTGCCCTGCGGTATCAGCCATCCCGGAATGTGGAATGGGCGCTGCGGGCACTGCGGCGCAGCCGCATGGTGCCGGTGATGGCGGTGCGGGGCTGCAATGTGACACCGGGACTTTTGAAGCGAAGCTTTAAAACCGATGCCAAAGCGGTGTATCCCGATGTAAGCACTCGCTTGCAGCTGTGGCAGGATATGGAGCGGGTCAGCCGCCCCAACGCCGTTTTGTACCGGGACGGGCTTGCTCCGCTGGCAGAGGCGGCCATAGGCAGCCGCCGGGCGGTGCGTGCCATTCGGGCGGCCACGGCGCTGTGCTATCTGGGTGCGCTGGCGGGACTGCTGCTGTGCTATTATCTGACGGGAATCGGAGGCTTTGCCTCACTGACACCGCTGCGGCTGGTGCTGTTCCAGCTGCTGTGGGCAGTGCCGACGGTGCTTCTGGCAGGACAGGTTAAATATTTCTGAACAGAACATAGGGCTGCGGAGAAATCTCCGCAGCCCTATGTTTTTTCAGTGGCTGCTTTCATACATTAAAACGGAAGAAAGAGCGCTTTAGCGATTTTACGCGCTGCATCAAAAACAAGGGACAAAGCAAGCGGCTGCCGGAAAGGCTGGGAAGGTGGAAAGACATAAAAATGGCGGATATTTTAGGCATAATGCATAAAAATAAGCTGAAATATTGTAGTTGTCAGGTGCAAAAAAATAGTATATACTCAATTATATTGATCCATGCACGCGCCGGAAGGCGCGCCCGCAGCAAACGAAGGGAGAAAACTGTATATGACTGCCAATGACATTCGCAACATCTGCCTGCTGGGTCACGGTGGCTCCGGCAAGACGACTCTGGCCGAGCAGATGCTCTTCATGACCAAGGGAACCGACCGCCTTGGCAAGACTGTGGACGGAAACACTGTCTGCGATTACGATGCCGAGGAAATCAAGCGTCAGATTTCTATTTCTCTGGCCTTTGCGCCGGTCAAGTATAAAGACATCAAGATCAATGTCATGGACGCTCCCGGAAACTTTGATTTCTCCGGCGAGGCTTTGTCTGCCATCCGTGCCAGCGAGTGTGCGGTGCTGGTGGGTGCTGCAAAGGACGGCCTGTCCGTGGGCATGGAGCGCAGCTGGAAGATGCTGGGCAAGAAGCCCCGTATGATTTTCATCAACCGCACCGATGAGGAAAACAGCGACTACGCTGCCTGCCTGGATGCACTGAAGGGGAAGTTCGGCCAGGCCGTTGCCCCCATTGTGGTGCCGGTTATCGACGGCAGCAAGAAGGTTACTGCCATCGTGGATTTGCTGCACAACAAGGCGTATGAAGTGAAGGGCGGCAAGGTCGCCGAGTGCGCCATCCCTGCCGATGCGGCGGATGAGGCAGAGGCCCTGCGCGCCGAACTGATGGAGACGGCTGCCGGTGCAGACGAGGAACTGATGGAGAAGTTCTTCGACACGATGGAGCTGTCTGACGACGAGATTGCCAGAGGACTGAAGGCCGGTGTGCGCGACGGAAGCATCTGCCCGGTGCTGTGCGGTTCTGCCACAACGGGACTGGGCGTGGAGATGCTGATGCAGACGATCCGCGATCTGGTGCCGGTTGCGACTGATATGCCCGCCGAGGAGGCGCTGGATGACGACGGCAACGCCATCGAATTGAAAATTGATCCCAACGGTCCCACTGCGGCCATCGTTTTCAAGACGATTTCCGACCAGTACGGCAAGTATTCCATGATTAAGGTGCTGCGCGGCAAGGTGACAAGCGATATGTCCCTGTATAACCCTGCTACCGGAAACACCGAGAAGCTGGGCCGCCTGTATGCGATGAAGGGCAAGAAGGGCGAGGAAACCAAGGAGATCTGCTGCGGCGACATCGGCGCCATCGGCAAGATGGACAAGGTGAAGACCGGCGACACGCTGTGCGATGCGAAAAACATCGTGAAGCTGCACGGCATGGACTATGCTCAGCCCTGCTACAGCCGCGCTATTGCGCCCAAGACCAAGCAAGAGATCGAAAAGCTGGGAACCGGACTGAACAAGCTGAATGAGGAAGACCCGACCTTCCGGGTGGTGAATAATTCCGAGACGCACCAGACGGTTATTTCCGGCGCAGGTGATATTCAGATTGATGTGCTGTGCGCAAAGCTCAAGAGCCGCTTCGGTGTGGATGCGGAGCTGTCCGCACCCCGGGTGGCGTACCGCGAGAAGATCCGCTCCACCGTGCGCAAGCAGGGACGCTATAAGAAGCAGACCGGCGGCAGCGGCCAGTTCGGCGATGTACATATCATTTTCGAGCCGCAGACGGAGCAGGAGGATATGATTTTCGAGGAAAATGTGTTCGGCGGCTCTGTGCCGAAGAACTATTTCCCCGCCGTTGAAAAGGGCCTGCGGGAAAGCTGCCTGCATGGCGTGCTGGCCGGTTATCCGGTGGTGTATCTGAAGGCGACACTGGTGGATGGCTCCTATCACCCGGTGGATTCTTCGGAAATCGCGTTTAAGCTGGCGGCCAATCTGGCCTTCAAGGCGGCTCTGCCGGAGGCAAAGCCGGTGCTGATGGAGCCGATCGGCGAGCTGAAGGTCACGATTCCGGACAACTATCTGGGCGATGTAATGGGCGACCTGAACAAGCGCCGGGGCCGCGTGATGGGCATGAATCCCACCGGCGACGGCGAGCAGGTGCTGGAGGCCGAGGTGCCGATGGCGGAGATGATGAGCTATGCCATCGACCTGCGTTCGATGACCCAGTCCCGGGGGACCTTTACCTTCAACTTCGTCCGCTATGAGGATTGCCCGGCAGCGGCACAGGAGAAGGCCATTGCTGAGGCCAAGGCACTGGCAGAGGCGGAATAAAGCGCCGGCCTGCCCTTGCGGAATGCGCAGCGATGCGCTGCGCTGTGAAAACGAGCAGAACGGACAGACTACAAGAAATGAGCAAGCCCTGCGGCGACAGCCGCAGGGCTTGCTTGATGTATGGGAGGCAGACGCGTGATATCAGTTTTCTTCGCGCCGTTCGGCCCAATACAGGCCGACTTCCTTCAGCGTGTCCACGGCGTCCTGCACGGTGTGCCCATCCAGCTCGATGGAGAGGCTTTCGCCGGGTGCATCCGGGCCGAAAAGGGACCACGCGGTAACAATGAAGGGGAGAAGCGGGATGGAGTATTGCTCCATCAGGGCGTGATAGGGTGTGACGCTGCCGGAGCCGGGGGAGACAGAGACGACATTATATTTTTCCGTCATGATTTCTGCGCCGCAGTTGTGCACGCCGACGCCCACTTGGGCCAGACCATCATTGACCAGCACGGGGCCGACGACAGAGAGGATTTCATGGAGAAACGGCGCAGACATATTATCCAGATAGTAAACATCTTTGTGGAGAGGAGCGATACTGCCGTCAGCGGCGGGAGACTCGTCCTGCAGAGAGCAGGGAACTTCAAGAATCAGGAAGAAAGGGCCTTTGTGGAGGTCAATAAAGCTGTTGATGAGAGGGAGAATATCATCGGCATTTATATTGGCAATGAAATGCCCCTGTGAGAGCATGTAAGACGGAGACAGACGCTCCGGATGTGGAACATGGGCACCTTGAACCATTTGCAGCATAAGGCAGGACTTCCTTTCTACAGCATGAAGGGGGTGGCGCGCCAGTCACTGCCGCAGAGTGCCTGGGCACGGTCGGGATAAGCCAGGACATACAGGTCGGTGCGCCGGGCCTCCTGAGTGAAGAGAGACTGCGCGGCAGGGGAAAGACGGCGCACATCGGCGGGCTTGGTAAGCACCGGGACCCCTGCATCCCGAAGCGCGCGAAGCTGCGTGCAGCCCCGGGGTGTGGCCGCCAGAACACGCAGATAGGGAATTTGCTCTGTGGGGGGCTCAAGAGCGAGAAATGCGCTCCAGATCAGGCGGCGGATTCGGGCGGCAGGATAGCGCCGGGTGGCGGCGGAGGCAATGATTTCGTCTATGGACACCGAAGAACGGATGGCCCGATAGACCCGGTGATACAGGCCCTCGCCGCCGCCGTCATAGGGGAGAAAAGCTTCCTCTGACAGCATACGCAGGCGGGCGAGAACGGCGCCTTCCAGCGGGGCGGCGCAGGTGGGAGCCCGGCCGGCAGCGATTTCCCGGCGGAGCACGGCGGCGGCAGCCGGAGGCATGAGGGCAAGCGCCTGTACCGTCTGCCCGGCGGAAAGCAGGTGACGCAGATGACTGGCGCTGGCAAAGCCTTCGGCGGGAGCCTGATCGTGCCCGGCCCCCTGACGGAGTACGGCGGTGGGACGGATGGAAAGCGCCTGACGGCGAATGGCTTTGAGATACTCCACGGCCAGCGTATTATTGGGGCTTGCCAGCAGAGAGGCGGCAGGCCCGATAAAATGCTCCAGCGTCTGCTGACGAGCGGCGGCATAGGACTGGCCGCCTGACATCCGCCTGCGGATGTCGAGGTGGACCTCCTCCCGGAGAAGGGCGTCCGCCGCCTGCTGCAAGGGGGCGATTTCCCCGCATTCGCTGCCGAAATACAGCCGGGTGGCCCCGGCCATGGCCAGCAGGGAGACGCCGCCGGATGCAAAGGCCTCTGCCGGGGCCATGGCCCAGAGGGTGGGCAGCTCCAGCACCAGATCGGCCCCGCAGCGGACGGCCATTTCCGCCCGGGAAAATTTGCTGAGAGAGGCGACGCCGCCGCGCTGGACGAAATTGCCGCTGAGCGCGCAGACAACCGGCAGGCCGGTTTCCTCGGCTGCCCTGTGCAGCAGGTATTCATGGCCCCGGTGCAGGGGATCAAATTCGCATACAACGCCTACGCAATCCGTGGTACACACCTCCCGGATAAGTGATTTGCCTTCATTTTACCTGTTTTTTTGCGGCTTGGCAACGGATACCTTGCAATTTTAAATGGGACAGGGTAAAATAAACCGTATTCTTGAGAAAATGAGGTGTTCTGCCGTGAAAATAGGAATGATGTACGCCATGGATATGGAGATTGAAAGCCTGCTGAAAAATGAGAATGCGCATCTGCTGGAAAAGGTGGCGGGGGCGTCCTTTTATCAGGTGAGGGAAAATGTCATCGCCTGCGCCGGCGGCGTGGGCAAGGTAAACGCTGCCATGTCTGCCCAGCTGCTGATTACCCGCTATCAGCCGGATGTGGTTGTGAATGTGGGCGTGGCGGGCTGCTTTGAAAATGTGCCGATCGGCACGCTGGTGCTGCCCACAGGCTTTGTGCAGCACGATTCGGACACCACGGCCCTGGGTGACCCGGTGGGGCTGGTATCTACGGTGAATCTGGTGGAATTCCCAACGGCCTACCGGCAGCAGGCACAGGCGGCCATGGATAAAACGGGGCTTTCTTACCGCACGGGGCTGGTGGCCACCGGAGACTGGTTTGCCACAGATACGCCCCGCAGCCACTGGATCTATCAGACTTTTCACCCGCTGCTGTGCGAGATGGAGGGCGGAGCCGTGGCGCAGGTGTGCCACCGGAACGGCGTGCCGTTTCTGGCGCTGAAATCCGTCAGCGATTGTGTGCTGGAGCACCACGACTTTTACTTCAATTTCCCGGAGGCCATCCGGGAGCTGAACGGCGTGGCCATGCAATGGATCGAGAATCTGGAGGTGTGAGAGTATGGAGAAAATTGCCAGCTTTACGGTGGATCATGATGTGCTGGTGCCGGGGCTGTACCTTTCCCGGCGGGATGGCCGCGTGGTGACATTTGATCTGCGGTTTAAAAAACCCAACACGGGGGATTTGCTTTCAAACAGCCAGATGCACTCGGTGGAGCATATCATTGCCACGCTGCTGCGCAGCAGCCCGGAAAAGGACGCGGTGCTTTATTTCGGGCCCATGGGCTGCCAGACGGGCTTTTATTTCCTGTTTGACGGGGAGAGACTGTCAGATGGGCAGGCGGTGGAGCTTGTGAAGCGGGTATTTGCGCAGGGCGCGGTATTTGACGGCCCTATGCCCGGCGGCAGTGCCAGAGAATGCGGCAACTACCGCAATCTCAGCGTGGAGGAGGCCCGGGCATGCTGCGGATTTTTCAGCGGGGTCATTGGGGACTGGACAGAGGAAAAACTGGTCTATCCGCGGAAATAAGGCACAAATAGAGCAAAAAAGACGGGCGTAGGTGTTGACAAGCTTGCGCCCGTCTGCTATACTTGATAAGCCGCTTTGAATGGGTTTTAAGCGCCTGCGGATGCAGGCCGCCCCCGACAGCGAGTCCGTTATAAAGGAAAGGCAGGTGCAACAAGTAATGCAGGCAATTATCGTGACCGGTGGTAAGCAGTACAACGTTTCCGAGGGTGATACGCTTTTCATCGAGAAGCTGGACGTCAACGCCGGCGACGCCGTGGTCTTTGATCAGGTGCTGGCCATCGTGGACGGCGAGAACTCCAAGTTCGGCACTCCCGTGGTGGAGGGTGCCAAGGTGGATGCCACCGTGGTGAAGAACGGCAAGGGCAAGAAGATCCGTATCTTCAAGTACACCCCCAAGAAGGGTTA
>ERZ772867.4690-NODE-4690-length-9993-cov-5.916683_pt1 | contig 9993 bp, 8 predicted proteins | sample MGYA00511341_ERZ772867 | MGnify/ENA primary metagenome ERZ772867 (study PRJEB29015, sample SAMEA2737707) | human gut metagenome | biome: human gut; feature: human-associated habitat; material: faeces | place: China | collected 2012 ... | reverse complement strand
CCATTGAATCTTTTTCAGAAATGCTTTCCAGCGAACTATACGTGCTGCGTCTGTCACAAAACTTTCTGTAAACAACAGCAATTCGGGATTGTATGTAAGCCCTCTATTACCGAAAAATACAATATTTTTGGGAAAAGCGGTAATATTCTACGGAATATTTTCAAAAAAGCCGTAGAATATTACCGGAATTATCCTTGTTTTATACCCAGGGACGATAGTTATCTCTAAATCTTCCTCTCTACTTTCCTATACCAACTCAAATACTTCTCATATAACCATCCCTTTTCGCCAGCTTATAATACAGATCCTGGGCGGTATGATAATCGGGATCGGAACCTTCAAGCCACTCCGAAAAATGGTGGCTGTGGTTCTTCTGGGTTTCCTGCTTGCGGAAACAAGCCGGTTAGTTGTTGCAAACTACCCAATAACCATTCTTGCGACCACCTTCATGTTTTAGAATCTGAAATTCTTCTCTTAAAGACTTAAGCTCCCGAGAAACCTTTCTTGCAGACATCCCCATTTTTCCTGCTAATTCTGATATTATCATTTTAGAATCCTCTGACAGCATATCCACATAAGTTTCTGCAAATCAGTCAATTCTTTCTTGCATTTCTGATAACATTCACTACGAATGCAGCGGCTTCAATTCTTCTTCTGTCAATCCTGTTATCTGCATGATTTGAGACCAAGACATTCCCATAGCCAACAAGTTACGCGCTACAGTCAAACCTTTAGACAATTCACCTTCTGCACGACCTTTAGCAATTCCCTTTTCCTCGCCTTCAACATACGAGCCATAAAGGCCGGAGTAGTAATCATCAACAGCCTTAATACTTTCATCGTATTTTTCCTGCTCCTCACTACTCAAACAACGAACATCCGCCAATTTAGCAAGATGATTGAATATCTTCTTCTGTGCCGTAAAAGGCAATCTTTCCAATACTTCCATATACTTCAAAACATAAATCCATTTTTCAAAACCTGTCTCGCATTCTTCCTCACTCTTATCAAAGAAAGGAAGAGAAAGATAGATGAAACGAAGCTTGTCAGAAAACATCGAGTTACTAGACTTCTCCCTCAAAGCAACGTCTGTCCTAAACTTTGTCACCTCATGCTCCTTTGGCATAAAATTCATGATGCAAACCACATAAACCGGTACAAACTGGTATAAAACAGGAGTACGGTCACCTGCTTCATCAAACTTCTTGCGTTGGGCAACAAAAGCCTTACTAGCATAATAGATGGAACGATTCACAAAGAAAGGTACCCATCTGTTCTGCATCTCAACGATGAAATGTTTGTCATCGTCGGTAACACAATAGATGTCAAAGATGCAGCCACGGAGATCATTCGTTTCTCCAAGCTGTTCCTTATCCTTGAATGTTACGTCCTTGATTTGAAACTCACCTTCAAACAAGTCGTTCAAAAAATTAACCAGCAAGTCCTTGCTGAACTCTTGACCGAAGAGGCGCTTGAAGCCCCAGTCGGTAAAAGGGTTGATGTATCTACCCATAAATTATCAATTTAGATTCTGTAAATCTGCCGCAAAGATAAACTTTTTTATTGAAACTGCCAAGAAATTCTAGAATTTTCTTTCAAAAGAAAGAAAGAGAGATGTAGAGAGAAAGGGGAAGCTGCCCTCCCATCGCACCTTCCCTACTCTTCCTCCTCAAACTATCCTCTTATATTCCTCCTCCTTCTTCAGCTTATCATAAAGCTCGTGAGCTTTGGAATAATCTTTATCAGATTCTGCAAGCCACTCCGAAAAGTGGTGGTTGTGGTTCTTCTGGGTTTCCTGCTTGCGGAACGAGTCTACCACACACTTCTTTTCTACTTCGGGAAACATCAGGTTCATTCGGGAGGCGAAGGCTGATTTGTCCTGATCACCCTTCACTATATGGAAAGTATATTTCATCAGACACCACACTATGTACCAGTCCTGCTGCTTGGTGATGTTGCCCTTGAGCCAGAACTTCAGCATGTTTTCTAACTTGTAAGGATCTACCCACTTGGCAAAGAAAGAGTCGCTGTTACGCTCAAAATCATCAGCCCTGGCAATTTCTGCCTCCCACATTTTATGCTCACCCTGATACTTGAACAGCGTTTCAAAATCCTCGGGCGAAGCCTGCTCCCTGACTAGCGTACGGACGAGTTCTTCTTCCTCATCCTCCTCTCGCTCAAACCAGTCTGAACAAAGCGTATAATTGTTGTATTTCCCTTCAATATCATTCATTACTTTCTGCAAGCTCAAAGTGGTAATATCTATTCTTCTCTCTCTCAGATGACGTTTCTTTACCTTTACCTCATGTTTCAGATGGTCAGGTAGCGTGCGCTCGTCGAAAATTCGCTTGATATAATGGTAAATAATCACAGCCTCATGGTCGGTGCGGAAAAGGCGGGTTCTGTATAAGGCTAGGAAATCGGCACAAATAGTACTTACTGTGGAGATGGTTTCTGCCAAAGCCATCTGCAAACCGGTAGAGACAAAGTTCTTGAAATGGGAATCAAAACGGGGGAAGTCGTCTCCGGCAGGAACTTTAAGCTTCTCGCATTGCTCGAAAATAGCCTTGGCATAGGGAATCTGACCATACTCCTCTTCCTTATCGAGTAAATAGTCTGAATGCTTCCGGGCGATGGTCTGAATATCCTGGAGCACCTTCTCTAAAACATCAGTATAAATCCCCATGAATTCATCATCGTAGCTCTTGTAGATGGAAATGTAGACTTTCTTATGGAGCGTATGAATATAATTAAGAAAATCTGTCAACTGCTCGGCAAGGTTCTGGTAAATATGAAAATAACAGGTAAGACCTTTATGCTTTCCTGCATTCCATCTAAATTCATCTTTAGCATGCTGAATCTCATTATACAAATGTTCTGCCTCTCTCTTAAACTGACCCACATCAGTAGTTGTTACTGGAGTGTATTTCTTGACTCCTGTTACTTCATCTTCCACAAAAAGATCTTCTTCTGATGAAATCTTCAGAAGAGAATTGTAGTTATTGTCAGTATTTGGTATTTCCTCTGTCTGCATATTCTTTTTCTAGGTTTGATTTGTTATGTTGTTTAAATAAGCGGCATGGGGTTCCCTGTAAGTACCAGTATTAAGGTACCTGCAAGAACCTACGACAAGGTACAAACAAGTACTGCCCACGCCGTAGAGGAGTGGACGCCTTGCTGTCACCTTCTTCTTGTCGTTTTTGAATTTTGCAGGTTCTAAATACTGTAGAAGTGCAGATAATCAGCGTCAATATCTATATGTTATTTTTCTTGTTTACTTTCTGTTTCTTACTTCAAATTTTAAAGGGTTTATACTACGTTTTCTTCATCATCCGCCCAGTGGTCGCATTGGCGCATCACGGTTTCCAGCGCCTTCTTTGCACCCTCAGGCGGATACTTGTATTTCTTGAGCAGTCGTTTCACCATCACTCGCATCTTCGCCCTCGCCGATTCCTTGCGGTTCCAGTCGATGGTGCGGTTGCGGTGCAAGACTTCCGTCAGTTCCCGGGTCAGCGCCACAAACTCCTCGTCGGAGTAAGCCTGGCGCACTCCTTCGGGCGTGGAGAGCGCATCATAGAATGCCTTCTCCTCGGGCGAAAGTCCCAGGTCGTTGCCCTCTGCTTCTGCCTGCTTCATCTGCTGAGCCATCTTCAACAGTTCCTCTATCACTTCCTCGTTGGTGAGCAAGCCCTTCAGATAGTTGGAGAGACTCTGGCTGAGCATGTCGGAGAAGAGGTCGCTCTGAACCACGTTGGTCTTCTGCTGCTGCTTGATTTTTTCTTTCATCAGTTTGGTGAGCAGTTCCACCGCCAGGTTGCGCTCCTTCATGTTCTTCACCTCCTGGATGAAGGCGTCGTCAAAGAGCGAGAACTCTATCTGGCGGTCGCCGAAGAGATTGATGACTCCGTCGGTCTTCACACTCTGACGGAGCAGCTCACCGATGCGCTCGTTGATTTCATGGCGGCTGATCTTGCCCTTCTGCGAGAGTTTGAGCATCATCACGCGCAGCGCATCCATGTAGCACACCTCCGCCTTCTGCTGCTCATCCAGAAGCGAACGGCAGAGCGTGGTGGCGTTGTGAAGCAGATTGCTGTGCTCCATGAAATTCTTCTTGCGCTGAACCATGGCTGGAGAACTCAGGAAGTTGGCTCCGCTCGTAATGGCGAGTGCCCGCTTCGAGTTGTCCTGTTCGAAGAAGCCGGAATAGTCGAAACCATGAAGCTGGTCACGGCAGATTTCCATCTCTTCCTTCCATTTCACCAGGGCGGTCTTGGCGATGTCGGGGTCTCCGAAGCGGCGGCGGTCACGGTTGGTGTACTGCTGCATGGCACTCTTCAGCGCCTGCGCAATGCCTACGTAATCCACTATCAGTCCGCCTTCCTTGCCCGGGAACACACGGTTCACACGGGCTATTGCCTGCATCAGGTTATGACCGCTCATCGGCTTATATACGTACATGGTGGCGAGCGACGGAACATCGAAGCCCGTGAGCCACATATCTCTTACGATGGCGATTTTCATCTCATCGTCGTTGTCCTTGAATTTTCTTGCCAGTTCCTTCTTGTAGGCTTCGTTGCCGATAATCGGCTGCCAGTCTTCGGGGTCCTGGTTCGAACCGCTCATCACCACCTTTACCTTCTCCGTCCACTGGGGGCGAAGCTCCAGCATCTTGCGGTAGATTTTGATGGCGATGCTTCGGGTCAGTGCCACAATCATTGCCTTGCCGGTGAGTTCCTGCGCACGGTTCTGCTCGTAGTGCTGGATGATGTCCCTTACCAGCGTGTCGATGGTGGCGTCTTCACCCAGGAGCACTTCCAGCCGGCTATGCTCCTGCTTTGCCTGCCTGATCTGCTCCTCGGTGGCTCCCTCATCGGCCAGGTTGTCGAACTCATCGTTCAGCAGGTTCATCGTGTCTTCGTCGAGGTTCAGGTTCACCACACGGCTCTCGTAATAGACCGGACGGGTGGCTCCATCATCTACCGCCTGACTCATGTCGTAAACGTCGATGTAGTTGCCGAACACCTCCTCCGTGTCTCTGTCTCGGTCGCTGATAGGCGTTCCGGTGAAGCCGATAAACGAGGCGCCTGGCAGGGCTTCTCTCATCTTCTGGCTGAATCCCTTCTTCATCGTCAGGCTCTTGTTGTCCCAGTGCTCCTCGCCGTATTGCGAGCGGTGCGCCTCGTCGGTCATCACGATGATGTTGCGGCGGGTGGAGAGTGCCGAGTCGCCTTCTTCAAACTTCTGAATGGTGGTGAAGATGATTCCCCCACTCTTTCGGTTGCGGAGCAGATTGCCCAGGTCTTCACGGCTCTGGGCGTTCTGAGGTTCCTGACGAAGGAAGTCCTGGCAGCGGCAGAACTGACCGAAGAGCTGGTTGTCGAGGTCCTTGCGGTCGGTTACCACCACGATGGTTACTTCGGGCAGTCGCTGCACCAGCTGGTGGGCGTAGAACACCATGGAGAGGCTCTTGCCCGACCCCTGCGTGTGCCAGAACACGCCGATTTTTCCGTTGCCTTCCACTGCGGTACGGGTGCGCTGCAGGGCTTTGCCCACGGCGTAGTACTGATGGTAGGCGGTAAGAATCTTGGAGTATTTGCCCTGGTTCTTGTCGAAGCAGATGAAGTTCTGCAGGATGTCGAGCAGTCGCTGCTTTTGGAACATGCCGAGGAAGAAGGTGCGATAGTCGGCAAAGAGGGTTGACTCGTATGAGCCGTCTATGGTCTTCCATTCCATATAGCGTTCTAGCTTGGCGGTGATGGTTCCGGCACGGGTCTCGCTCATGTCGCTGATTACGTTGAAGGCGTTGTAGCTGAAAAGGCTTGGAATGCTCTGCTGATAGTTCTTGATCTGCTTGTAGGCATCGTCGATGGATGCGTCTTCGGAAACGGCGCTTTTCAGCTCCACCACCACGAGGGGCAATCCGTTGACCATCACCACCATGTCGCAGCGCTTGTTTTTATACTCTTCTACTCGCCACTGGTTCACCACCTTGAAGAGATTCCTTTCGGGGTGGTCGAAGTCGATGAGCCTCATCAGGGCTGTTCGTTCTTCGCCATTCTGCAGGAATCCCACCTCCAGACCGTTTTGCATCCAGAGTGTAAACTGCTCGTTGTTCTGTTCTAAAGTACCGATGCTGATGTTGGTGATTTGCTTGATTCCTTCATCCATAGCATCGGCTGGCAGTTCTGGATTAAGCCGTCGCATCGAGGCGACCAAATCGGCACGATAGAAAGGCTCCTTGTAGTCGCGCTCCACGTCGTAGCCACATTCGTACGCATAGCCGAGTTCGTCCCGGAACAGGGCAATGAGCGTTTGCTCGTATGCGTCTTCGGTGAATTTCTTGTCGTCTGCCATATTGTTAATATTTTATATTTTCTTTCTCGTTATTTTCTTTCGTTGCTCTTCTTATTTCGGGACTTCCAGCTCGCCTGACATTAAGCGAGGGAGAAGGGTGTCACGGAGAAGGGAGAGGGTGCGATTCTCTATTGCATTCTTGTTCATTTTAGAAAAGAAATTGCTAAGCAAATCGTTAAACGATTTCATTACTTCACTAGGTGGAATGACTACTTTATATTCACCATATCCTCCATCCCATACTGCATACGGCATTGTTGAACCTTTTGAAGTTTTTTCAGCAAAAGAAATTGCTTCATCCTGATTACACTGCATCAAAGAATAAGCCAGGGCATTTTCATTTTTTACTGATAGAACAAAGCATGTCGTTCGGGTAATCCCCTTACATGGTGCAAGAATAACCCTATGAAAATAGACACGCATTGCGCCGACTACAATGTCATTCTGTTCAAAAGTTTGCAAGCTACTTTTCGCCTCATCATTTGATTTGAAATCTGTAGCAACAAGACAATGCATAGGAATCGTATCTATAGGCAAATATGGAAGATTGCCCTTATTAGCAGCTTTAATGCTATCTTTACGTAGATACAACAAATCTTTCAGCCTTCCTACTTTCCATCCTTCCGGAATCATTCCCAATTCACTATCCACGAACTTACCATCCTTGAAAGGCTCAAAGTCAACGAACCAATTCTTGAAAATAGCCTGCGCCATCTCCTCCAAATCAGCATTGATCTTGTTGTTCATCTCTATCTTCCGGTCGAGAGAAGAAAGGATGGAGGCAATGCGGCGCTGGTCGTCAAGTTTCTTAGGAATTCGTATGATCATCTTCTCCATTGAAGATTTTGTAATATGAACCATTACACTACCATTCAATGCTCCAAGAAAACCTCCTGTTGCAAATTTTAAATAATAGTAGAAGAATCTTCTATCCACCACATCTTTATCCTCAACAATTTTCCAAATATGATAATGAAAAATAGTATTGTCTTCTTTCCATATATGTGGTCCAAAGGTGCAAGCCCATGCGAAAAGCAGATCACCATTATGGCAATATTTGTCAGCAGGTAATTCTAAATCAGAGTAGAACCAAGTAGAGTTACCACCAGATAAATTGCCTACGCGAACAATTTTGTATTTCCCATGTTCAAGCATTTCATCATTAGAATATGCTCGACCATTTATCAATCTACAAACGTCTTGTATTTGGTATTCTTTCCACTCCATCGTATTACCTCCCTAATTTATTCTTCAAATAATTCTTCCGGCTATAATACTCCCTTTCAGCAAGACTCATCGGAAACATAGAGGTGCTTTCTATAGCCTCATACTCATCCTGCAAGTCTTGAAGATGATCTTGTTGCTGCTTCAGATAGAAGTATTCTTGATCTTTTTTCTGCTTGTAGTAGTATTTCTCTTGCTCTTTCTTCTGTTTATTGAAAATCACAACAGAAACAACTATTGCAACCACAGACGCCACTACAGTCAACAAAGAGAAAAGCCCAGAATATTCATTAAAAAACTCCATACTCTTACACCTCCCATCCAATTTTCTTCAACTGCAATCTGATCTCTTCTTCCTGCTTCTTGCTTTCCTCAAACAGCTGCTTCAGCTCACCGGTAAGATTCGTCATTTTCTCCTCGAAAGGCACTCCGTCGCCTTCGTCTTCGGCGATTCCTACGTATCTGCCAGGAGTCAGGATGAAGTCCTGAGCAGCAATCTGCTCGGTGGTGCATACGGCACAGAAACCCTTTTCATCCTCCAGCGTTCCCTGCTGGAAAGCATGGAAGGTGTCAGAGATTTTTCTTATATCCGTATCAGGCATCAGCTCACGAAGCTTGCGGGTTACCATCGTGCCCAGATTGCGGGCGTCGATAAATACAGTCTTGCCCTTCTGCGCCTTGTTACGGCTGATAAACCAAAGACTTACAGGAATACCTGTACTGTAGAACAGCTGCGAAGGCAAAGCTACGATTCCCTCTACCAGGTCGGCTTCGATGATGGCTTGGCGAATCTGTCCCTCGCCGCCACTCTGACTCGAAAGCGCACCATTCGCCAGCACCAAACCTATCTTTCCGTTAGGTGCCAGATGGTGAATCATGTGCTGCATCCACGCAAAGTTGGCGTTGCCAGCTGGTGGCAAACCATACTGCCAGCGCACATCTTCCTGAAGCGCACTCTGTCCCCAGTCGCTGAGATTGAAAGGAGGATTGGCAAGAATGTAATCTGCCTTCAGCGTAGGGTGCTGGTCATCATAGAAAGTGTCGGCAAAGATATTGCCCAGGTTCGCATCCAAGCCACGGATGGCAAGGTTCATGTGCGCCATCTTCCACGTATCAGGGTTTGCCTCCTGACCATAGATGCTAATCTTGCGCAGGTTTCCCTTGTGGCGCTCTATAAACTTGGCGCTCTGCACAAACATACCGCCGCTTCCGCAGCAAGGGTCATAGACTCTTCCCTCGTAAGGCTCCAGAATCTCTACCAGCGTGCGGACAATGCAGGAAGGCGTATAGAACTCGCCACCATTCTTGCCCTCCAAGGAAGCAAACTGCTGCAGACAGTATTCGTAGGTTCTGCCCAGCAAGTCTTTCTCATCGCCAGCATCGTGCATTTCTATGTTCGTAAAGAGATCTACCACATCACCCAGACGGCGCTTGTCCAACTCCGGACGGGCGAAATTCTTAGGCAGAATGCCCTTCAGTCTTTCGTTTTCACGCTCAATGGCAGTAAGTGCTTCATCTATTATCACGCCTATTTCCGGGGTGTGGGCAGCAGCACTAATCTTGCTCCATCGGGCTTCTGCAGGCACGAAGAAGATGTTCTCGGCAGTGTATTCGTCCTTATCTTCCGGGTCGGCGTATTCGTCGCCCTGCAGCTCCTGGAACTTCTGCTCGAAGCGGTCGCTGATGTATTTCAGAAAAATGAGTCCGAGCACCACACCCTCATATTGCGAAGCGCTGAGGTTGCCTCTCAGAATATCGGCAGCCTTCCATATTTTCTCTTCAAAACCTATGCTGATTGTATCTTGTTTCTTAGCCATAATATGTTTATTTTTCTACGAGCACAAGCTTCCAGTCCTCATTCTGCAGAACGAGGGTCCCGTTGTTGTCCGTAATAGTGAATATCTGATTATCTATCTGTATTTTGTTCTCCTTTATTAAATAGGTGTACTGACCGCAAGCAACGTTTTCGGTGGTAGTTTGGGTTATTTTACCGCCTTCGTCGAAGTGGTTCACTTCCGTCGTTTCGGAGAAAGAAATAGCATCTGAGGTGAAACTGCAGAACAAAGGAGCCTCTTTTACGTCGATAAAGATACTTCCAACGCGCTGATAAAGGGCAGAAATCTGCCATTCGTGGGCTAAAAATGTGGTTTCGTAATGAAAAACCTCTGATTTTTCTGTTTCTTCGTCGCTAGAACAGGCGGTGGAAGAAAACATAAAAAAAGCGACTATTATCATATAAAAATAAGATAATATTCGCCTGCGGATAAGAACATGATGATATTGGGCTAACTTTGCCTGAGCAAAATTACCCCCCCCTAAAGCTTTGTACGTCAAGAAGTTACACCTTTTCATCTTAGTACTGTTATTATGTAGTTTCTAGCTTTCCAGACTATTGCTACGTCAATAATTTGTTAA
>ERZ772867.4686-NODE-4686-length-9996-cov-5.017604_pt1 | contig 9996 bp, 10 predicted proteins | sample MGYA00511341_ERZ772867 | MGnify/ENA primary metagenome ERZ772867 (study PRJEB29015, sample SAMEA2737707) | human gut metagenome | biome: human gut; feature: human-associated habitat; material: faeces | place: China | collected 2012 ... | reverse complement strand
CCGTGGTGGTGGAGGTGCTGCACACCCGTTACCCCCAGGGCGCTGAAAAGCAGCTCTGCCAGGCCATTTCCGGCCGTCAGGTTCCCTCCGGCAAGCTGCCCGCCGACGCAGGCTGCTGCATCTTCAACCTGAACACCACCTGTTCTATTTACAAGGCCGTTTACACCGGCATGCCTGTGGTGAGCAAGATTGTTACCGTGTCCGGCTCCGGCGTTATCGAGCCGAAGAATATCGAGTGCCCCATCGGCACCCCCATCACCGACCTGTTTGATGCCTGCGGCGGCCTGAAAGAGGACACCTACAAGCTGATTATGGGCGGCCCCATGATGGGTCTGGCCCAGTACGATGTGAATGTTTCCGTTGGTAAGGGCACCGGCGCCATGCTGGCCTTTGCCGGCGACGAGGAGAAGTATGTGGCCCAGCCTCAGTGCATCCGCTGCGGCAAGTGCGTGGGCGTGTGTCCCATGCGTCTGGAGCCCGTCTTCATGTACAAGTATCTGATGAAGGGCGATGTGGACACCTGGCAGAACACCTACCACGGTATGGACTGCATCGAGTGCGGCGCCTGCGCCTACACCTGTCCCGCCCGTCTGCCCCTGACCCATATGTTCCGCATGGGCAAGCAGAAGGTCAATAACGCAAGAATGGCTGCCAAGGCAAAGGCTGAGGCCGAGAAGAAGGCAGCCGAGGAAAAGAAGGAGGCGTAAACAATGACAGATTACAAAAATTTGAAGTTGATCGCATCCTCCTCCCCCCACATCCGTTCCAATGAGGACAGCCGTTCCATCATGCTGGATGTGATCATCGCACTGCTGCCCGCTCTGGTGATGGGCGTTTATGTGTTTGGCTGGGGTGCACTGGGCAATGTTCTGGTGTCCGTGGCCGCCTGTGTGTTCTGGGAGTGGGGCTACCGCAAGGTACTGAAGAAGCCCTCCTCCATCGGAGATCTGTCCGCCGTTGTCACCGGCATTCTGCTGGCGTTTGTCTGCCCGGCAAACCTGCCCTACTGGATGCTGATTATCGGCGCATTCTTCTCCATCGTTGTGGTCAAGCAGCTTTACGGCGGCATCGGCTGCAACTTCCTCAACCCCGCGCTGGCCGGTCGTGCTGCGCTGCTGGCCTGCTATGCCACTGCCATGACCACCTGGGTCAAGGCCGGTGAGAAGGTTCCCCTGTTTGCGGGCCGGGCCGATGTGGTAACCTCTGCCACCCCCATGGCCGTCATGAAGGGCATCTTCACTGCCGATACCGCGGCTGACGCACAGGATGCCATCGCAAACCTGACCTCTACATACAGCATCGGCGACATGTTCATTGGCCGCATCGGCGGCTCTCTGGGCGAGGTTTCCGCCCTGATGCTGCTGCTGGGCGGCGTGTATCTGGTGCTGCGCAAGGTTATTTCCTGGCATACCCCCGTGGCTTATATTGCTACCGTGGCCGTCATCTCCCTCATCTCCGCTCCCGATGGCATGAGCGCCGTGACCTACATGGCTTACAGTGTCTTTGGCGGCGGCCTGATGCTGGGCGCCATCTTCATGGCTACCGACTACGCCACCTCTCCTGTTACCAAGCCCGGCCAGCTGGTCTTCGGTCTTGGCTGCGGCCTGATTACCTGCTTCATCCGTCGCTTCGGTTCCTATCCCGAGGGCGTCTGCTACTCCATCCTGATTATGAACTGCACCACCTGGCTGATTGATAAGTACATCAAGCCCACCATCTATGGTGCTGCCAAGAAGGAAAAGAAGGAGGCGGCTGCAAAATGAAAATCTCCGGTAAGTTTATTGCAAAGGTCGCCGGTACGCTGACGGTCATTTCTCTGGTCGTGGCAGCGCTGCTGGGACTGGTCAATTCCGTGACGGCCGATAAGATCGACGCCATCAACGAGGAAAACACCAAAATTGCTCTGTCCGCCGTGACAGAGGAGGGCAGCACCTTCGAGCCTGTTGAGGTTTCTGAGGCAGTGTCTGCCGCTGCCAGCGTGCAGGGCGGAACCATCGAGGAGATGTACGCCGTAACCACCAATGGCGCTGCTGCCGGTTATGCCATCAAGCTCACGGCCAGTGGCTCTCAGGGCAACATCGAGATGGTGGTGGGCGTGGATGCTTCCGGTTCCATCACCGGCATTTCCATCGTCTCCAACTCCGAGACTGCCGGCATCGGCTCCAAGGTCATGAGCAACCTGCCCAATGACGCCGGCGTACCCGTGCTGGATCAGTTCATTGGTCAGAGCGGCGCCGGCTCTCTGAAGGTCGGCAAGAATATCACCGCCATCTCCGGTGCCACCGTTTCCACCAGAGGCGTCAACATGGGTGCCAACGCTGCGCTGGCTGCCGTGGAAGCTCTGGGTTGAGAAAGGAGGAGCTGAATTATGAATTTCGGTAAACAGTTAAAAGAGGGCCTGATTACTCAGAACCCCGTTCTGGTTCAGGTGCTGGGTATGTGCTCCACCATGGCCATCACCACCAGCGTGATGAACGGTCTGGGCATGGGCGTATCCGTTCTGATTATCTTGACCCTGTCCAACATCTTCATCTCCCTGCTGCGTAAGATCATTCCCAACGAAGTGCGTATCGCCTGCTATATCGTGGTAATCGCGGGCTTCGTGACCTGTGTGCAGCTGCTGCTGAAGGCATTTTTGCCTGAGATTGATAAATCTCTGGGCGTGTTCATTCCCCTGATCGTGGTGAACTGCATCATTCTGGGCCGTGCCGAGGCATTTGCCTCCAAGAATACCGTGGGCGCTTCTGCGGTGGACGGTATCTGCCAGGGCCTGGGCTACACCGTCGTTCTGGTCATCCTCTGCGTTGTCCGTGAGCTGTTCGGTGCCGGCACTCTGCTGGGTATCCAGATCATGCCCGAGTCCTACACTCCTGCCGGACTGCTGATCCTGCCTGTGGGCGGCTTTTTGTGCCTGGGCACCCTGATCGCCGCGATGCAGTGGGCTCTGGCCAAGAGCGCTAAGAAAAAGGAGGCCAAGTAAGCTATGAGTCTGACATCTCTGCTCGCCATCTCTCTTGGCGCAATTCTGACCAATAACTTCATCTTTTCCCAGTTCCTGGGTATCTGCCCCTTCCTGGGCGTGTCCAAGAAGATTGACACCGCCGTGGGCATGGGCGCTGCCGTGACCTTCGTCATGGGTCTGGCTTCCGCTTTCTGCTACCTGACCAATCTGGCCCTGACGGCTCTGGGTCTGGAGTATATGCAGACAGTTGCCTACATTCTGGTGATTGCCAGCCTGGTGCAGTTTGTGGAAATGTTCCTGAAGAAGAACATCCCCACCCTGTACACCGCTCTGGGCGTGTATCTGCCCCTGATCACCACCAACTGCGCCGTTCTGGGCGTGGCCCTGCTGAACACCCAGAGCAACTACAACTTCATCCAGTCCGTGGTCTACGGTATCACCGGCGGTCTGGGCTTCCTGCTGGCCATCTTCCTGTTTGCGGCTGTCCGTGAGCAGCTGGAGGTCTCTGCCGAGACTCCCAAGGCCTTCGAGGGCTTCCCCATCGCTCTGATCACCGCCGGTCTGCTGGCTCTGGCCTTTATGGGCTTCAGCGGCCTGAAGGTCTGGTAAGGAGGTAAGAGAGAATGAATATCGTTTATGCTCTGATCGTGCTGGGCGCTCTGGCCCTGCTGTTCGGCCTGATTCTGGCCGTGGCCGCCAAGGTGTTCGAGGTGGAGGTAGACCCCCGCCTGCCCGAGATTCAGGCCGCTCTGGCCGGCGCCAACTGCGGCGGCTGCGGCTATCCCGGCTGCGGCGGCTGTGCCGAGGCCATTCTGGCTGGTAAAGCCCCTGTCAATGCCTGTGCTCCTGCTGGCCCTGAGGGTGCCGCGAAAATCGCCGCCATCATGGGCGTCGAGGCCGGAGCCGGCGAAAAGATGGTCGCCCATGTGCTCTGCAACGGCGGCCTGAACGCCAAGAAGAACTTCGAGTATCGCGGCGTTAACGACTGCCTGGCTGCTACCAAGGTCTGCGGCGGCAATGTGCTGGAGTGCAAGTATGGCTGCTTCGGCTTTGGTTCCTGCGTGGCTGCATGTAAGTTCGATGCCATCCATGTCGGCGAAAATGGCGCTGCCGTGGTGGATAAGGAAAAGTGCACCAACTGCGGCGCCTGCCGCGAGGCATGCCCGCGCAAGCTGATTGTGGAGGTTCCTTACTCCAAGAAGGTGTTCGTCAACTGCTCCAACAAGGACAAGGGCCCATCCGTGACCAAGGTCTGCGCCGCCTCCTGCATTGCCTGCGGTATGTGTGAGCGCACCTGTAAGTTCGATGCCATCCATGTGGTGAACAATGTGGCCGTCATCGACTATGCCAAGTGCAAGGGCTGCACCATGTGCGCCAAGGCTTGCCCGCGCAACGCCATCGAGCCCATCCCCACTCCCGAGGAGAAGGAGAAGTTCAAGGCCGCGCAGAAGGCTGCTGCCGAGAAGAAGGCTGCCGCTGCCAAGGCTGCTGCTGAGGCCGCTAAGGCCAAGGCGGAGGCTGAGGCTCCCAAGGCCGAGTAAGAAAATCTGAAAACGGCGGATAGGGGTGACTCTGTCCGCCGTTTTTTGCCTGTTTCTGCTTTACTTTGACAAAAAATTGGGCTAAAATGAAAGCCGTGTTGAAAATGGCGCGCCCTTCGCAGCGACTGGGCGGGAAAGGCGGGTTTCGTATGGCAAGATACTGCATAGGCATCGACTTTGGCTCTCTCAGCGGCCGGGCTGCGCTGGTGGATGTGGCCACCGGGGAGACGGTTGCCTCCTCCGTGTATGACTATCCCCACGGCATCATGCGGCAGCGCCTGCCCGACGGCACGCCGCTGCCGGATGGCTGGGCCCTGCAGCATCCAGCGGACTATCTGGCCGTTCTGGAGCATACCGTTCCCCAGCTGCTGCAGGCAGCGGAGACGGACGCCGACCGGGTGGAGGGAATCGGCGTGGATTTTACCTCCTGCACCGTGCTTCCGGTGGACAAGGCAGGCACGCCGCTGTGCATGCTCCCCGCCTATGAAGACCACCCCCATGCCTATGTCAAGCTGTGGCAGCACCATGGTGCAGTCCGTCAGGCGAAGCAGATGACCGCTGCCGCGCTGGCAACTGACCAGCGCTGGTTGACTGACCGGTTCGGCGGCGTCATCAGCTGCGAGTCATCCTTTCCCAAGCTGTGGCAGGTGCTTCAGGAGGACCCGGCCCTGTGTTCCGCCATGGATCAGTGGGTGGAGGCCGGAGACTGGATCGTCCGCTGCCTGACAGGCAGTCAGACCCGCGGCGGCTGTGGCGCAGGCTTTAAGACCTTCTACGATGCCCGGACGGGGAGCTATCCGGCAGATGACTATTTCCGCAGGCTGAATCCAATCCTTGCCGATGCCGTAGCGCAGAAGCTCACCGCCCCGGTTCTTCCGGTAGGGGCCTGCGCGGGCTTTCTCACGGCGGATATGGCGCAGAAGCTCCATCTGCGCCCCGGTATTCCGGTGGCTGTCGCCCATGTAGATGCCCATGTCTGCGTCCCGGCGGCGGGAATGACCCGTCCCGGCCAGCTGCTGGCCATTCTGGGCACCTCTACCTGCTTCATCACCCTCAGCCGTCAGGCGCAGGCCGTGCCCGGTATCAGCGGGGCCGTCTGGGGCGGCGTGGTGCCGGGCCTGTGGGGGTACGAGGCCGGACAAAGCTGTACCGGCGATATGCTCCGCTGGTTCTGCGAAAATTGCGTTCCGACTTCCTGCATTTCGGAGGCTGAGGCCACCGGCCTGCCGCTTCAGAGTTATCTTACCCGCCTTGCCGAAAGGCTTCGCCCCGGGGAGAGCGGTCTGTTGGCGCTGGATTGGTGGAACGGAAATCGCAGCGTTCTGGCCAATGCCGATCTCAGCGGGCTCATCCTTGGGCTGACGGCGCAGACCCGGCCCGAGGAGCTGTATCGCACGCTCATTGAAGCCACTGCCTTCGGCGCCCGCGTGATTGTGGAGAATTACCGCGCTCATGGTATTCCGGTGGAGGAGTTCTTTGCCTCCGGCGGCATCAGCATGAAAAATCCCATGGCCATGCAGATTTACGCCGATGTGCTTCATATGCCGGTGCAGGTGCCGCTGGTGGAGCAGGGGCCTGCACTGGGCAGCGCCATCTTTGCCGCGGTGGCAGCCGGAGTTTATCCCACCGTGGAGGCGGCGACTGAGGTGATGGGTACCCGCCAGCGGGCAGTTTATACCCCGGATGCCCGGGCCGGGCAGGTCTATGACCGGCTCTATGCCCAGTATCTGCGGCTGCACGATTATTTCGGCCGCGGTGAAAATAATGTGATGGCGGAGCTGCGCGCCCTGAAAAACGGATGATCCAGCCCCGGCCTGCCGGCAAATTCAGCCGTCGGGCCGGGGCTTGCCTTTTCGGAGGGAAAGGCGTATAATCTGGGATAAATAAGGCAGAGTAGGAAGCTGCGTGTATGGGGCCATCGGCCCCCAGTGTCGGCGGGACGGGGAGTTGTCCGCCGGACGAAACAGCCCGTTGGGGCTTGCAGTGCCGCTTCCGCATCCCGCTGCCGCATAGCGCTGTCTGCCGGGGGTCGGGTGCGTCCCTGGGTGCTCCTCTGTGCGGCTGATCCGTTTTCGGACTGCCGAATCACAGAAGGAGGTTTTTTTATGCCTGTTTTTTCATCCCCATTGTCTCCCGGCTTCTGGCCTGCTGCCGCCCGGGAGGTGTCTCAGCTGCGTAAGCTGGTGTTTGCGGCGTTGATGATTGCCGCCGCCATCGCACTGGGACTATTCCGTATTCCGGTGTCCGAGGGGCTGAATCTGTCGGTTTCCTATGTAGCCCGGGCGCTGTGCGCCGCCGTGTGCGGCCCGGTGCTGGGAATGCTGTATGGCGTGGCAGAGGACATTCTGGGCTGGGTGGTGCACCCGGGCGGGGCGTTTTTCCCCGGCTATACCCTGAATACGGTGCTGGCCATGCTGGCCTATTCCCTGTGCCTGTACCGGCAGAAAATCACGCTCTGGCGCGTTGTGCTGGCAAAGCTTGTCACCAATTACCCCATCAGCGTGGGCCTTGGCTGCCTGTGGAGCAGTATCCTCTATGGCAAGGCGTATATGGTATATCTGCCGGTCAGCCTGCTGAAAAACACTCTGTACCTGCCCTTTCAGGTGCTTTTGCTGTATATGACACTCAGCGCTCTGGCGCCTGCTCTGCAGCAAAGCGGCCTGCTGGCTCCCGGGACAGAGCCGCGCCGATTTGACGCGTGACCCAAGCTCTATTTTTCCCTTGCGCCCGGACCTGCTTTGAGGTATCATAAACACAATATTTGCCCGGTTGTATACGGTGAAATATACAAGTATAAGGATATAAGGAGAACCGCCATGAATTATGCCGAAGAAAGCCTGAAGCTCCATCGCCGGTGGCGCGGCAAAATCGAAGTCAACGCCACCGTTCCCGTCAGCAGCAAGGACGATCTGTCGCTGGCTTATACGCCCGGCGTGGCCCAGCCCTGTCTGGAAATCCAGAAGGACCCGGCCCAGTCGTATGAGCTGACCCGCCGCCACAATCTCTGTGCCGTCATTACCGATGGTTCTGCTGTGCTGGGGCTGGGCGACATCGGGCCTGAGGCCGGCATGCCGGTGATGGAGGGCAAGTGCGTTCTTTTCAAGGCCTTTGGCGGCGTGGATGCATTCCCTCTCTGTGTCAGAACCAAGGATGTGGATGAATTTGTGCAGACGGTGTATAACATCTCCGGCTCCTTCGGCGGGATCAATCTGGAGGATATTGCCGCTCCCCGCTGCTTTGAAATTGAGCGCAAGCTGAAGGAAAAGTGCGACATCCCCGTGTTTCATGATGACCAGCACGGCACGGCCATCATTACGCTGGCGGGCCTGACCAACGCGTTGAAGGTGGTAGGCAAAAAGAAGGAGGAGGTGCGGGTGGTCACCTCCGGCGCCGGTGCAGCCGCCATTTCCATCGTGAAGCTGCTGCTGTCCGCAGGGTTCCGTCATGTCACCATGTGTGACCGGAAAGGTGCCATCTATCAGGGCCGTGAGGGCCTGAACTGGATCAAGGAGGAAATGGCTGCCGTTACCAATCTGGAAAGAAAAGGCGGCAGTCTGGCCGATGCGCTGGTGGGGGCCGATGTGTTTATTGGCGTGTCCGCCCCCGGAACGGTTACCCGGGAAATGGTGCAGACCATGAACCATGACGCCATTATTTTTGCCTGTGCCAATCCCACCCCGGAGATTTTCCCTGACGAGGCGAAGGCAGGCGGCGCCCGTGTGATTTCCACCGGACGCAGCGACTATCCCAACCAGATCAATAATGTGCTGGCCTTTCCCGGTGTGTTCCGGGGAGCCTTTGATGTACGGGCCAGCGACATCAACGAGGAGATGAAGATGGCTGCCGCCGCCGCGCTGGCAGGGCTTATCTCCGACGAGGAGCTGACCGAGGAGTATATCATTCCCAAGGCGTTTGATCCCCGGGTAGGGCCCACAGTGGCAGCTGCTGTTGCAGGTGCCGCCCGCCGCACCGGCGTGGCCCGGATCTGAGGCGGGCCATGAGGGAGATTCAGGCTGCCGCCGTAACTGCGGCGGTGAAGGAGCTGTGCATCCGCACCAATTATGCCCTCACCCCGGAAATAGAGCAGGCCCTCCATGCAGCCCGGCAGAGAGAAACGCTGCCCCGGGCCGGGGAGATTCTCACCCAGCTGGAGCAGAACCTGCTGCTGGCCCGGGAAAAGCAGATTCCCATCTGTCAGGATACCGGCATGGCCGTTGTGTTTGCAGAACTGGGACAGGAGGTTCATATCACCGGCGGCGCACTGTCAGAAGCCATTGACGAAGGGGTACGGCAGGGCTATACTCAGGGGTATCTGCGCAAGTCTGTGGTGTCCGACCCTATTGAGCGGGTGAATACCGGGGACAATACCCCGGCGGTAATCCATTATGATGTTGTACCCGGAGACAGGCTGAGGCTTACCGTAGCGCCAAAGGGCTTCGGCAGCGAAAATATGAGCCGGGTCTTTATGCTCAAGCCGGCAGATGGGGCGCAGGGCGTCATGGATGCAGTGCTTACCGCCGTGCGTGACGCGGGACCGAATGCCTGCCCGCCTATGGTGGTGGGAGTTGGGGTGGGCGGCACCTTTGAAAAGTGCGCGCTGCTTTCCAAACGCGCTTTGCTGCGTCAGCCCGGCAGCCATTGTGCCGTTCCGTGGGCAAGGGAGATGGAGGAGACACTGCTGGAGCAGATCAATCAGTTGGGCATCGGCCCCGCGGGGCTGGGCGGCAGAACGACTGCCTTTGCCGTGAATCTGGAGGTGTACCCCACCCACATTGCAGGGCTGCCGGTGGCAGTGAACATCTGCTGCCATGTGTGCCGCCACGGCAGCGCGACACTGTGAGGAGGGGAATATGATCTATCGCATGAATCTGCCCCTTACGGAGCAGGACGCCCGCACCCTGCGGACCGGAGACTGCGTATACCTGACGGGAGTGCTCTATACCGCCCGGGATGCGGCGCACAAGCGCATGCATGAGGCGTTGGCTGCCGGGAAGGACCTGCCTGTGGACCTCAGGGGCCAGACCATTTATTACATGGGGCCAAGCCCGGCCCGGCCCGGACAGGTCATTGGTTCAGCCGGACCAACCACTGCCAGCCGCATGGACCGGTATGCCCCGGAGCTTCTGAATCGGGGGCTGCGGTGCATGATCGGCAAAGGCCGCCGCTCAGATGCCGTGAAGGAGGCGGTGGTGCGCAACGGAGGCGTGTATCTGGCGGCCATCGGCGGGGCTGGAGCGCTTTTGTCGGAGTGCATTACCGAGGCCCGGGTAGTGGCATATGAAGACCTGGGCACCGAGGCCATCCGCTATCTGGGGGTGAAGGACTTTCCTGCCTTTGTGATTCTGGACACAGTAGGCGGCGACCTGTACCGGCAGGTGGAGCAGGAAGGCCAAAAGAAATAATATAAGCGGCAGCAGAGGATAGCAAAGAATATAAAGCCGCTTCAGGGGGAAAACCGGAGACAAAATGAGAGACAAAAAGGCTGTCTCCGGT
>ERZ772867.4685-NODE-4685-length-10001-cov-3.294490_pt1 | contig 10001 bp, 7 predicted proteins | sample MGYA00511341_ERZ772867 | MGnify/ENA primary metagenome ERZ772867 (study PRJEB29015, sample SAMEA2737707) | human gut metagenome | biome: human gut; feature: human-associated habitat; material: faeces | place: China | collected 2012 ... | reverse complement strand
CTCGTCTGACCGTTATGTGCAACCACCATATAAATTCATGCCGTTTTTTTGCGAGAGTATACCTTTGCCGTTGTGGAGTGCATAACTTTTTCCACCATGATTTGTTACTAATATTATAGCGCATATGTTCTGCTATGTCGAGGCTTGAAAATCGCCTTCAAAGGTGCTATAATGGATTAAAAGCCAAAAGGAGCGTAAAAAATGAGAAATATACCTACAGATATTTACATAGAAAATGGAGCGGTAAAAAATCACGGGGGCGAAATAGCGGAACTTGGCAAAAAAGCCATGATAGTCACAGGCAGACATTCTTCTGCGGTGAATGGTTCTCTTGATGATGTCAAGGCAGTGCTTGAAAGTCAGGGCGTTGGATATGTGATATATAATGATATTGAGGAAAACCCGTCTGTGGAAACTGTTTACACAGCGGCAACGGCGGCGGTAAAATACGGCGTGGATATGTTCGTGGCAGTGGGCGGAGGTTCGCCAATGGACGCAAGCAAGGCGATATCAATGCTTGCTAAGAATGGGATAGTTTGCGAAAATGCCGAGTTTACCGAAAGCGAGAGCGTTGTAAAAGCTGAGAAGTGTGAGCTTTCAGACAGCATTGCCAAGGTGGAGGAGCTTCTTTACACTTCTGCGAAACTAACTTTTTATCCTATAGTCTGTGTGCCTACCACCTGCGGAACAGGCTCGGAGGCTACACCTTATTCTATCCTGACTTCCCACATCAAGCAGACCAAGAAATCTATTGCCCACAAAATATTTCCGTCACTTGCATTGGTTGACTACAGCTATCTTAAAACATCATCATATGGCGGTATGAAAAGCACCTGCGTTGACGCACTTGCTCACATGATAGAGTCACGGCTCAACACCAACGCAAATGCGTTCAGCCGTGCATACGCCGAGGAGGGTATGAGGCTTTGGGCAAGCTGTAAGGGCTGTCTTGAAACTGAGGAGAGATTTGCTCATATGACTGATGATGAGTTCTCAACTTTCATGCAGGCATCAGTGCTTGCAGGCATGGCGATAGCCTACACAGGCACAAGCATACCTCACGGTCTGAGCTATACTTTGACCTATGAAAATGGCGTACCCCACGGCAAGGCAGTAGGCGTTTTTCTGTCAGGCTTTTTGAAAAAATACGGTGACAGCACCGAGGTGGAGTATGTTGTAAAACAGCTTCTTGGCTTTGACGATCTTGACGCTTTCCGAGATTATATCAGGACGCTTTTTGGCAAGCTTGATATGTCAGAGAAGCTTTGGAAAAAGGACAGGGACGGAATACTTGCCAACCCTGCCAAGCTTAAAAATTATCCTTTTGAGCTTACGGCAGATGTGCTTGACGATTACGTTCGCTATTATAACGCATAAAAAAAGCTGTCAGGGCGGTGGCTCTGACAGCTTTTTTATTACATCTTTGCAAGCCTGTCTATCTCTGCAAGTTCAGCTTCTGTGAAGTCAAGGCGGTCAAGACAGCCTATGTTTTCCGTTATCTGCTCAGGACGGCTTGCACCGATAAGCACAGTAGTAACAGCCTTGTTGTGAAGCACCCATGAAAGTGCCATTTGCGAAAGGGTCTGTCCCCTCGAAGCGGCGATATCATTAAGCTTGTTGAGCTTTTCTATCATTTTGTCGTTAAGCTCATTGCCTATCCATGTTTCGCCTCTGCCTACCCTTGAATCTGCCGGTATGCCTTTTAGATATTTGCTTGTAAGGAATCCCTGATACAGCGGCGAGAACACTGCAATGCCAAAGCCCTCAGAAAGTGCAAGGCTGTCAAGCTTATCGTCCTCTATCCAGCGGTTGAGTATGGAATATGAGGGTTGATTGATAATAAAAGGAGTTCTGAGTTCACGGAAAATTTTCAGCATTTCGGCTGTGTCGGCTCTGTTGTAATTTGATATGCCAACATAAAGCGCCTTGCCCTGTCTTACTGCATTGTCAAGTGCAAGGGCAGTCTCTTCAAGAGGCGTTTCGGGATCTCTTACATGGTGATAGAAAATGTCAACATATTCAAGTCCCATTCTTTTGAGAGATTGGTCAAGGCTTGCCGTGAGATATTTTCTCGAGCCGTTTCTGTCACCGTATGGACCTGCCCACATCTCATAGCCTGCCTTGGTGGAAATGCACATCTCGTCACGGAACTCTCTCATGCCACGGTCGAGTATCCTGCCGAAGTTTTCCTCTGCCGAGCCGTTGTATGGATTGCCATAGTTGTTTGCAAGGTCAAAATGTGTGATACCGCTGTTGAACGCAGTGTGTACCATTCTTTCCATGTTCTCAAATTTGTTTTTCAGGCTGAAATTCTGCCAAAAGCCCAAAGACAACGCAGAAAGCTTAAGCCCGCTTTTTCCACAGCGGTTGTATATCATTTTGTCATATCTTTTATCGTCAGGTATAAACATTTCAAAAAAACCTCCTATATAATCGTGTTAGTGCATAAATTATCCCACTTACTTTTATGATTATAGCATATTGTATTATCTATGTCAATGTGCTATAATTGAATAAGTTATATGATAAAAAATATGTGTGTAATGCACAATAAATGGAAAGATAATAATATGAGAAATGATATGAACAGAAGAATTATCGCTGCTGTATGTGCAGTAGCCATGACGGGAGCAATACTCACAAGCTGTGCTAAAGAAACAGGGGAAAGCTCAAAAGCAGAGAGTAGTTCTGCCGAATCTCAGGCTGTGACAACAACGGCTGAGCCTGTTGTACTCTCCCTGCCACCACAAAACAGGTGATAAACTCTGAACCTGCTACTTATGAAAGCCTGAGTGCTGACAAGGCTGAAAAAGAAAGTTTTAAGAAAAAGATACGATTAGAAAGTAAGATACCTGTTATAAGCGTCACGACTGCCCCTGACGATATGATAGCTTCAAGGAAGAAGTATACTTCCTGCGTGGTGGACGTTTTCAATTGTGATGAAAAATTGGAGATAAACGAAGCCTCAGCAGGCATAAAGGTAAGAGGAAATTCAAGCGCATATTACGGCGATGTTAGTCAGATCCTTGCAAACAAAGTGCCTTATAGGATAAAATTTGATAAAAAGACAAATATGCTTGGTCTTAATAACGGCGCAGAGTGCAAAAGCTGGGTGCTGTTGAAATCAGATTGGGATCTAATAAGAAACGATATCGCATTCCGTTTTGGCAGAACTATCATGGGTGACAGCAATTTCTGCTCAGACGGTCAGCTTGTTCACCTCTATGTGAACGAGGAGTTTCAAGGCGTTTATGAGCTTTGCGAACAGTGTCAGATAAATCCAAACAGAGTGGATATCTCCGAGCCTGAGGAGGGCTGCACCGACACTGATATAGGCTATTATCTTGAACTTGACAACTATGCAACAAGCGATGAGGATAACCATTATATAAGCATGGACTATGAAAATGCCACTGTCACCGACATAAACGGCGAAACAAGGCAGTTCGTTCCTGCGGAATATTCTATCAAGAATGACCTCTATTCGCAAAATCAGATAGACTTTATTGACAAGTATCTCAACAATCTGTTCAAGATAGTTTATGAAGCCTGCGAGAACGGCAAATATTACAAATTTGATGAAAATTATGACCTTGTTGACTCCGATGTTACTACCGCTGAGGAAGCCGTTTCTGCCGTTATGGATATAGACTCAGTGAGAGATATGTATATTCTTTATGAGATCGTACATGACTATGACTGTGGTGAGGGAAGCTTCTATATGTGCGTCGATCTTTCAAAGGACAGTAAATGTCCTAAGCTGAAATTCACTTCTCCTTGGGATTTTAACTGGGCATATAATGACAGCACTGAGAAATATTATGCTGGTGCTTTCACAGACAAGAATTTTGTGGCTAAAAAAGGCGACCGTTCAAACCCATGGTTTATCATTCTTTGTAAGCAGGATTGGTTTATGGCTACTGTCAAGGAAAAGTGGACGGAGATGAGCCGGGAGAAGCTTTTACAGGGCTGTATAAAAACAGAGCGTGAATATCTTAAAGAGTATGACGCCGACCTTAGAAAAGGCGAAGAGTTGGGCCCTGACTCTGCTGAGGATCTTTTCAATTGGATCGAAAACCGCATTTATTGGCTCAATAGTCAGTGGAAAATAAAGTCTGACGTTAGTAACAGTGCTTCTTAAATGATAAATTTTATTCAATTAATAAATCAGGCTTGAAAAATGCTGTAAAATCGGTATAATAAGATAGTATCCCCATATTGAAAGGAGGAAATGTCTGCAACGCAGGCATAATAAAATATGACGGAAAAATTATTCAAGCTGAAAGAAAATCACACCGATGTTAAGACTGAGATAATGGCGGGCGTGACGACTTTCATGACAATGGCATATATCCTTGCCATAAACCCGAGCATTCTCGGCAGCACGGGCATGGATCCTACAGCCGTACTTCTTGCCACCTGTATCGCCTCTGTTATTGGAACAGTGTGCATGGGACTTATGGCAAATCTGCCTTTTGTGCTTTCCGCAGGCATGGGACTTAACGCTTACATGGCTTACACTGTTGTGGCAGGCTATGGCTATCCATGGCAGGTTGCACTGCTGGCGGTTTTTGTCGAGGGTATAGTTTTCATCGTGCTTTCTCTTACAAACGTCAGAGAAGCCATTTTCAATGCAATACCTGTGGTGCTGAAAAAAGCGGTGTCCGTTGGCATCGGTCTTTACATTGCCTTTATCGGACTTCAGAATGCCGGACTTTGCGTTGACAGTTCAGCCACTCTTGTTACCATAACAGGCTTCCGCAAGAATTTCACAACTTCGGGCATATGTGCGCTTCTCACTATCGTGGGACTTTTCATCACTATTATCCTATATATCAAAAAAGTCCGTGGCTCTATTCTTATGGGTATAGTGGCAACATGGGTAATAGGCACGATATGTCAACTTGTAGGGCTGTATGTTCCTGATGCTGAAAGCGGCTATAATTCGCTTTTCCCTACAATGTCGCTTACGGATTTTTCAAAGCTTGGCGAAACATTTGGTCAGTGCTTTAAGGTGGATATGCACAGCATTGGTATCTTCAATTTTATAGTCGTGGTATTCTCCTTCCTGTTCGTTGACCTTTTCGACACTTTAGGCACTCTTATCGGCGTATGTTCAAAGGCAGATATGCTTGATGAAAAGGGCAGACTTCCGCAGATAAAGCCTGCGCTTCTTGCTGACGCCGTTGCCACAACAGCAGGCGCAGTTCTTGGTACTTCCACCACCACAACATTCGTTGAGTCTTCAGCAGGCGTTGCCGCAGGAGGCAGAACAGGTCTTACCTCTATCACAGCCGCAGTGCTTTTTGCACTGTCAATGTTCTTTGCACCTATCTTCACGGCTATCCCGTCATTTGCAACAGCTCCTGCACTTATAGTAGTAGGCTTTTTGATGTTCAGCTCTATCACTGACATCAAGTTTGATGACGGCAATTATACAAAGGCTATCCCTGCGTATCTTTGTATTCTTTCAATGCCTCTTTTCTACAGCATTTCAGAGGGCATCTCTCTTGGAATAATCTCATATGTTGTTATAAATCTTGTTTGCGGAAAGCGCAAGGATATCACACCGCTTATGTATGTGCTTGCAGTGCTTTTCGTGCTGAAATATGTTTTCTTATAAGGAAAGCTTTCAAAGAACAGTTCTGAAACTAGCCATGCTTTCCTGTTCGTTCTGCTACAGAATGAGAATTGGCGTAAAATGACAAAAAAGCGGCAGCCGTTACCGACTGCCGCTTTTGTTATATGCTTTTTATTATCTCTCTGAGTTTTTCCGTAAGCACCGCAGCTGCCTTTTTGTGGGTCTTTTCTGTAGGGTGCCAGTTTGCCGCAAAGCCGTCGTTTGCGCCGTCCTGCTCATGGAACATCATTGAGCTTATCTTGCTGTCAGCGTGGCTTTCAAGATATATCTTTATGCCCTCTTCAACAGCAGGGAATATCCTCTCGCCCATTATTCCAACAGTGCAGAGAATGTAAGCCTGCGGATTTTTCTCACGAACGACCGCAAGAAAATCAGCATAAAGCTTTGAGAAAACAGCCTGCCTGTCCTTGTAGTCACGGCAGTAGCTGTCGTCGTTTGTGCCAAGGTTTATAACGATTATCTGCGGAACATATTTGCTGAAATCCCATGGTATATCCTGCGGAGCAGTTCCTGCAAAATTGCCCCTTGAAAAACCATAGCTGCAATAGAACTGTGGAATTGTCTGTTCGCTTATAGGCTCGTCACCTTCTGTGTAGCCTGATACTATGCCATAGCCACTGGCTGAAAACATACTGTATTCAGCGTCAAGTGCCTTGGCGGTCTTGTAGGCGTAGGCTTTTGTAACGTCCTCTGTGGCGGTGGTGAACTGGTGGTTTTCGTCCTCATCATCAACACCATAGCCGCAGGTTATAGAGTCGCCGATAAATTCTATTTTAAGCGGTTTTTCAGGCAAAGCCTCAGCACTGCCCTCAGCAAAAGCTTCAATGCCAACTGCTGACATTGGAGATTCTGAAAGCTTTATTATCTCCACAACTGACTGAGCGTTTTCCGTGCGGTCTATTACCGTGACCTCTTTTTCTGCACAGTTTATCATCTCGTCAACCACTCTCGTGCCGTCAACATAAACGGCTATCCTTGCATAGTCGATAGGATTGTCGCCCACTGCGATATTGTCGCCTTTGAGCTTCAAAACAAGCTTTGTGCCATCAAATGTGAATGACGCACCGCTTCCTGAAAGACCGAGCCACATTACCTCGTCTTTGAAATATACTCTGCCTGTGAGCTTTGCATTTTTGTCAAGCTGTAATCTATCCATACTTTTTCCTCTTTTTCATCTATGATCTTCTTTAGCTGACGCAAAAAGGCTGCGTGTCAGCTCCGTAACAATAAGAGTATAACACACAGCCATATTATTGTCAACTTATGCAAGGGAATTTACATCACCCTCACGTTTTTGCTTAACAAGCAGAGCAGCCACAGCAAAGAATGCCACTGCGAACAGTGCCTCGATACCAATGCAGATGAGATATTCCTTTGTGCTGAATACTCCACCGCTCATGCCGAAAAGCATATTGTTGGCTTTGGTGTACCAGTATGCAGGGAACAATCTTCCCACTGCAAGAACGCCTCCTGTGAGCAATTCCTGCGGCACGAAAACTCCGCAAAGAAAGCTCATGCCAAGACCGATTATGTTCGATATAGCAGTTATGCTGTTGTCGCTAAGGTCAAACTGCGCTATTATCATTGCTATGCCTGCGGCGGCAATGATATATACAAAGCTGTTAAGGCAGGCAAGCCAGAATTTCACGTTGAGCGTTTTGCCCCAAATTATTGCGACTATCATAAACAAAAGCCATATGCTAAACACCAAGATACTTGCCCCAAGAGCCGTCTGTCTGCTGTAGTTTGCTGACGTCAGGCTTGAACACATTGTGCGTTCACGAACGCCCTTTCTGTTTAGCGTCAGTATAACGGGGCAAAGGGTAACAATGAGCATGGAAAGCATAACGTATGCAAGATACTGAAAATAGTAGCCGAATATTGCCGGCATACCTGTTCCGCCCTTGTTGTTAAAGTTTTTAAGCTCCGCCTTTACTTGCTGAGAAACTGCCGTTTGGGCAAGCTCCATAGCGTTTTCTGTGCTTTTACCTGCCGTCATGTACGCCTTTACGCTTGAAAGATAGCCGTCAAGCCTGCTTTCAAAAAGCTGTCCGCCGTAGCTGGAGGGCATTTTGAAATTCTCAAAAAGTCCGTCAAAATCCCCTGCGTTTATCTTGTCGCCAAAGCCCTTGTTTATATACAGAACATAGTTGGCACGCTGATAATAAACGGCGTCGATGACCTCGTCTTCATCATCTGCAAGCTCCACCTTTTTGTTGCCGCTGAATATAAAGTCCTGCAAACGCTTGCTTTCGGCACTGTTGTCACGGTCAATGACGGATATGGACATTTTATAGTCCTCATAGTCATTGTTATCTTTTGCAGTATCCGCCATTATTACTGCTATGACCATAAATATGACGAGATATAATATAGCAGACGTAAGCCTTGTTTTGAGTATTTTCATAAAGGTCTTAAAGACTTGCATATTTACGCCTCCTTGTAAGAACATATCCACCAAGGGTGAACAGCACTGTGTATATCGCCATTGAAATTATCTTCACTGTGAACCGCCTGTAATCTTCGTAGAGATTAAGACAGTAAAAGCTGTCTGAGATAATGGCGGCAGGGTTTATTTCATTGAATATCGGGCAATGCTCTGCAACAGTGCCTTTCATGGTGTTTGACATAAGACCGCTGAAGAAACAGCAGGTCATTGATACTGCCATGACTACAGACATTTTTAAACCCTCTTTTATGCGGAAAGAGCCAACGAAAAATCCCATGGATATTCCCATTATTCCGCCTAGCACTGCGGCAAGGTAAACAAGGGGGAGCTTACTGCCGAAATCCACTTTAAGCACAAATCTCAGGAACGTCACTGATATCACCATGCATATCATTTCCACCACATGAAAAGCAAGGAGTGTTGCCGTTATGCTTGTAAGCTTGTTCACTGGAGAACAGCAACGTCTTGCGCCAAGTGCAGACAGGTCGCCCTGATTTTCCTGTGCCACGAACAGACCTGACATCGAGCCGAAAAGTGCCGTCATGGCAAGGAGATTATAGAAAAACTGTATCGTTATGTCAGGATTGCCGTGAAGAGGTATATCCTCATTTGGGCTTATCTTCTCAGAAAGGGAAGCTATGACCTTATCAAGCTTTTGCGGAGCGTTCTTTGCAGTGTCGGTTATTATCTTTTCCTGAGTTTTGTATTGCTGTATGAAAGTCTTTACAATGGTCTGCTGGATACCTGTTGAGCCAAACTCAAGGGAGAGGTCGGAAGCCTTTATAATGCCTTTTATATCCTCGCTTTTAAGCATTTCTTCTGCCTTGTCAATGTCTGTATACGTCACCTTGAAAAGAGCCTCATCACTATCTGATATCTGTTCAAGCACCTGTTTAAGGATATCGTTTTCTTCTATATTTGTCACCGCAACAGGTATCGCATTGAATACAACATCTTTTTCGTATATTCCTGAAAACGCCATCTTAAAAAAGCAACCCAGTATTATAGGAAAGGCTATGAGCCAGAAGAGTACGGCTTTTTGACGCAGACAGCTTTTAAATTCGTATTTGAATATGTTTGAGAACATTCTATCACTCCTTATCCCTGAGAGCTTTGCCGGTTATTTCAAGGAAAACGTCATTGAGGGTAGGCTGCTCAGAATAAACGCTGCCGAAGCCCACCTGATTTTCCTGCAATATTTTCAGTATCTCAATAAGATTGTGCCGTCCCCCTGTACAGCGTGCAACGAGCTTGTTGTCGGCATAGGAAACATTATAAACGTGTTCCAAAGCTTCTATTTGTTCACGGACGTTTTCAGGAAGCTGGAGTATCTCGGCGGTGATAGTTTCGGTGTTCTTTATCATGCGTTTGAGTTCCTCTGTAGTACCCTCGGCTATCTTACTGCCCTTATCCATTATGGCGATACGGGTGCATATCTGCTCGACTTCTTCCATGTAGTGGGATGTGTAAATTATAGTCGCGCCCTCACGGTTGAGCTGTAAAATGCCCTCCAGTATCTTGTTTCTTGATTGTGGGTCAACAGCAACTGTCGGCTCGTCGAGTATGATAAGCTCAGGCTTGTGTGCGATACCACAGGCAATGTTAAGTCGTCTGAGCAGACCGCCTGAAAGCTTTTTAGGGTGGAACTTCACGAAGTCCTCAAGTCCCACAAAAGCTATGGCATCGTCAACATATTTCTTTCGTGTGGCTTTGTCGGTGATGTAAAGTCCGCAAAAATAGTCAATGTTCTCATACACAGTCAGCTCGTCAAACACCGCAACATTCTGCATTATAACGCCAATACGCTTTTTTACCCCATAGTTCACAGGGGACATTTTTTCACCGAATATCTCGATGTCGCCCTTATCGTATGCCAACAGTGAGAGCAGGCAGTTTATCGTGGTGGTCTTA
>ERZ772867.4682-NODE-4682-length-10004-cov-3.343150_pt1 | contig 10004 bp, 8 predicted proteins | sample MGYA00511341_ERZ772867 | MGnify/ENA primary metagenome ERZ772867 (study PRJEB29015, sample SAMEA2737707) | human gut metagenome | biome: human gut; feature: human-associated habitat; material: faeces | place: China | collected 2012 ... | reverse complement strand
GCATATATTTTTCCCTGCGCAGGACATCCTTTCGGCAAGAACCACGAAAGCCGGCGGGTATTTTTTTACAAAAGATACAGAAGAAACTTGGCACTGGCCCTTTCTATTCGTTTTTGAATATGCTATAATCAAAAATGAATAGATCACACGCGGGAGGTACTCTCATGGCGCATACACCTGACCTTCCTCATTTCTTTGAGGAAAATATCAATCTGGAGGGACTTTTCGACATCCTCAGCCCCAAAAACAATCTGGTCCTGGCAGACGATATGATGCTCTCTGACGCAGACGGCATCATTCTCCGGGTCAGTGAGAACTATGAGCGGAACTTTGGCTTTACCCACGATTCCATCGTGGGTAAGTCGGCTTTTGATCTGGAAGCGAACGGGACCTTCCGGCCCTGTATCACAGCGGAGGTCATCCGGCAGAAGAAAAAGATTACCGCCACCCAGACCATCAACCACACCCATAAAAATGTCATGACGGTGGGGATTCCGCTGTTTGACCAAAACGGTGTGCTGAAATATGCCGTGTGCTTCAACACGGTGTCCATGGAGCAGATCAACACCATTCAGCAGAACTACCGGCATTTACAGGATTCCTTGCAGCAGTATACGCAGGAGATCGCAGAACTGCGGCTCCGGGCCACCGCCACGGATCTGGTGGTGAAAAGTCCCGCCATGCAGCGGTTGTGGACACTGATCCTGAACACCGCCAACACGAAGGCCAATATCCTCATCACCGGAGAGACCGGCGTGGGCAAAAGCGCAGTGGCCAAGGCCATCCACGCCATCAGCAACCGGGCCAACGGCCCCTTTATCGAGGTCAACTGCGCGGTGCTCCATGAAAACCTCATTGAATCCGAGTTGTTCGGCTATGAAAAGGGTGCTTTTACCGGCGCGGCTTCCGCCGGTAAGATCGGTAAAATCGAACTGGCCAACCACGGCACCCTGTTTCTGGATGAGATCGGAGAACTGCCGCCTCATATCCAATCCAAGCTGCTGCAGCTCATTCAGGAAAAGACCATCGAGCGGGTGTCCGGCACCAAGCGCATTGAGTTGGATTTCCGTCTGCTGGTGGCCACCAATCGCAATCTGGAGGAGGAGGTGCAGCGGGGGCTGTTCCGTTCGGACCTTTTCTACCGGCTGAACGTCATCCGGGTCCACATCCCTCCCTTGCGGCAACGTCCAGAGGATATCCTGCCTATGGCACACCAGTTTTTGGAGCGGTTCTGCAAGGAATACGGTAAGCAGCTGGCGTTAAGTCCCCGGTTTGTGGCCTTTCTGGAGCAATATCCCTGGCCCGGCAATGTGCGTCAGCTGGAAAACCTGATGGAACGGCTGGTCATCACCGCCCAGAATCCGATTTTGGACATTACGGCCCTGCCGCTGGAATACAACAGCGGCGGCAGCACGCCGGACCTCCCCTCTCAGGAGGGGACTCTGGCGGAGCGGATGGATGCCTTCGAGGGACAGATCATCCGGGATTCCTATCGCCGCTGCGGCACCACGGTGGCCGTGGCGAAGGAACTGGGCATCTCTCAGGCCACCGCTGTCCGGAAAATCGCCAAATATGTGAAGGTCCGGAAGGAATGAAGCTGTTATGAATCTCATTTCTTTAAAAACAGAACTGCGGCAGGAGCTGAAGCTGACGCCGCAGCTACTGCAATCCATGGAAGTCTTGCAGATGAATTCTCAGGAGTTGCTGGACTATCTGGGGAAGCTCTCCGAGGAGAATCCCACCTTGGAGCTTTCGGAGGCCTCGGAGCTTCGCTCTGCCTATGCGGAGCTGCGGCAGAAAGCCAGTTGGCTGGACGCGGGGACCTTTGGAACCTCCTTTGCCCATGAGGAGGACGGTCCCCCGGAGCCGGGGGCGACTGATAAGGAACTGGACAGCCTGTCTGCGTTTCTCTGCGATCAGTTGGAACGGAAACGACTGCCGAAGCCCATGCTGGCCCTGTGTAAATATATGGCGGAGCTGGTGGACGAGGACGGATATCTGACGCAGGAGGATCTGGACGGCCTGACAGAAATGAAGATCCCCCAGACGATGGTAGATCAGGCACTGGATACGATTCAGTCCTTGGAGCCTGCCGGCGTGGGCGCCCGGGACCTGTCGGAGTGTCTGGTGCTTCAGCTGAGCCGCCGGAAGGATAACGTTCCCTATGCCATGGATATTGCTGCACGGTTCCTCACGGAACTGAGCCGCAGTCACTATGGACCCATCACCAAGGCACTTGGGGCCAGCATCTCTGAAATTCAGGCGGCGGAGAAGGCCATCGCTGCCTTGGATCCTCACCCCGGTCAGGCGTTTCAGCCGGCAGAGCCGACCCTCTACGTCCGGCCGGACGTGTTCGTGGTGGAGCTGGAAGGGGAATTGCAGGTGCTGCTGAACGAATACTATCTTCCAAAGGTCACTGTGAACCCTTATTACAGCAGTATGGCAAAGGAGAGTGACGATCCGGAGACCCGCACCTATTTAAGGGAGAAGCTGCGGCAGACCAAATGGCTGCTGGACAGCCTGGAACGCCGGGGCAGCACCCTGCGCCGCTGCGCGCAGGCCATCCTGGACGCGCAGAGATCCTTCTTTTCCGGACAGACTGTGGAACTGTCACCCATGAAACTGTCCTCCCTGGCGGAGACGCTGGACCTGCACCCTTCCACCGTTTCCCGGGCCGTGCGGGATAAATACCTGCAATGCCGTCAGGGAATCTATCCGCTGCGATACTTTTTCAGTCGGGCGGTGGGACAGCAGGGGCTGTCCCGTCAGGCGGTGAAGCAGCGGATGCTGCTTCGCTTCAAGGATGAGGATTCCGGCCATCCTCTCAGCGATCAGACACTTTGCGACCTGCTGGCGGCGGAGGGAATTTTCCTGGCCCGCCGCACCGTGGCAAAATACCGGATCGAGCTGGGAATCGGTTCCTCTACGGCGCGCCGGGCCCGGAACCGTGGAAAATGAGGCATGATTGCTTTAAGATCAAAAGACGGAAGGCCCTGAGTGGCTTCTACTGACACTCATTTAAATTTAGAGGTATGCGTTGATTTGACGCATACCTCTGTTTTTTGCAATGACGGGCGTATGACCGGCAAGACAGCCGAAGAGAATTTGGAGTTTTTTGCAAGAGCCTTGTAAAACGGGAATCGAAATGAATTTACGTTGCGTAAGGTGACGTAAAAATTTTGTAAAAACTAAAAACTTTTCTTGCAATCAAGGTTGTCAGTTTGTATAATAGGCGTATAAATAAAGGAGTGAGCTTTATGGACAATGACGGATTGACCCAGTATATGCGAATTGCAATCTCTGTGGCTGAGCGGATCGCGGCGGGAGAACTGCGGGAAGGGGAAAAAATCTCCGGTCGGTCCAAGCTCTCATCGGAATACGAGGTGTCGCCGGAGACTGTCCGGCGGGCCATCCAGCTTCTCAGTGATATGCGGGTGGTGGCGGTGAAGGAGCGGCGTATATGTGCTCTCTGCGGACAACGCCAAGCGCTATCTGCAAAACTTTGAGAACAGGGCAGATCTGATGAGCAAACGCCGGAAACTGCGGGAACTGATCGAGGAAAAGGAGGCGCTGAACCGCCGCATGGGGGAACTGTGCCAGAGTATTCTGGAGGATACCCTTTATCCTGTTCAACCGGCGGAGACGCTGCCTACGTTTAGCTGCCGGGTGCCGGATGGCTGGTACGGCATCGGAAAAAATTTGGGTGACCTGCGATTCTGGCAGGCTACCGGCGCTACGGTGGCCGCCATCCGCCGGGGCACCACGGATATTCTTTCCCCCGGCCCCTACGCGGAGCTGTACGCCGGGGATACCGTTATTTTTGTGGGCGAAAAGAAAGCGAAGGAGGCGGTGGAACGCTTCCTGAACACAGAGCAGGAAACCGGATCCGGCAAGGGTCCTTAATCGGAAAGGAGCAGCCTATGGTTCACAATCAACTTCACGCAATCGACCTCATCATCATCGCAGCCTACCTGATTTCCATGGTTTTGATCGGCGTGGTGGTGGTCAAGAAAGTTCAGAGCATGGACGACTACTATCTGGGCGGCCGGTCCTTCGGTCCACTGGTGCTGATGGCTACCGTGTGCGCCACCATCATTGGCGGCAGCGGCCTTATGGGCCGGGCGGGCGTGGCCTATTCCAGCGGCTTCAAGGCCATTATGACGGCACTGCCCTATCTTCTGGGTATGTTTATTTTCTCCGGCTTTGCCGGGCGGATCTCCGCAGTGGGCACTACGTTCCATGTGACCTCAATCCCGGACCTTTTTGAGCAGCGCTTCGGCAAGACCACCAAGGTGATCCTGGGCTGTCTCATTGCCTTCACCATGATGGGCACCGTGGCCTCCCAGGTGACGGCCACCGCCACCATCATCAATATGCTGGGCAATGAGATCGGAATTTCCTACGAGATGGGCGCGCTCATCGCCTGTGTCGTGTTTATAGTCTATACGGCCACCTCCGGCCTGTTCGGCGTGATCTATACGGATGTATTTCAGTTTGTCATGCTGATTCTGTTTGTCTACATTCTGATTCCCTCGGCGTCTCTGGTCAAGCTGGGCGGCTTGTCCGCCTTTTTGGAGGGGCTTGCTCCGGAATTAGCAAAGCCCTATCTGGATGGCGGCATCGTGGGCGACATCATCACCTATTTCGTCTTTACTCTGGCGGGAGCGGAAATGTGGCAACGGGCCTTCGCTGCCAAGAGCCAGAAGGCGGCCAAGGAGGGGCTGTTTCTGGGGACGCTGGCCTACGGCCTTACCATTCCGCTGGTGTGGTTCATGGGCGTGGTGGCACATCAGCTGGTGCCGGCGGAAAAGCTGGCCCAGTACGGCTCTACGGACGCGGTAGTCCCGGCTCTGGCCATTGAGATCCTGCCGGTGGGCCTGACGGGTCTGGCACTGGCGGGGATTCTGTCCGTTATCATGTCTACGGCGGACAGCTACCTGATCGTCTCCGTGCAGACCTGCGTCCACGATATTTATAAGGTCTTCAATCCCAATATTTCTGAGAAAAAGGAACTGCGGTTGACCCGCGTGTTCGCGGTGATCCTACCCTTGGGAGCGCTGGTGATCGCCCTGTACATCAAAAACGCTTACAGCATCCTGATGTTCGCGTGGAGCTTTTACGCGGCGGCGGCAGGACTGCCGGCATTTGCAGCGCTGTATTGGAAAAAGGCCACCAAGGCCGGCATCATCGCCGGTATGGTGGCGGGTTTCACGGTCTGTGTAGGCTGGAAGCTGGCGGGGGTGCCCTTCGGCCTCGGGCCTACGGTCCCCGGCGCCATTGCCTGCGCTGCTGCATTGGTTGGAGTCAGTCTGGCTACCTATCGGAAGGCACCGACCCCCTTTCTGGACCCTTATCAGAACGCGGCGGGCCGCTGAACGGTTGATGCCGGTATGAAAATCTGATACCATATTCTCCGGGGAAGATTCCCCGGAGAATTTTTTGTTTTCTACGCGACGGAACGCACAGATTTCTCGTCTATATGGGCAGAGAGACAAAAAGGAGGCACGGCTATGGACGATACGCAGATCATTGACCTCTATTGGGACCGGGATCAGGGAGCCATTACGGCTACCGCCGGGAAGTACGGCAGCTTTCTCCACGCTCTGTCCTGGAATATCCTCCGCAGCCATCACGATGCAGAGGAGTGCGTCAACGATACCTATTTCCGGGCCTGGAACGCCATGCCGCCGGAGCGGCCAAGTGCACTGCGGGCATGGCTGGGGCGGATCACCCGGAACCTGTCACTGGACCGCTGGAAGGCAGGGCGGACCCAAAGCCGGGGCGCGGGTATGGAGACGCTGCTGGGGGAACTGGACGAGTGCATCCCCGACCATCGGGGACCGGAGCAGGCGGCGGAGGAGCGGGTTTTGGCGGAATGTGTCAGCGCGTTTCTGCGGGGACAGACGACGGATAACCGGTATATCTTCCTGCGGCGCTACTGGTACGGCGAGGATATCGCCGCCATCGCAAAGCGTCTGGATTGCGGCGAGAGCCGGGTAAAATCTGCCCTGTTCCGCACGAGAAAGGCCCTGCGGGCATTTTTGGAAAAGGAGGGAATCGTGGTATGAAAGCAGAGCGATTGTTCCGGGCCATCGGTTTGGTGGATGAGGGTCTGATCGAGGCGGCCGCTGAGACCCCCGTGAAAAAGCGGCCCGTCTGGCGGCGGTATGCGGCTGCGGCGGCCTGCTTGATGGTGCTCTGCGGGGCGGGAGCCGCCTATCTGATCACCGGCGGATTTCGCGGCTATGGGGCCAGTGCGGGGGGCAGCGGGATCAACAACGCGGGCGGCGCTGCAGACGCCGTCACCTTTATGTCGTATGCCGGGCCGGTGTTGCCCCTGACCACAGCAGAAGAAAACCCCGGCGTGACGGCGGAACGCCACACGGATTGGGATTTTACCCCCCGGACAGACCCGGAGGGGTACGATTCTCAGTGGGGCGCTACGGTGACGGACAGCTATGTTCTCCGCAATCCAACCGATACGGATGTGACGCTGACCCTGCTGTATCCCATTGTGGGCGGGATCAAGGATCTGCTTTCCATAGATCCCAGCGTGACGGTGAACGGAGAGAAAGCGGAGACGGAGTTGGTTATCGGCGATTACGCGGGCGGCTTTGGCGGCGCCGGCGGCGGTGACACTTCTACCCTGAATCTGCGATATCCCAGCCAATGGACGGATTATCAGGCGCTTCTGGACGGCGGTGATTACAGAGAGACGGTTACCGGGACGCAAATACCGGCGGATATGCCGGTCACGGTCTATACCTTTACGGATTTTGAAGCGCCCACGGAGCAATATCAGGCGGCTACCCAGGCGGTGACGTTTACAACAGATGAAACCCGTACCACGGTACTGTCCTACGGCTTTGAGGGGTACGGCTGGGATGAACGCACCGGAGAGATCACTTACAGCTATTTTGTACCTGACGGTCAGCGGCGGAGTAAAACCGACAAGAAGCTGATCGTGATCGGGACGGACCTGACGGGCTATACATTACAAGGCTATCAGGATGGCGGCTGCGATTCCGGCGAGGAGATAGAGGGTGTTTCCTGCACCGTTACTCGGAGTGAGACCACGCTTCATGAGGTGCTGCTGACCCTGTGCCGGGAGATCCTTGACACAATGGAAGAAAATCCCGGCTATTACGGTTGGCTCAGCGAGGCGGCGGAGATTTTGAACCCGGAAACTTATTGCTTGCTGGCGGAGCGGGCGTTGGAGCAATACGGCCTGTTGTCGGATAAACCGGTGGACCGTTATGACAGCGGACGGCTGGATGAGCTGATGGACGAGGTGCTGTCTGTGGATCGGGTACTGTATCTGAAAACGGAGGTTACCGTTCCGACTGGCGGTACGGCGGAGGTCACGGCGCAGTATTGGAAGGCCCCCAGCTTTGACTTTGCTTGCTCCGGCTCAGGCCGCCGGAACTTGCAAGGATATGATCTGATGACCACGCTGGATTCTACCCTGACCTTCACGGCCCAGACAGCCTCCGTTACCCATGCAGAAAACGTCCAAATCACAGGTCAGAACTTCGGCTTTGATCCGGAAAACGGCGTTACGGAGGTGAAGTTGGATCCAAACCAGCCCCATTATTATTTGGAAATTCAACCGGTTCCCAAGGAGACAGATTGACAGACGGAATGAGCAGGAGGCACAGCGTCAATGCTGTGCCTCCTGCTTTCATCTGTTATTTTTCGTAGAATTTGATCAGAGCCTGAGTGCCCAGATCACCGCAGCCTCGGTCGATCAGGGATTGACAGTTGGAAAGCGCCTGCTGCAAAACATTCAGATCCAGCCCGGCGTTTTCTGCTTCCTCTTCCGCAAGACGCATATCTTTCACAAAGTGCTTCATGAAGAAGCCGGGGGCAAAGTCACCTGTCAGGATCTTCTTGCCCTGAAAGTCCAGCTGCTTGCTGCCAGCGGCTCCGGTGGATACGGCGCCCAGCAAAGTATTCCCGTCTAACCCCTCCGCCTTGGCATAGGCCAGGGCTTCACACACGCCGGAGAGCGCTCCGGCGATCATGATCTGATTGGCCATTTTGGCGTGTTGGCCGCAGCCTGCGGGACCGAAATAGGTGATGTTAGTGCCCATTGCCTGGAAAATGGGAAGGCAAGCGTCGAAATCTGCCTGATCGCCGCCTACCAGAATGGAAAGCGTTCCAGCACGGGCCCCGCTGTCACCGCCGGTGACGGGGGCGTCCAGCACTCGCAGTCCCCGGGCGGCGCTCTCTTGGTAGATCCGCTGGGCCAGGGTGGGACTGGTGGTGGTCATGTCGATGAGCGTCATGCCCTTGGCGGCGCTGTCCAGAATATTGCCGGGGGCAAAGTAGACCTCCTCCACATCCTTGGGGAAGCCCACCATGGTGATGACCACCTCGCTGGCCTTTACGCACTCCGCAATGCTGCCGTGGGGTACGGCACCCTCGGATACCACGTCTGCCACTTTTTCCGGGTGACGGGCATAAATGTGGACCTCGTAGCCCGCTTTCATCAGGTTCCGCACCATGGCTTTCCCCATGATGCCTACGCCGATCCAGCTGATCCTCTGCATATTGATCCCTCCTGTGTCATTTTTTTCAGCATGACACATTTAAAGAGGGGTGTCAAGAGAAACAACTGTCCTTGTTGTAAATACACATAAAAATGGTAGGAAAAGCGCGGAAAATTTGACATCTGAAATCTTGACGGATGAACTGCGCGGGGCTATAATCAGTCCATCAATTTCGGAGCGGGCCAACGCTTCGGCCATATTGAAAATGCGTGGATCGAGACAAGTACCGTGGCCAAACGGTCACAGCGAGCCGGGGACAGTGGAAGCCCGGTACAACGGGGCGGCGGGAATAACACTCAGGAGCAGCGATCTGAACGGCGGCAGCCCAGTAGGAGAGACGCGGCGTGCGGCGTTAAAGCACAGGGGTTTGTTGGAACCCCGCAAAGGGGCTGATTTTCGATCAGCAAGTTAGGTGGCACCACGGATGCAGCAGCGATTCGTCCTAAAATTTTAGGATCGTTCGCTGCTTTTATTTTTTCCGGAGGTGCTTTTTTATGTGCGCAATTATGGGTTTTTCCACCAAGAAGCTGGACAAGCATGAGATTTGGGAGTATTTCGACCGAACACTCTCCCGGGGACCCGATATGTCCAAGATCATGGACACCGGCTCTGGCTGGCTGTGTTTCCACCGGCTGGCCATCATGGGCCTGACCGAGGCCGGCATGCAGCCCTTTGAGCTGGACGGCGACATGGTGGTCTGCAACGGCGAGCTGTACGGCTTCCGTCCCCTGAAGCGGCAGCTGACGGAGAAGGGCTACGAATTCAAGAGCGGCAGCGACTGCGAGATTATCCTGCCTCTGTATCGGGAGTATGGGCTGGACATGTTTGCCAAGCTGGACGCCGAGTTTGCCATGATCATCTATGACCACAAGACGGATTCCCTCATCGCCGCCCGGGACCCCATCGGCATCCGGCCGCTGTTCTACGGCTATCTGGATGACGGCGGCATCGTGTTCGCCAGCGAGGCCAAGAACCTTATCGGCCTCTGCAAGGAGGTCTGTCCCTTCCCGCCGGGGCATTATTACGCAGACGGCAAGTTTGTCCGCTACGCCGACCTCACCACAGTAACGGAATACTGCCATGACGATCTGGAGACCGTCTGCCGTACCATCCGCAACAAGCTGATCGCCGGTGTGGATAAGCGGCTGGACGCCGACGCTCCATTGGGCTTCCTGCTCTCCGGCGGACTGGATTCCTCTCTGGTGTGCGCCATCAGCGCGCTGGTGCTGGGGAAGAAGATCCGTACTTTCGCCATCGGAATGGACAAGGATGCCATTGATCTGAAATACGCCAGAGAAGTGGCGGATTACATCGGCGCGGATCACACCGAGGTATATATGACCCGCCAGCAGGTGCTGGATACGCTGGAAGAGGTGATCTCCCTGCTGGGGACCTATGACATCACCACCATCCGGGCCAGCATGGGCATGTACCTCTGCTGCAAGGCCATCC
>ERZ772867.4675-NODE-4675-length-10015-cov-23.425000_pt1 | contig 10015 bp, 10 predicted proteins | sample MGYA00511341_ERZ772867 | MGnify/ENA primary metagenome ERZ772867 (study PRJEB29015, sample SAMEA2737707) | human gut metagenome | biome: human gut; feature: human-associated habitat; material: faeces | place: China | collected 2012 ... | reverse complement strand
TGGCGAGACCATCTCCATCGCCGCTTCTCCGACCCCGCACGCTGAGATCCTCGAGGTCGTGAAGGAAATTCTTGCTGAAAAGAACATCACTCTCGACATTCAGGTCTACAATGACTATGTCGTGCCCAACACTGTTGTCGAAGACGGCACTGTCGACGCCAACTACTTCCAGCACAAGCCCTATCTCGACGATTTCAACGCCGAGAACAACACCCACATCGTCTCCGTTGCCGCCATCCACGTCGAGCCCATGGGCCTGTACGGCGGCAAGCAGACCACGCTCGATGCGCTGAGCGCCAAGTAAGAAAGAAAGGAGGGAGCGTTCTTGATCGAACTGAAGCATCTAAGCAAAACCTTTGAAACAGCCGGAGGACGGGTAGACGCGCTCAAGGACGTCTCCCTGACCATTCCAGACGGCGATGTCTACGGCATCATCGGCATGAGCGGTGCCGGCAAATCCACGCTCGTGCGCTGTATCAATATGCTCGAGCGCCCGACGGAGGGCGAGGTCATCGTGAACGGACAGCGTCTGGACACGATGAACCCCGCGCAGCTCCGCGCGGCGCGGCGCGAGATCACGATGATCTTCCAGCGCTTCAACCTGCTGATGCAGCGAAACTGTCTCGCTAACGTCTGCTTTCCGATGGAGCTTTCCGGCTTGCGGGGAGAGAAGAAGTGGCGCGAACAGCGAGCTCTGGAACTCCTCGACATCGTGGGGCTCAAGGATAAGGCCAAGGCCTATCCCGCGCAGCTCTCCGGCGGACAGCAGCAGCGCGTGGCCATCGCCCGCGCCCTCGCCACGAACCCCAAAGTTCTGCTCTGCGACGAGGCCACGAGCGCGCTCGACCCCAAGACGACGCGCCAGATTCTCGAGCTGATCGGCGACATCAACAAAAAGCTTGGCATCACCGTCGTCATCATCACACACCAGATGAGCGTGGTGAAGGAGGTCTGCAACCACGTTGCGATCCTCGACGACGGCGAAGTCGTGGAAGAGGGTCTCGTCTCGACCGTCTTTTCCGCGCCCAAGTCCGCGGCGGCGCGCCACCTCGTGTTCCCGCGCGGCGCGGACATCGACGTGTCCGACCCCCAGCAGCAGCGCCGCATCCGCCTCATCTTCCGCAGCGCGAAGACGACATCCATTCCGCTCGTCGCGCGCCTTGCGACCGACGAGGGCATCAGCGCAACGGTCATTTCGGCCAACACGCAGAAGCTCTCCGAAGAGGTGTACGGCAGCATGCTCCTCGGCGTGCCGAACGCGCAGTTTGAGCAGGCTATGGACTTTTTAAGAAGCATTGAAAATCTTCAGGTAGAGGAGGCGAGCGTCGATGTACAGTAATCTCTTTTCCCCGGACTCCATCGCGGAGCTCACCGTCGCCATGCAGACGCAGTTCCCCAAGGCGATCTGGGAGACGTTTTATGTGACGCTGCTGTCAACGGCGCTGGCCGTCGTCATCGGCCTTCCGCTGGGCGTGCTGCTCGTAGCGGGGGAGAAGGGCGGCGTTCTGCCGCTTCCCAAGGCCTTGATGAGCATTCTGAACGTCATCATCAACCTGCTGCGCTCGATCCCGTTCCTCATCTTAATGATCATGGTCTTCCCGCTCTCGCGCCTCATCATCGGCACGACCGTCGGCACCACCGCGACCATCGTTCCGCTGGTCGTGGCGGCGTTCCCGTTCGTCGCGCGCCTTGTTGAAAGCAGCCTGCGCGAGGTCGACCCCAACATCATCGAGGCCGCGCAGAGCATGGGCGCAACGCCCATGCAGATCATCTGCAAGGTGATGATCCCCGAGAGCGTTCCCTCGCTCCTCCAGAACTTCACTATCGCGCTCACGACCATCCTCGGCTACTCGGCGATGAGCGGCATCATCGGCGGCGGCGGCCTCGGCAAGATCGCCATCGACTACGGCTACTATCGCTACAAGTACCTTGTGATGTTCGCAGCGGTCGTACTGCTCATCATTCTGGTGCAGATCTTCCAGTCCTTGGGCACGCACCTTGCGACCAAGAGCGACAAGCGCCTCAAGAAATAACCGGATATCCTATCCTGCAAAGCGTCCCAACCATGCGGTTGGGACGCTTTTTGTCATTTTTCGCAATTTGACAGAGAAAAATGTGTCAATTTTTGAAAGCAAAATGCAGCAAAAATTGCAAAATCCCTTGTCATGTGGGAAAAGGGCTGTTATAATAAGAATAGAATGCAATGCAAGTCTTCTCGATTTGCATATTTTTTACGGAGAAATTGCGTGAACAGTTTTCAGGAATTGGTCCAGTCCATCGACTGGGGCTCGCTGACCGACGCGCTTTTGCGCGTGCTCGGCGTCTTTTTATGCTTGACGGTGCACGAGACCTGTCACGGTCTTGCAGCCTATGCCCTCGGCGATCCGACGGCCAAGCGCGAGCACCGCTTGAGCTTAAACCCACTGCACCATATCGACTGGTTCGGCTTGGCTGCCATGCTGCTCGTCGGCTTCGGCTGGGCAAAGCCCGTGCCGGTCGACATGCGGTATTTCAAAAAGCCGAAGCAGGGTATGGCCATCACAGCGCTGGCGGGGCCGGTGTCGAATCTGCTGCTGGCGATGCTGCTCTTGCTCGGCGCGCGCATCACGATCGCGCACTATGTCGATACCGCGTTTTGCAGCGGCCTTTTGAATTTCCTTGCGATGACGGCGTACATGAGCGTCGGTCTGGGGCTTTTCAACCTCATCCCCATCTCGCCGCTCGACGGGTCGAAGGTGCTCTTCGCCTTTCTGCCCGACCGCGCGTACATGACGCTGATGCGGTATGAAAAATACGGCATGCTTGTTCTTTTTGTGCTCGTCTGGCTCGGCGTGGGAAACAATATCCTCAGCGAGGGCATCTACCGCGTGTACGAGCTTCTGGTCAACTGGATCGTATATTGATAAAGTGAGAGGAATGTCATGGACAATCCCGTTTTCAAGCTGGAGGGCGTGGTGCACGAGCGCAGCGCGGAGACGCTGCAGGACTTTGAAGGGCCGCTCGACCTCATTCTCTTCCTGCTGTCGAAAAATAAAATAGAGATCCAGGACATTCCCATCGCGCTGATCCTGGACCAGTACCTTGCGTATCTCGAGCAGCGAAAGCAGCTCGATCTCGAGGTCGCGAGCGAATTCATCACGATGGCGGCACATTTAATGTACATCAAAACGCGCATGCTGCTTTCGCTTGAGGATGAGCAGGCGCAGAGCGAGATGGACGAGCTCATTGCCTCGCTCAAAGAGCGCCAGCAAAAGGACACGTACCTTCGCATCAAGACGCTGACCGAAACGCTCGGCCCGATGGGCGAGTTTGGCCGCAGCATCATGACGCGCCAGCCCGAGCCCATGCAGCGCGGCAAAATCTACGAGTACAGTCATGAAAAGGCTGACCTCGTGCTCGCCATGCAGACGATCATGGAGCGCGGGGAAAAGCTGGCCGCGCCGCCGAGCGCGGCGCTGAGCGAGATCGTGCGCCGCGAGCCGTATCCCGTCAAGGGCAAGGCGGAGGAAATTCTGCACCGGCTCAAGGAGTTCGGCATGACGCGCTTCAAGCTGCTGTTCCGCGGCAGCCGCAGCCGCAGCGAGATCGTGGCGACGTTCATCGCCGTTCTGGAGCTCTGCCGCGAAAAGGTCATCCATCTGGCCGGTTCTGACACGGACTGCACCGTGGAGTGCGGGGACGACGCCCCCGACCGTATCAATCTGTAAAAAGCGAGGAACGCTATGTCTTTGGAATCTTTGGACCTGCGCGAGGTCGAGTCGGCCATCGAGGGCATTTTGTTCGCCAGCGGCGAACCGCTTCCCATCGACCGCATCTGCCTTGCGCTCGATTTGGACCGTCCGACCGCGGAACAGGTATTGCAAAAGCTCGGCGATTACTACGCCTTTGAGCGCCGCGGCATCCGGCTCGTCCGCATGGAGGACAGCTATCAGCTCTGCTCGTCGCCGGACTATGCCGACGTCATCCGCAAGGCGTTTGAGATCCGCAAGACCGCCAAGCTCTCTCAGCCCGCGCTGGAGGTGCTGACGATCATCGCCTACTACCAGCCCACGACCCGCGCCTACATTGATCAGGTGCGCGGCGTGGACAGCTCGTACACCGTGGGCCTGCTGCTTGAGCGCGGGCTCATTGAGGAGTGCGGACGTTTGCAGGTGCCGGGACGGCCGAGGCTGTACCGCACGACGAAAAAGTTCCTGCGCGACTTCCACTTGGGTTCGCTCGAGGAGCTGCCGGAGATGCCGGGTCTTGAGGCCGACGGTCAGCTCCGCATGACGGAGGACGGCACGATCCTCGACCCCGGCGCCATGACGGAAAAAGAAGGCAGCATTCCCGAAAACAGGGAACACTGACCGCGTAAAGCATAAAAACCGCGTGAAGCGTAAAAAGAGGGAGGTGGTCGATTGACTGCGCTGAAGGTAATTGGCATCATCCTGCTCATTTTTATTTTGATCGGCTTTCTGCGCGTGGGCGCGCTGATGCAGTTCGGCGACGAGCTGCGCGTGCAGCTTTCGGTCGGCCCGTTCCGCTTCACGCTGCTGCCAGCAAAGGAAAAGAAAGAAACGCCGAAAAAAAAGGCAAAGGAGAAGAAACCAAAGTCAGAGGGAGAAGAGGCGAAGCAAAAGAAAAAGCCATCGCTCCCCAAGCCGACAAAAGAGGAGCTCAGGGACCTCATCACGACGGCGCTCTCGGCGCTCAAGGAGACAGCGAAACGCACCTGCAAGCGCCTTCGCATCGACCCGCTGGAAATTCTCGTCGTCTTCGGCGGCACGGACCCCGCGGATATCGCGCAGACCTACGGCTATGCGAGCGCCGCGATGTGGGGTGTGATGCCGCACCTTGAAGACCTCTTCCATATCCCTGATCCCTCACTGCACCTGCGCATGGACTACAGCTCTGAAAAGACGCACGCAGAGGGTGCCGTTGGCCTGTCGCTTCGCATCCGCGACGGGCTGCACATCTCGCTTGCGCTGCTCATTCCGATGCTCAAATGGTACCTGCGCTATAAAAAGGCGCATAAAAACGACGCTCCCGCGGAAAAACCAACAGAGAGCACTCCGCAAAACAGTGAACACAGTGAAAAACTGACCGCATAAAAAGAAAGGATGAACCTCATGGAAAACATCGAAAAGAAGACCCCGCTCAACGATCTCATGGACACCACGATGGATAAGATCCGTGATATGGTCGATTCCAACACCATCATCGGCGAGCCGATCACGACGCCCGACGGCGTAACGGTCATTCCCGTTTCGCGCGTGAGCTTCGGCTTCGGCGCAGGCGGCGGCGACTACGGCAAGACCGACACCGCACACTTCGGCGGCGGCGCAGGTGCGGGCGTCAAGGTCGACCCCGTCGCGTTCCTCGTCGTCAAGGACGGTCTGACGCGCGTGATGCCCGTGGCCATCCCTGCGGCGGCAACGGTCGACCGCGTGCTTGATCTTGTGCCGGAAGTGCTCGACCGCGTGCAGAATTTCGTGGACAAGAAGAGAGAAGAGAAAGATATCTACTGATTTCGGGCATAATAGGGGCATTCCGAACGAAGGAGTGATCCCATGCCGCGTTTTGCCCGATGCGTATTTGCCGTTTTCCTTGCTGTTTCCTGCCTGTCAAGCAGTTTGACCTGTCAGGCTGCCGCGCCTGAAACTGCCGCCGCCGCGTTTATTTTGATGGAGGCGGGCAGCGGGCGGGTGCTGGCGTCGCGCAATGAAACGCAGGAGCGCAGCATCGCGAGCACGACGAAGATCATGACCTGCTTAGTCGCGCTGGAGCACAGCGAACTCACGGAGAAGGTCACGGTCAAACGCGAGCACTTGCGCGAGGGCTCGTCGATGTACCTTCTCGAGGGCGAAACGCTCACGATGGAGGAACTTCTCTACGGTCTGATGCTGCCGTCCGGCAACGACGCGGCGGAGTGTATCGCCGCCCACTGCGGCGGGAGCGGCGGCAGCGCGCAGTTTGTCCGATGGATGAACGAAAAGGCGAAAGCCCTCGGCATGGAGCACACGTCATTTGCCAACCCGAGCGGTCTCGACGAAATGGGGCACAGCTCCTGTGCCCTCGATATGGCGCGCCTTGCGGCCTACGCCATGCAGAATCCGACGTTCGCGCGCATCGTCTCGACGCGCACGGCGAGCGTCGGCACGCGCACGATGACGAACCACAATAAGCTGCTCGCGTCGTACTCCGGCTGCGTCGGTCTCAAGACCGGCTACACCGGCGACGCAGGGCGCACACTCGTCACCTGTGCCGAGCGCGGCGGGATGCGCATGATCGCCGTCACGCTGCACGACGGCAGCGATTGGGCGGATCACGCGGCACTCTACGACTACGGCTTTTCGGCGTATGCGCTCTCAAGCGGTGCGAAAAAAGGCGAGGCCTACGGCAGCGTAAGCGTCGACGGGCAGAGTGTGTCCGCCGTGGCGGCGGAGAGCTTCCGCTATCCCACCGCGGAAAATGAAGCATTGAGCGTGCGCGCCGAGCTGCCGCAAACCGTCTCCGCCCCCGTGCGGAAGGGACAAACGTTCGGCACGCTCGTCATCTCCTGCGGCGAGACTGAGGTCGGAAGAGTTGACCTTGTCAGCGCGCGCAGCGTACAGGCGCAGGAAACAAAGAGCAAAACAAGCAAAAATAAGTCGCTGGCGGAAAAGCTCTGGCAATTTCTGTCGGCAAAGTAAAGGAGGGATCGACCTGGCCGAAGCAAGAATTCAAAAGCTCATCGCCGAATCGGGGCTCTGCTCCCGTCGCACCGCCGAGCAGTGTATCGCCGCGGGACGCGTGCACGTGAACGGCAAAACTGCGCTTCTCGGGCAGAAGGCCGACCCCGAAGTCGACGAAATTACCGTCGATGGCAGGCCGCTCACACAGGAGGGGCAGAAGCGCTACCTGATGCTCAACAAGCCGCGCGGCTATGTCTGCACGCTCTCTGACGAAAAAGGGCGAAAGACCGTCGCCGAGCTCGTCAGAGACTGCGGCGAGCGCGTCTATCCCGTCGGTCGGCTCGACCTCGACTCCGAGGGACTGCTGCTTTTGACGAACGACGGTGAATGGATGCAGCATCTTCTGCACCCGCGCTACGAGGTCAACAAGGTCTACGAGGTCAGCGTCGCGGGCGAGGTCAGGGGAGCGGCAGAAGTGCTCGCTTCCATGACACAGCTCGACGGCGAGCCCATCCGGCCCGCGCAGGTGCGCGTGCTGCGGCAGGGGAGGGACACCGCCGTTCTCTCCATCACCATCCATGAAGGAAAAAACCGGCAGATCCGGCGCATGTGCGCCGCCGCCGGATTACACGTCAAGCGCCTAAAGCGCGTGCAGGAGCACGCGCTCAAACTCGGGGCTCTTCCCGTCGGCGTGTGGCGCGATCTAACGGAGCAAGAGCTCCATGCAACAAAATCAAAGTAACAGAGGACGATTTTATGACGAAGAATATCTTACATAATATCGAAAAGAACATGAGCAGCTTTTCCAAGGGGCAGAAGCTCATCGCCCGCTTCATTCTGGAAAACTACGATAAGGCCGCGTTTATGACGGCCAGCAAGCTCGGCAAGACCGTGCAGGTCAGCGAGTCGACCGTCGTGCGCTTTGCCACCCAGCTCGGCTACGAGGGGTATCCGAGCATGCAGCGTGCATTGCAGGAGATGATTCGCGGCAAGCTCACGAGCATCCAGCGCATTCAGGCGTCGGACGGCGAGCTCGCAGGGTCCGATCTGATGACGAACGTCCTGCAGCGCGACATGGAGAAGATCCGCATGGCCATCGACCAGACCGACGGCGCGGAATTTGAGCGCGTGGTCGACACGATCATCGGCGCGCGCCGCATCTACATCGTGGGCTTCCGTTCGTCCTCGTTTCTGGCAGGGTACTTAAACTTCTACTTCCGCCTGATCTTCGACAACGTCACTCTGGTCAACGGCGGCGCGGCCGGCTCGTTCGACCAGCTCTTCCGCGTCTCCAAAGACGATGTGGTCATCGGTATCTGCTTCCCGCGCTACAGTGAGCTTGCGCTCAAGACCATCCAGTTTGCGCGTGACCGCGGCGCGACGATCGTCGGCGTGACGGACAGCGAGATGTCGCCCATCAACCAGATGTCCGGCAATTCGCTGCTCGTGCGCAGCGAGATGATCTCGTTCGTCGACTCGCTGGCGGCGCCCATGAGCATGCTCAACGCACTCATTCTGGCCGTGGCCAACAAGAAGGGCGCAGACATCTCCGCGACGTTCTCCGAACTCGAGCACATCTGGGAGCGCTTCGACATTTTCGGCAAGATCGAAGATGAATAAGGCGATCGTTGTCATCGGCGGCGGCGCGGGCGGCATGATGGCCGCGATCTGCGCCGCGCGCAAGGGTGCGCACGTGACGCTGCTCGATCCAAACGAGCGCCTCGGCAAAAAGGTGAACATCACCGGCAAGGGCCGCTGCAACGTGACGAACGACAGCACTTGCGAAGAGCTGCTCGCCCACGTGCCGCAGAACCCGCGGTTTTTATACTCCGTGTTTTCCCGCTTCGACGGGCACGACGCCATTGATTTTTTCGAGGGGCTCGGTGTGCCGCTCAAGGTCGAGCGCGGCAAGCGCGTGTTTCCCGTGTCCGACCGGTCATTCGACATCACAGCGGCGCTTGAGCGCGAGCTCAAGCGTCTGCACGTCAAGCTCGTGCGCGACCGCGCGCTCGGTATTTCGGTCGAAGACGGCCATGTCGCCGCCGTCAAGGGCGAAAAAGGGGACTACACCGCCTCCGCCGTCATTCTGGCGACGGGCGGGCTGTCCTATCCCGCGACGGGCTCGACGGGCGACGGCTTCCGCATGGCGGAAGCGCTCGGCCACACGGTCACGCCGCTGCGCGGCTCGCTCGTGCCGCTTGAGGCGCGCGAATGCGCGGTGCTGCAAGGGCTGAGCCTGCGCAACGTCGCGCTGACGGTATATGAAAACAACAAAAAGATCCACTCGGATTTTGGCGAAATGCTGTTCACGCACTTCGGCGTGAGCGGGCCGCTCATCCTGTCGGCCAGCGCGCACATGCGGCATTTCGACAAAAAGCAGTACCGACTGGAGATCGACCTCAAGCCCGCGCTCGACGAGCAAATGCTCGACAAGCGCCTGCTGTCGGATTTTGAAAAGCACGCAAACAGCGACTACTGCAACGTGCTCGGCGCGCTTCTGCCGCAGAAGATGATCGACGAATTCATCGACCGCTCGGGCATCCCTCCGCACGAAAAGGTGCACGACATCACGCGCGCCCAGCGCGAGACCATCCGCACGCTCTTAAAGCGCTGGGCGGTCAATGTCAGCGCGCCGATGCCGGTCGAAAACGCGATCATCACCTCCGGCGGCGTCAAGGTGGGGGAGATCGATCCGAAGACCATGGCGTCGAAAAAGATCGGCGGCCTGTACTTTTCCGGCGAGATCATCGACGTAGATGCCTACACGGGCGGCTACAATCTGCAAATCGCCTGGGCGACCGGCAAGGCCGCGGGCGAGGCTGCCGCGGACGCACTACTGACGCAGTAAGCACATATTTATTGTAAGAGGGAAGAATCAAACAGATGAAAAAGCATTTTTCCATTGCCATTGACGGCCCAGGCGGCGCGGGCAAGAGTACGCTCGCCAAGGCCGTCGCCAAGAAATTGAACATTCTGCATGTCGACACGGGCGCGATTTACCGCACCATCGGCTACGCGGCGTTTTCCCGCGGACTGGACGCCAAGGACGAATCCCAGATCGCGCCGCTGCTGAAAGAGATCCAAATCGACATGGCATTTGACGAGAATAGCGGACAGAAAATGCTGCTTGACGGCAAGGATGTCAGCACCGAAATTCGCCTGCCGGAAATTTCGATGTACGCCTCGAACGTCTCGGCGCTGCCGTGCGTACGCGCATACCTTCTTGAGATGCAGCGCGATATCGCGCGCAAGAGAAGCGTCATCATGGACGGGCGCGACATCGGCACAGTCGTTCTGCCGGATGCCGACCTCAAAATTTACCTGACGGCTTCGGCCGAGGAGCGCGCGCGCCGCCGCTG
>ERZ772867.4670-NODE-4670-length-10030-cov-2.766516_pt1 | contig 10030 bp, 5 predicted proteins | sample MGYA00511341_ERZ772867 | MGnify/ENA primary metagenome ERZ772867 (study PRJEB29015, sample SAMEA2737707) | human gut metagenome | biome: human gut; feature: human-associated habitat; material: faeces | place: China | collected 2012 ... | reverse complement strand
TTACGTCCATCTCTCTGGTCGTCTTCAAGCCAACGTCCAACATTGTACTTGGAGTCGAAATCGAGCGCGCCCTGCGGGCGGTTCAGCGAGATGAAGGCTGGAATTGCAAAGGAGCGCACAGCGCGACTATTGCGATTCCCGGGCTGGGAGAGTAGGACGTTGCCGGATTGCGCCAACCCGAAATCCAGCGCACATTCGGCGGGCGCGTATTGCGCATCCCTACGGTTTACGAAAAAAGCCGCCCGTTTTATACAGCGGACGGCTTTTTGCATATTCGAGTGATTTTGAAACGTGATACGGAACGCGCGCGGCATCAGCGGGAATCAGTCGTCCTTCCTGCGTCGGAAGCAGAGCAGCGCGATCAGGGCGGCGGAGGCGACCGCCAGCAGCATCCACAGCGCGGGCTGGGTTTCATCGCCGGTTTGGGGCAGAGAGAACACAGACAGCACGGCGGAATCGGAGGTCACGCTGTCACCAGCTTCATCCGTGACCACGCAGCGCAGGGTCAGCCCGCTTTGCGCCAGCGTGACCTTGGCGAGCTGGTAGCTGTTCTGGTTCGCGCCGGGCAGATCTACCCATCGCCCTTCGGCGTTCAGTTTCTGCCACTGATATCGATACGGCCGCTGACCGCCGTCAGCCGAAACGACAAACAGCGCGTCCTGCTTTTCGACCAGATTCAGGCTTTCGGGCTGCTGGGCGATATACAGCTTGGGGAACAAGGAGAGGCGAACGTGGTTATCCGCATCCGCGAATTCCGCATAGTCCTCCTTGGAACTCACGTTCAGATCCAGCTCGTCCAGACGGCGGCCTGCGGTCAGTGTTTGGAGCGGAATATCCATGGAGTAGCCGTAGTCATCCTCCATGGCGTTTCGGAAGGTGTGGCTGAACAGGGTCTGCCCGTTGTAGGAGGATGTGAGGGTGGGCACCACGCGCGATCGCGGTTTGGTGTTGCCGCTTCGGTTCAAAATGCTGACGCGCACATAGGTTTCGCCTTCCCGGTTAAAGAGCTGGGCGCTCAGCATCAGGTCGTGAGAGTCGGTATCCACAATCTTGTGCGCATTCTTCGGAGTCAGGCGCATCAACACCGGATCGTCGTTCGTCGCGTCTGTGGTCAGAACCAGGGCGTTGGAGAGCGGGCGGCCGTTTTCCGTCAGCAGCGCGCCGAATTGCTTCGCGCCCACCGTCTGAATGATTTCCGCCGTCAAATCGACCTTGCCGTCCCAATCGGCGGGAATCAGCAGCTTGGCCTTATAGCTCTGGGTGTCGCCCGGCATCAGCAGGGTGGTGCGCACGTTGCGCTGGGTGGTTACGCCGTTGCTGTTGGTGCTGGTGATGTTCCAGCTCTCGCCGTTCAGCGCGTCATACATGCCGTCCACCCGGCGGATGGTGTACACGCCCTTCTGCTCCGCCGCAAGGTTTCCGTTGGCGGCGAAGAACAGATTGGTGCTCTCCTGCGGCTGGGTGCAGTCGATATGCAGGGTCTGAATGACTTGGCTGCCCTTCTTCACCGCCACGTTCAGCCCGGAGAGCGGCAGGTTGCCGGTGTTGCGCACGGAAAGAATCAGGTCGATGTAATCCCCGGCGCACACGCAGGGGTCGTTGGGCACAGCGGCCTGCAATTCAGCCGACATCACCAACTGATAGGTGAACTTGGTCAGGGACTGGCGCACGTAGGAGCCGTTTTTGTTGCCCAAATCCACCGCGTAGAAGCCCGTGCCCGAATCCTGCAGCTTGACGCTGGAGGGGCTTTCGCCGAGCTGCACCAGCGTAAAGGGATCGCAGATGGTGTCGGTATCCGGGTCGTAGCGCACGCAGCGCACCAGATATTCCGCTTTGGCATCGGGCACGACGTTGGTATTGGGGGTCGAGCACTCCGTCCAGTACAGATAGATGCCGCCGCCGAACTTGACGGTGTCAAAGCGATCCGCGTTGACCTCGATGTCGTAATCGGTCACGGTCACGGGTTTTTCCGGGCTTTGGGGCGACAGCGTGACGCCCTTCAGCCGGTGGATGAAACCGCCCTCGTCCGTCTTCACCCTGTCCAGATAGAACAGGGTATCCTTGTCGTCAATGCCGTTGATGCGGGTCACCACTTTGAAATTGACGATGTCGCCCTTGGCCAGCACCTGACGATTGTTTTTGCGAATGCGGGCAAGCACGCTGTTCGTGCCCAGCGTGTCCAGAACATAGAAGTTCATCTTGTCTTCTTCCTCGCCCGCGGAAATGGCCGTCGGCTCGCCTACGTGGTAACGGGCGATCTCCTTCCCGTTTTCAAAGTAGGGGGATTGCAGCGCAGTGCAACGGAAATTCGCTGCATTTTCATTTCCGCGGACGACCAGCCCTCTGACTTTTTTTTCGTCAGAGCAGACATAGGTGTTGACCATGAACACGGAGCTCAACTTGTCGCTTGTTGCGGTTAAAAACACTTCCGGCAGGGTGGGATAGCTGTAATTGGTGAAGTTGCCAGTTTCCTCGTGATAATACACCACTTTCAAGGAGCCATCGCCTTGCTTTTGCATCAGCACCGACGCGACGCAGGCTTCCTGCGGCGGGTTGACCTTGTCTTCGGAGGTGGGCTTTGCAAACCTGCCGCTCAAGATGGTCAGGGCGCAGAAATGGCTGGAATTCCCTTGAATATCCCGGCTCGGTTCCACGGTAAAGTCGTAATCGACAAACCGGTTCTGATATGCTGTGTTCGTGTTGCTGCGCTTGGCGGGGTTGTCGGAGGTGTCTATCCAGCCCACCTGCCCGTGCTTGGTCGGATCATTCAGGTTATACCAGTTGACCCGCTCCCAGTTATCCGGGCTTATGCCGGGCTGAATCCAGAACAGATAGGTGGTGCCGTCCACCACGACATACTGGAAGTCGCCCGCAGAACAGTCGATTCGCTCAAACAGCTTTTCTGTCTCGGTGGGCTCCACCCCGCTGGCGCCTGCTGCCTTTACTACGCCATTGGCGGCGGCCGGCAAGGGATCTTCCGCGCCGTCGTTATCCCGCCACAACGAGCTCGTCGTCGTTTTGCTGGAAGCCGTCATCGCTATCGAATCGGACGAACTCAGCGGGAGGTTGCCCTCCCACAGGGTGGTGCTCCATTTTAGGAACAGGGCGCGCAGGGTCACGCTGAGGCCGATGCCGATTCGAGCCTCGGCAGAAACCCGCGGCGTGGTGAGGTGGATGATGGGGTTGATGTAGCCGTAGCCGCGGAGCGACACGGAGAGCACATCCTTCAACCCCAAGCCGATGGTTCCGCCCAGCTCCAGCCGGAAGCTGATGGTCATGCCGCTGTCATAGCCGATGACAGGGCCTTCCTTGACCTTCAGAAGCCCGTTTTCGATTTCGGCTTTCATGTTCAGGCTGATGCCGACGCCGAAGCTGGCGCCCATGCTGAAATCGATCCCGGCAAAGAAGGGCACGGGGCCGATGGTGAAGGTTTGGGTGAAGCCCGCCTCAAAGGCAAACGTCGCGCCGCCGTTTCCGCGCAGCTCGAGGGATTGGTCGCTGCGGCGATACAGCCCCTGCATGGCCGCAAAGGGCGTGATATGCACGCCGTAATCGCCCAGCAGCTTGGGGGTGGTGGTGGTGTTGACGTTGCGGTATACGCCGGCCGCCGCCAGCAGCTTATCCGCGGCGGACCGCTTGTCAAACTCCTTGATCGCCCGCTCCTGATCCTGCGTGTCGTCGGTCTTCCAGGTCGCGCTCTCCGGAGCGAAGTCGTAGCCCCAGGAGAACATGCCCATGCCGGAGGGCAGAATCATAAGCGTGGGATAGTTGCCGGGGATGGAGAGGGAAAGCGTGCTTCCGCTGATAAAGGGAACATCGCCCGGAATGGTAAAGCCAAAACCGCCCGAGCCGCTGGTGAAGGAGAACAGCGAACTGTGGTCGAAGAAGGGCTCGTCCACGACGGGCTTTTCGATTTTGAGATGGGTATCGAAGGTATATTCCTGTCCGTTCGTTGTGAGCTTGAAGGAAACCTTGGATTCCGGATGCAGGATGCGCAGCCATTCTTTCTCGAAGGTGAACACCTTCTTGTCGCTGTCGGCCGCGGTAAACGTCTGCTTGACGGATTGGAACGCCGTGCCCGCCGCGTCGGTGGGGTAGCGCATCTCCAATTCGCCGCTGCCGGCGCAGGAAAGCTTGACGGAAAAGGTGTGTTTGAGGTTGTTCTTTTTGGAATAGTAAAAGGAACTTTCCTCGTTTAGAATATCCCGGCCGTTGAAGCAGGCCATGACCAGATACGGGGTCTGATCGTCCTTCTTCAAATGGACGGAGACGGATTCGCCGCCGCGGATTTTGACGGTTTGAATCTCGTGGGTCTGGTAGCCGTTCGCGGTGACGCGCAGACCCAGCTTCATATCCGTCTTTTCGTCCGCGCCCAGATCGGATACCCAAAACACCGCCCGGCCGTCGGATTCGGTGACCACGTCCTTGGTGCGCTTGGAATCCTTGTTGTTGACCAGATGCACCAGCGCGCCGGACAGGGGATTTTTATCCGAATCATATACCGCGATGCAGATCTGCTTGGTGGAAATAACGGTCACGTCAAAATCAATCGCGTCGGCCGCGTTTTCCGAGATTTCCAAAGCGCGTGCGTTGTCCATTAAACCGGTGACGCTGTTCGTCTGCGCGAACAGCATGCTTTCGTTGATGGGCGCGGCCAGCATGCTTTCGTTGCACCGGGCGACCAGCGCGGTATAGTCGGCGTAGTTGGCGCTGATGGTCTTAATGGCCTGCAGGATCTCTTCCTTGGCCTCCATCATGCGGTCATAAGCGCGGGCGCGGTCATAGGCGGAGGCGCTGACGTCCTGATAGAGGCGGATGCCGTTGAGAATCGCCATTCGCCCGTCCGAAAGCTGCTCTTCATAATAGGTAAGCTGATCTTCCAGCTCGCGCAGTTCCCATTCCAAAGTGCTGACATTGGGTTGGGAGGTGCCGGGCAGGCCGGAGGCCAACTGAATGTAATCCTGCGCCGAGCCGAGCAGGCTGCGCAGCTTTTCCGAGAGAAACCAGTCGGTCCACTGCCACATTTGCAGCGCGTTCATCGAGGCGGAGGGGCTCATGCCCTCGTGCCACGTGGCCCCGGTCTGAGCGTCGCCCGCCAGCGCTTTCAGCGAGGCGATGTCAGCGTAGTGCAGGACGGGCACAGCCGTTTCCGCCAAGCCGGGCATCGCGCCCAGCAGGATTGCCAGCGTCAGCAGAAGGGAGAGCAGCCGTTTCATCATAAGGAAACCTCCTATTCGTCGTAAAACGTCAGCCATTCCGGATGGGTTTCAATGTCGTATGCTTCGCGCCACTGGCTGACCAGCTCCTCCAGTCGGCGGGTTTGTTTGTCCGTCAGCGCCGCCTGCGTCAGCAGGTCGTGCTGCTCGTCCGTCAGCGCCAGCGGGCCGGCCGGTTCGTCCGCCGCGTACAGGATGATGTGAACGCCTGCCGACGTGACCACCGGCTCCGATACGTCCCCCGGCTTTTCAAGCGCCAGCGCCGCGCTCAGAAACGCTTCGTCCCACAGCTGGGAATCGGCGTGCAGCAGATACCCCGCGTCCTCGGGCGGAACGGAGGTGTCATAGGAATAGCGCTGCATCTGGCTTTCAAAACTCTCGCCCGCGTCCAGCGCCTGATAGATGGCGGCGATCTGCGCCGACGCGGCGTCCGCGTCCGGCAGCGCCATCACGATGTGCTTGATCCGCCGGTAGCCCTCCGGGATGTAATAGGTCTGCCCGCCGCTCAGGAGCACCTCCTGCTCGAACAGGGGGATGTCGTCTTCATAGCGCGCCCGATAGACGGATACATATTGCTGCTCGTAGTAATCCTGCACCTCCTGGTCGGTCACGGAGAGATCCCCGCAGTACAGGGCGATGAGCCGCTGGTTTTTCAGCGTCAGCTCCGCCTCCTGCCGGTATGCGTCCAGCGTGTAGCCCATATGGGTCAGAAAGGCGCTGATCTGCTCGTCGGTCGCGTCGGGCGTTCCAGACCGAATCGCCTCGGCCATCTGCTGCCAGGCCGCCTCGTAGGTCTGCCGCGCCTGCTCGTCCAGCGCCTGCCGGGTCTGCTCGTCGATCTCCGCCTGCCCTTCCTTACGAAGCTGATTCTCCAGCACGCCCAGCCCCACAAAGCGCTCCAGCACGCTGTCGGCCAACTGCTGCTTTTGGGCGGCGCTCAGGCTGATGCCCGAAGATTCGTAGAGCTGGTAACCGGCGTTCAGGGAGTTTTGCACCGTCTGCACATCGTAGGTCACCTCGCCGACCCGCACAACCCCGTCGGTCTGCTCCGCCAGCGCGGGGCAAACCGCCAGCAGGCCGCACAGCAGCGCGATCCATCCTCGTTTTTTCATGGCTGTCCTTCTTTCCGATATTGTTTGCTGAGCAGCGAAACGCTCAGTTTCAAAACGTCCATCTGGCTTTTCAAATAATACTCGTCCTCAAACAGCGCGTAATGCACCGCCGCGCGGACAAAGATGAAGATCAGGGGCGTGAGCACCTCGCAGGGGATGCCGAGGTGTGCGGCTGAGGCCGCCGTCTGTACGACCTGATTGGACTGTACCTCACCCGTGTTCAGCAGCACGTCGGCACCTTCCGCGCGGGCCTTGGCGAGCACGTGCTCCAGTTTGCGTATCTTGTTCCCTCCCGCGCCGAGGGGGGTCATGTCCTCGCGTTTGATCCAGAGCCGGGGGCATTCGATCCCTTGGGCGGAGAGACGGGCCCGCAGCCCGTCCATCGGCATGAACGGCGTGGGCCATACGCCGAGCGGGATGCGCGGGGCCTCTTCAAGCCGTGTTCTCAATTCCATTATGTCCATACGAGATATCCTTTGGGCGGAGCGTCAAAACAGAAGCCCCGTAGGGGTCTGTACTTCCATGATCAGCGAGAAACAGCCGTACTCGACGGCGATGAGGAGCAGCGAATAGGCCAGTACCGAACCGATGCCCCGCAAGTCGGCCTTGCGCCCGGAGAGCCAGAACGTGCCGTAGGCGGTCATGGCGACGATGCAGAGGAACGTGGCGGCGTAGAAGCCGAGCGGTTCGATGAGCAGATAGCCGACGCCCATGAGCCCGAGGTACAGGCAGATGCTCCAGTAGCAGCCCGGACGCACGGTTTCCGGCTTCCGCGCCGTGCCGGAAAAGATCTGCATCAGCATGATGAAGATCCCCAGGCCGACGATGGAGGCGTACACGGCCTGCGGGAAATAGCCGGAAATGCCTTCGATGGCGTAGGATTGGCGCAGGAGGACAGCCCCGCCGACGGTGATCGCAAGGACGACCCAAAAGTCGTAGCGGCGCAGGCACGCTCCGGACGGGCGCAGGCTAGAGAGGGCGATGCCCTTGCCCTGCTTGCGGTGGTTCAGCCAGAGCGGGATGACGATGGCGAGGATGCACGCGGCCATGAATACGGCGGCGAGGGGCGAGAAGACCAGCAGATCGGCGAGCGAGTCCTCCGCCTGCGTGCGGTAGAGGGTCACGATGAGGTTTTCTTCGATGATCCGCCCGAGCACCAGCCCGAGGGCGATGCCTGCGGGCATGATCTTCGCCTTGAGCAGCAGATAGGCGATGCCGCCCGACAGGATCATGAGCAGGACGTCGAACATGCTGTTGCGCAGGGCATAGGCCCCGAGGAACGAGATGGAGATGACAGCCGGGATGATCAGCAGCTTGGGCACATCGAGGATACGCGTGCACACGCGGACCAGCAGGTAGCCGATGAGCAGCATCCCGATGTTGGCGATGATCATGCTCACGATGAAGGCGTAGGCGATCTCGGGGTTCTTTTCCATGAGCTGCGGGCCGGGCGTCAGCCCCTGTGCCATGAGCCCGCCGGCGAGGACGGCGGCCGCCGCGCTGCCGGGGATGCCGAGGGAGAGCAGGGGGACCAGCGAACCGCCCACGCTCGCGTTGTTGGCGCTTTCCGGCACGAGGATGCCTTCCACGGCGCCCTTGCCGTAGCGGTCGGGGTCCTTGTCCCACCGCTTGGCCTCATTGTAGGAGACGAGCGCGGCCACGCTGCCCCCCGCACCGGGGAGCGCGCCGATGAAGGTCCCGATGGCCGAGGCCACGGAGAGCAGCTTCAAATGTCTGAGGATATCGGTGACGGCGAGCTTGAAGGCGTGCGCCTGCCGCTCCATCTTGACGATATACTTCTCGTCGGATTCCAGCATGACGAACATCTGGGAGAGCGAGAACAGGCCGATCATGAGGGCGACCATGTCGAGGCCCTGAACCAGATCGAAACAGCCGAAGGTGAACCGGGGCATACCCATCACAGGATCAAGGCCCACCGTGCACAGGGCCAGCCCGATGGCTCCGCCGAGCAGCCCCTTGGCGATATTGCCGGGGAACATCGCCGCCAGCGTGGACAGGCCGAACAGTCCCATCCAGAAAAAGGCCTCGGAGCCGAACTTCAGGGCCATGACGGACAGCGGCTCAAAGAACAGCATGAGTACGAGGGTCCCGAAAATGCCGCCGAGGACCGAAGCGATCAGGGCGATGTAACAAGCTTCCTCGGCCCTGCCCTGCATGACCAGCGGATAGCCGTCCAGCGAGGTGGCGATGGACCCCGGCGTTCCCGGCGTATTGATGAGGATGGCGGCGTTGGCCCCGCCGTACATGGCCCCGCAGAACACGCCGCCGAGCCCGATAAGCGCCATGTCCGGGGGCATGGAAAAGGTGAAGGGGACAAACAGGGCCACGGCCGTTACGGTGGTGATGCCGGGAAGCATACCGCCGACGATGCCGACAACGAGCCCGATGAACATCACCAGCAGATTCATGGGGAGCACGGCGCTCGCCGCGCCCCGCACAATATACTCAAGCATGGAAGGGACTGCATCCATGGGACGTCTCTCAGGAAAGAAGGTGGATCCGGAAGCGGCCCAAAGCTGCTCCGCCGGGCTGGCTACTTGCTCTGCGTCTTCTGATAGAACTCGACCATGGCGCGGCCTTCCTTTTCGTACTCTTCAAACATCTTGCGCAATTCTTCGCCGGATTTCCATGCGACCACGGTTCCTGCGTTTTCATAGCGCGCGATCACTTCAGGGTTGGAAAGGATGGTCTTGAAGGTGTCTTCGAGGATCGTGCGCTTTTCGGCGGGCACGCCCTTGGGAGCGGCGATGTAGCGGCCCACGGCGCTGTTGATGTCGTACCCCACCTCCTTCATGGTGGGCGCGCCGGGGAAGCGCTTGCTGCGTTCGGGCGCGAACACGGCGAGTATCTTCATCTTGCTGATGGAGCCGGAAACACCCCCGGAAGGGACGATGGCGGCGTCGACCTGTCCGCCGAGGAGCGCGGGAGCGACCTTGCCCGCGCCGTCGATGGGCACATGGTTGAAAGGCACGCCGTCGGCCTTCAGGCGCAGGGCGGGGATATGCGTGGGGCCCATGATTTCGCAGATGCCGAGGTTGATCCTGCCGGGCTCGGACTTGGCGCGCTCAATGAGTTCCTTGGCGCTGGAAACGGGGCTGTCGGCGCGGACGGCCAGATAGACTTCCTCAAGGCAGAGCAGGGAGATGAAATCGAAACTGTCCAACGTGTACCCGGCGCGGCCGGTGATGATGTCGAGCATGAGCAGGGGATAGGAGTGGATGCCGATGGTGTACCCGTCCGGCTTTTGGCGGCTGAGCTCCACCATGCCGATGAGCCCGGTGCCGCCGGGTTTGTAGATGAAGGAAAGGGGCTGGCCGACCACTTCCTTGAAATCCTTTTCGAGAAGGCGGGCGCCTTGCTCTCCGCCGCCTCCCGGATTGAAGGGGACGATGATCTTGATGCTCTTGTCCGGATAGGTTCCGGCATGGGCGAAGGCCGTCAGGGAAAGGGCCACGAAAACCGTCAGCAGGAAGGCAAAACAACGCTTCATGGGGAGGCTCCTTTGACTGGTTTGAGCCGTACGCGCAACGGGTTGCGTTCGGCGGCGGTATCCTGTTCCCTTTTGAACAAGCAGAAACCGTGCCAAGGCCCTCCCGGGAACCGATTGCATGATATATTGTATGCTTATGAGTTTATTGACAATCAGATAATCGGGCGTGTAGATCCATAATTGAGCAAATG
>ERZ772867.4668-NODE-4668-length-10034-cov-22.059525_pt1 | contig 10034 bp, 8 predicted proteins | sample MGYA00511341_ERZ772867 | MGnify/ENA primary metagenome ERZ772867 (study PRJEB29015, sample SAMEA2737707) | human gut metagenome | biome: human gut; feature: human-associated habitat; material: faeces | place: China | collected 2012 ... | reverse complement strand
TGTCGCCCGGTTTCGGGATATAGTCATCGCGCTCTTCCCAGCAGTTGGCAAACATATACTTGCTAATCATTTCAGGGCACGAACACTCGGGGTATACAATGCGGGAAAATCCCGCAATGTATCCCATAGCACTCACGAACGTGGCACACCAAGCGTCAGTATACTTAACTTTATATCCTCTAGGCCTAGGGCTGGTCTTGTTGTAAATGTCTATGATTTCCTGCTTCTGCCCGTTGTAGGTGTTTGCACCCATGTAAGCGCGGGCGGTTGCAACGAGAAGCGCACGAAGTTGTGTAACAGTCATACAATACTCCTTTCATCACGAACCGGTGACGGCCAAAGAGGCGGCAGAAGCGGAAGCGGTAACAACATACTTGACGGGTTGAGCAGCCGCGCCCGCGCCGAAAAACGTGAGGGTATAAGCGCCAGAACCGGTCTGTTTCCAGCTTGCAACACGAATGGTTTCTCCGTTAAATTTAAGCCAGATACTACAACGTCCGTAATTAATTTCTCGGAGAATTTGGGCATATACGTCAGTGTTATATCCAGTTATCGTTCCTTCAGCGCTGCCATCCAAAATTACGCACCCAAGCACGAAAGCAATATCGCACAGAATAGAGTCACGTCCAACAACTTTATATATGTCGTCGGTTGACGCATCTTCGCCAGTCTCAAAATAAATGCGTTTTAGGCCAAGCCCTACGTAAGATTCACCGTTGACCACATCATCGCCAGTCGCAGTTCGCATATAAGACCCGTCAGCTTTTGCAATAATAGAATCCTCTGTAACGCCAAAGGCGGGGGTTCCGGTGCTCGTATAAAAGCTAGGGGCAGATAAACTGGGCAGAACTTCGCTCAAAAGGTATCGCTGGTTGGCTGTTGACCACGCAGTATCACTAACGCTAGTAACTACAATATATTTCTGATTACCGCTATTATTGGAAAACACGGTAGCGACGAATGCCAAAACGCCGTCTGAACTTGTAGCGCCTTGCAATGCGCCCCAAGCGGGTGGCAGATTCGTTCCTAGATTTTTGATTATCATGTACACAGGCATGTGGGGGTTGGCTGCAATAAACGCCCTAACCTCGGCTGGGGTCATGTCAGCGGATGCGGTCATTGCGTCGTAGGTGAGGTATTTGAATCCCGCGTGTGTGTCAACATACTGTTTTGTGGCAATTTCCATTGGCTGTTCGGGGTCTCTATCCATAGAAATCTGCGCCAGATTGCCGCTACTATCAGCAACGATTAGCTGGTCAATATTCCAGGAATTTCTATCCGCACCAATACTAGCAAAAAATAGTAAACTAACGGTGGGGAAAACAGTCAAGGATGCTTCAAAAATATAGTCCGTGTCATTTTCTCCAATTAGCGGAAGGGATATATCAATTGTATATTTGTTTACTTTTAGGGTAACTCTTTTGCCACCCTGAACGGCTTCCTGAATTTGGGCATACGTTTTATCTATTGTTAATGAGTTATCGTCATTAATCGTTCCGTTAATCACAAAATCACTAGCCCCGCCTGACGGAGTTTTAAGCTCCCACTTAGCCCCTTTTACTGTCGGAATCTTCCCATTGTCGCTGCCGTCAGCACTAGGAGCGGGAAGAGCACTAGCAAACACAATCTGAACCTTTTTAGCGCCGGATGCGTCTTTGCTGAAAACAACAGTGCCGTCCATGACCGGGATGCCATTTTCTAGGTTAATGCCCGTTGTTATGGCAAACGTAATGTTTCCTACCCCATTTTTGACGCTTTGACTAGAATAAACAAGGCTAGACCATTCCGGGGCTGTTTCACTAATACCCTTATGCAGCGTGGCAACAAATCTTTGATTGTTCTCTACAAGCGGGAGAAGGTCGTCAAAGTCAAGATTGCTGCCGCCAGCATAGGTGACAATGCCGTTGATGACAGCCGGGGTGTCGCTTGTCTCCCACACATCAAGTGCATAAAATGTCTGGCGATAAGGAATGTCGAATTCTTTTGCGGCATAGCTCCACTTTTCAGCACCTGACCACATGGAGCCAGCTTTGGTAGCACTAAGTTCTATAACTCGAACTGTCATTTTATCACCAATGGTAGCGTAGTTTGCCGTTGTAAACGTGAACGTAATGCGGCCGTCAGAATAGCTATCAAATATGCCATTCCAATATTCCGCCCCATCAACTTCGTCAATAAGACGAGTAGGCAAGTTCTGATAGAGTTTTCCGTTTAACTGTGTATAATAAGAGTAAACGGCGCTAGGCGTAGAATCATTTTCAGTTGCAATAACGTTTCCCGATTTGCGAGTAAACTGGAAACCCTCGTAGCGAACAAAATCTTGAATTCTGGAACGAATAGATTCATGCTCCCAAGTGTTAGTTTCTGCGTTTCCAATGAGATAGTGAATCACTCTAATGGTCTGGTTAACGCCATAGTCAGTATAAACGCCATCATCCTCCTCGAATGTAATCACAATAGTACCGACATAGGGATTAACCGTAGCAATGGAACTTGAGCGAATGTGGGCATCATATTCCAATCTGGCGTTTACTGCTACGCACAAATTTTTGCCGCCGCGTGTCATATTGTAAAGCTCCAAGAACTCAGATGGCGTAATGCTGCAATTAACCTCATTGGAGCCATAAAGGGACGCTGTAAGATTAACAACACCCTCTGCCGATGTAGACGGCGTGTTGACCTCGATAATCTGCAAACCCCATTTTTCATCAAGAGACGACGCAGAAGCGGGCGGAATCGTGATTTTTGCAATTTTCTGACGAACGGCATAGTCTCCTTCGCTGTCATAAGCTGTACTGATAGGGACGATAATATTAAAGTCGTCAGATGACTCATTAGTCCAATTCCCAGCATTATAGGAGCACGACGCAGCATATACCGCATTGCGCCCTTCCTCTTGAGTTTCCAAGAGGGTAACAATCATGTCCCCATCATTTACCCAGTGACGCAATTCGTCCCTTGTGGGCATGGTGCCGATTGGCTTTGCGCCGTATGGTGGCGTACCGGCAAAAGCCAGGAAATGAGTTTTATTGGTTGCAGCTTCAACTACTTTCAAGCGCTCATTCAGTAGGCTATCTGCTTTCTGTCTGTCTGAGATTTCGCCTTTCAAGCGCTCATCAAGCGCAGCGTCTGCTGCCTGTCTATCAGCGATTTCGTTCGTCAAACCCTCGTTAAGTTTATTAACTGCGTCGCCAGTGGTGTTAAGCTGACCAACTACCTTACAAAGGGTTTCGTAGTAACTCATGCTTTCGTCATACACAAGCGGGAGAATGGGCTGGCAGTAAAATCTCATGGTATTCAACATATTAACTGTGTCCATAACTTCACTCCTTTACCATACGTTCATAAATTCGGTTGAAAGTTCGCCAATCATTTTGCGCTCAATATTAACAAGCGTATTAGCAACATCTTTCATAAGTTCAATTCTTGCCTTGCCGCCAGATTTACCTTTGATTGTCTCCGTGGTGTTGGCTTTTCTGTCAGACGTTTCATTATGCGATTCGGTGTTGCCGTTCTTCTGGTCAATCAATGCACGACGGGCATAGGACAGGTACGCCATGCCCGCAGCATCCTCAGCGGGTTTCACAGACACAAGGCCATTCTGCGGCGTGTCGCTGTCAAGGTTGTAATTATCAGCGGTAATAGTGTTGTTGTTTGTGCTGCCGCCAAGAGCCTTGTCGTTGTAATCACCTGTGAACGTGCGCACAAGGTCGGTGTCGCCATACAATGCTTCTATGTCCTCGGCCGTAAAATCACGGATACTGTTGAATGTAGACTTAACAAGCTGTGTATAATACGGTGCAATTTCGGCAAGCTGCTCATTCATGTGGAAAACCCAAAGCGCTGCCGTCTCCCAGCCGATTTCGCGGGTGTAATAGTGGGCGAGAATTTTACGACAAATATAATTCGTAGTCGGGCCATCGACAAATTCCCACGGAATGACGCAGCGCTTAAACGGTGAATCTTCTCTACCCGTGCTACCAATGGGGAACATCTTAGGAGCGGCAACGCCAATTATTTCGTCAATGGTTTTGGTAGTATCATCTACCAGAGATTCACAAATGAATCTTACCTGCGTCGTATACAAACTCATTCTTTTGATTCACCCCCGTTGCCGTCGGGATTAGGGTCAAGCCAATCTTCAACGCTGTTGCCGTTTTCATCAGAAATACCGGACGTATAAAGAGAGTTGACAGAGACTTTAATATCCAGCCCGAACATTTTGTTGATTTGCTCGGCGGCTTGCTGACGCGCTTCAAGCTTCGACATACGACAAGCAGACGTGCCTGCAGTCGCCTGTTGGATTTCATCCGTGACAAGGCGCTCACGTTTGGAAATTGTAAGGTTCGGAACGCCCTGCATCGCAAGAGCCTCGTTCCAGATTTCGCGTTTCAGGTCTTGAAGCTCAGCAGCCGTGTACGGAACACCAGGATTAAGTACCTGAATGTTATTCAGGTTCAGGTCTTTGTCGCCAAAGATAATGGGAACGTTGCCGTCATACTGCATCATAAGGTTCTTAAACGTAAGGCGCTGGGATTCGGGGCACGTAACAATGACCGGAGTTTTCTGCGCTGCCGCGTTAACATCGACATCGCGGTCAATGTTTTCAAGCCGATGCGCATATGTCCAAGCCTCATAAGCAGACGGGAGCCTCAGTCGGTTATTCCAGATGAGAACGGAATCGGTATTGTCAAGTTTCCATTGATTCTTGCCAACACTTGAAGCATATGCCACGCGGTTGATTGGCGTATTATATACGTCAAACGGGCCGTTCGCCATGACACGCAATGCAAGATATCCCTGTTTCTCGTAATCTTCCTTGCCCTCAATACGCGCCGCTTCTGAAAGCACATCGTCCTTAAAGAAAACGGCACAACCAGTCGAGAACAGGCACAGCTCCAAGAAACGCGGGTCAACACTAGGCGGAAGGTTTTCCCACGTGAATAGCGACGTTGCGATTTCCGTTAGCTTGTTGAAGTAAAACTGATACCGTGTGGTGTTGTCGTATGCCGTTTCCCAAAACTGCCGCGAATGAGAACCTTTAGGGTTTCGGTATGGTTTACTCAAATTATTATCACCTACTTACAGTGAGTTGTCAAGAGCGTAGTTACCTACGCGATTAAACGGGTTGCCGGTGGACAAATCAATGCAGCGCCAGAAAGTAATGCCACGGTCGTAAATATTCACGAGGGCCGCGGTCACATCGGCGGGAGCGCTGCCGGTAAGAATGCAGCCACAAGTCTTGACGTAATTCCATGCTTTTCTGCCGTTACGATTAGGGACTTTCAATCGGTTCGTTTTGTAGCCGTACATGGAAAAGAAATCGTCAACGATGCGGGCGAACTGGCCTTGAATCCGGTAGGGCATATAGTGGAAGCCTTGATAGCCCATAGCACAAAACACGCTGGATGACTGCTGACCACGCGCGTGGTTGGGCTGAGTGGAAGCTGTTTTGACTTGCGCAACGAGATTGATTGTTTTATTAAGAATATCACCTTGCGTATTATAGGAGACGTTCTGCGCATTCTGATATGCATTTGCGTATTGACCTACAGCCTGAATCGTTTGGGCAGACCCAGCGCCGGTCATTGCTGCACTCATGCCAGCTACTTCACCGGCCATGCCAACGCCTGTCGCAGCCAAAGCCACTTGCTTTACTGTGTCAATCGCCGTATTCGCAACACCGGCAGCAATCGCGTATTTATTCTGCGCAATCCACGCCTTGAACGTATCAACATTCCAAGCACACTGCGGAAAGCCGCCCATAATCAGAGATTCCTGAAAGTTCGTCGGAAGCCCTTTATAGTTAATAGGAATGGACGCACATTCCAGATTGCCATTTACCGCGCCGACAATGTTGAATACCGGCTTTCGGTCTTTGAAATATTCGTAGGCATAGTTCGCGGCGTTGCCTTGCAGGTTGTCTACATACACGCCACAAAACGGGGCAGTGTAAAGTTTATTGTTTTTCGGCTTATAGCCATCAAACGTGCCAGAGAAAGCCGGAATAGAATCAACAGTATCAGGAACAAGACCAGTAGCCAAATCGCCGGTGATTGACCAGTTCATGAAGAACTTCGGGTACATTGTGATACTAACAATGCCGTCCGCTTTGTTTGCTTTTGTGGCGGCCTCAATTACGGCGTTTGCATTTGCAGTGCAAGCTTTAGGATTAGCTAGGTCGTACTCGAAAAGGTTCTTCGTAAGGCCAGTGTAAATGCCGCTGTCAACGCCACCAACTCCGCCGGTCGACGCGTCTTTAATGACCCACTTATTATCTTCGTAAACAGCTTTCCATGTCGCAAGAATACAAATTACATAATTAGTTTTCAAAAAAATGTTTGGAAAGTAATCTGCGTCATACACATATTCGCCAAGTTCAAAAGATTCGGGGATGAGGTTGTCACCAATCGCGTCAGTCATGGCGTGCTCACGCTCAACAAAGCACTGCTCAACATTAACGTCGAACAAATACGTCTGCATGGGGTCAATCGTATAGTAAATGCGCGAAGTGGTATTACTGATATATTCAACCTGCGTAATGAACGCATAAAACCATTTTTCTCCATAACCGGTATTACGGAACATCAGGTAATTGCAGCCGAGCAGTTCATCGACAGTTTTGTCCAAGGTAATGTACGGCCTAGGATAACGCTGATATGAAACTTTATTAAAGTAGAAAGCAAGCGCATACGTCGTGAATGCTGTCGCTTGCTGGTCTGAGCTATCAAACCAAATGGTATGGTCGAATGAAGGTTCAAGAGGAACATTCTTTAGAATGTACACTTCTGAATCCGGTAGAATCATCGACATGGAACCACCTGCCTTTTAGAAATTTCCCGCCTACCCACCCGACCACTATTTATAGCGCCGTGGCCATTCGTCTGTGACTTAGTTACTTAACGGTAACAGTGCACGTAGCTTTCTTCTTGCTATCGAAAGCAGAAGTCGCGGTAATCGTCGCGGTAGTAGACGCTGCGTCTGCATCAACCGTGACGACACCAGCGGCCGAAACCTTAACGTCCGCTGCGCTACTCGTCCACACAACCGTCTGCGGGGCAAAGTATTCGGTAGCAACCACAGCGGAAAGGGACACGCTGCCGCCCTTCGGCACAGAGGCGGTAGTCGGGGACACGGTGACGGACGTAACCGACGGAGTGCCCGGAACGAACAGGACAGAGTTAGCGAATGGGGACACCGAGAACGTTTTCCACACGTGGTAGAAGTAGTTCCAATACAGACCCTGACCATTGTACTGTTCAGTGAACTGCGTCAGCATATCGAAAACCATGAACCAATCCTTATCTACAATTACGGCCGGGATTGCATTCAGTGCTGTAAGCTCATCCTGAGACGGTTCATGATACGTCGGGTCTCCGGCGAAAATTTCGCCGAGACGTGCAATGTCAAGATCGCCGAAACCGTCAATCAGGACACGGTGGCCGAGGAATTCGGCCTTATCCATGTTGAACGCAGAAGCAAGGACATTCACGTCCATAGTAGCGTCGAACACGGAATTGACAATCATGTACTGGTCGGTCTTTTCGGTGAACGTGCGGACAGCTGCCGGGTTGTAATCGCTGTTCATGAACGTCAGCTTATTCGACACGCCCTTAACGGTGGTGACAATCGCTTTCGCGTTATCGGCATTCACGGTCGGGACGGTAACGGGATACACACGGCCATCAAGAATGTGACGGGCGAGCAGGTATTTCATGACAAGGAACTCGTCGTAGTTAGCGCCCGTGTACATGGAATCGACGATTCGCGCAATCAGGTCGGTCACGCCATCCCACGACAGGAACGCCTGTTTAAGCTGCTCCTGCGTGACGGTTGCCTTGTAGAACTTCTGGTAGTTCATGATGTGGAACGCAGCGCGCACATCGGGCACAACACGCTTGAACACTTCCTGCTCAGCAATCTCGGGATTGAACTCCTGAACCTTTGCAATGTTGACAAAAATTTCCTCAATAGATTCGCCGTACTCCAGAACACCCTTCTTGAAGAACGCGATGGGGTTGGAATACATCTTCGACGTAAGCATCACGCGGCCGATGCGGTTAACCAGCGCATTCAGGAATTCATTCTGGAGAGCCGGATAATCCATGATAATCGCGCCAATGGTGCGAACAGATTCAACGTCGTTTGCGTCAGCTTTGGGGACGTAATTACGGTAATCGACCGAAGCGTTATTGCGGATAACATTCAAAATATCCGCAGCGGACGTGGTCAGCGTCCTAATCTTAGGCTTAACAGGCATAAGCATTTACTCCTTTCAAGAAAACAGGTCGTCATATTTTTCCGGGGATTCCTCTTCGGGCTCATCTCCCGGAAGGTTGGGGTCTGCCGGAGAATTAGGAGAAAGGAAACGGTCTTTATATTCCTTCACCACATTCTCGTATTTTTCTTTGTATTCATCGCGCTCCTGCTGAAGCTGCGGGTCGGACATTTCGTCATACGTTCCAATCAGGTCAGAAACGTCTTTGAGCGTGGCTTCATCATCAGCAGTGGCATACTTGCCGATAATTGCCTGAAACTGTTCGCGGGTTAGCACATCAAAATTCCTCCTTAATAAAATCTGGCGTATGGGTTAATCATCATCCATAACGGCATTGACTTTGTCTTTTTGGGGATAGGCTGTGGGGCTGGAAGGTTTGTTAGGTAAGTGTACCATTTGTCGGCATTGGACATGCGGATATCTCTGGTTTCGTTCCACGCAGCAACATTTGGCCGTTCATACTGAACGAACCACGTATCAGCAAGCGTAGCCGGGGAATCTGTTGAATGAATAAAGGTTTGCCACGTATATGTATACGACGGAAAATACAGATTATCGCCAAACTGATAGTTTGTATCATACTCAAACTTGATTCGGTTTAATTCCATATCGCCGCATAATGTGGGGTCGTCCCACCCGTCGCCAGCCCAATCGCTAAACTTTGTACGTGGTGTCCATTGAACAAGCCCGTAGCCCGCCTTCGGATTGCCAAGCGCAAAACCAGCTTCCGTTTGCGCCGGATTAAGTTGCGATTCCTGTTGCATATTGCCAAGCATACCGGAGACAGCATTGACTGACCAACCTAGAGCGCCAAAATAATTCCAGATGATACGCGCATTGTTTTTCATGGCATCCTCTGTCATTTTGCCAAGTTCATTGGTGTAATAAGCTACCCACTCTAGCCCCTCAGAGGCCATGCTTGCGTAATCAGGTAAACAGTAGCCACGAATAGACTTCTGGTCTACGGTGCGTTCCATCAACTTAACGGAGTCCCCGTTATTACCCTCGATTACTGTAAACGTGTTTCCATTTACAACGCCAACTATACCGCAGTGGTCTGGCTGCCCCTGATTATCACCAGAACCAGAGTCATCCCAATCGTATTGAATAATGTCCCCCATCTGAGGAACATAGGCATCATTTTCTTCCCATCGGCCAATGTTCTGATATAGCGTTACCATGTAAGGGCAATAGGCTGTTGGAAAAATAATATCCGTCAAACCTAAAGCAATGCCAACATATGAAACGAACACAGCACACCACGGTGAAGCGTAAGTAACGGTCGGGCCTCCTACATCTGTTTGGTAGCTATTATAGGCGTCAATTATTTTCTTATAACTGCCGTCGTATTCATTAAGGCCGATGCACGATTGAGCGAAATTGTAAACTGACGTTCTCAGTTCTTGCTCAGTCATTTAATCGTGAGCGTGTTGATAAGAGACTGCATGACAGAAGTGTTGTTATTGATGGCAGTAGAAAGCTCAGAAATCTCTGCCTTATACTCCTTCGTCAAATTGCTAATCTCTTCCTTGTGGTATTCCGCAGATTTGTTGACATAGAAAAACATGATAAGACAACAAGCAATAGGAAACCCCACATTGGAAATAAGCTGAACAATTTCGTCCATACACTTTCACCCCTTTCTTACAATACCATTTTATCACATTGCCGCGCTTACGTCAACTGTGAAAAATTGGAAGAGCCGGGGCACTGGTTAATGCTGGAAGCAAAGTGGTGCTTTCCCTACTATACCCCT
>ERZ772867.4666-NODE-4666-length-10039-cov-7.679387_pt1 | contig 10039 bp, 5 predicted proteins | sample MGYA00511341_ERZ772867 | MGnify/ENA primary metagenome ERZ772867 (study PRJEB29015, sample SAMEA2737707) | human gut metagenome | biome: human gut; feature: human-associated habitat; material: faeces | place: China | collected 2012 ... | reverse complement strand
TGGTGTCCAGCCCCAGATAGTCGATGATCATATTGGTGGCGATGTTGTCCGAGCAGATGATCATCATGGTGGCGGTGTCCTTCACCTTGAGCTTTGCCCCCACGCCCAGGGCCCGGAGCATCCCGGAGCCGTCCACGAACTGGCTGGCCTCGTAGGTGATCTCCTCCTCCAGGTCAGCCCTGCCCCGGCTGGCCTGCAGATACAGCACCGCCAGAATGAACGCCTTGATGGTGGAGGCCGTCTCAAACTCCTCGTCGGCACCGATCTCCACCGTGCTGCCGCGCAGGTCGTCCACAAAAACGCTCATCCTGCCCTGATAGGAATAGAGCTCTGCGGCAATGCGCTTTTCCAATGTCATATTCTGATCCATCTGGAATCCCTCAACTTTTCTATACTTTCCGTTATACTTCATTCTTACCGTTAAGACATAATTATCATTGAAAACATTGATTTCATTGGTTCTCATTGATTCTAGTGCAATGATGAGCAATGATTTCAATGAATTCAATGAATCTTTTGATACTAACGGTGATTACAGGTTGTTTTCAAAGAAACGCTGTGCGTTGCGGAAGAAGATGGCTTCCACCTCATCCTCGGTGAAGCCCTCTTTCCGCAGGGCATCGGCCAGCAGAGGCATTTTGGAGCAGTCGCTCAGTTCCAGTTTGCCGCCGATGCCGTCAAAGTCACTGCCCAGACCGATGATCTCAATGCCGCCCACCTGCTTGAAATGAGCCGCGTGTTTCGCCATCAGGGCCTTGGTGCTGCGGCACAGGTCGGGGCTGGGCTGGTCATCCAGAAAGCCCGCGCAGTAGTTCAGGCCCACCAGACCGCCTTTTTCCGCCATGACCCGGATCATCTCATCGGTCAGGTTGCGGCAGTGGGGGGCCAGGGCGCGGCAGTTGGAGTGGCTGGCCGCAAAGGGGCGGGTGCTGTGCTCCGCAATGTCCCAGAAGCCCTTATCGGACAGGTGGCTCACATCGGCAATGATGTGCAGGCGCTCCATCTCGGCCAGGAACTCGAAGCCCTTCTCCTTCAGGCCGGTCTCCGTGTTGGGCATACAGGGCCAGATGGGGCCGTTGCCGGGCACCACGTTGGGGCTGGCCAGCTCGTTCTCGTGGTTCCAGGTCAGGGTCATCATCCGCACGCCCAGCTCGTACATCCGGCGCAGCACGCCCAGGCTGCCCTTGCAGCAGCCGGCCTCCTCAATGGTCAGCATTCCGCTGATCTTGCCCGCCTCGGCGTTTTTGCGGATATCCTCGGGGCGGTAGACAGGGGCGATCCTGTCGGAATACCGCTCCATCATCCGCTTGAACACGTCGATCTCTTCCAGCGCCGTCACCAGCGGGTCCGCGCCCAGGGTGGGGTCAGCCAGATTCACAAAGGCGGCAAAGCACTGGAGCATGTAGTCGCCCTTCTCCAGCTTTTCCAGGTCGATGTGGCCGTTGTTGCGGGCAAAGGTCTGCCCGTCGCCCCGCATCTCCGCGCGCCGCAGCTCGCTCAGGGTGTCACAATGTAGATCAAAGACTTTCATGGATTGTTCTTCCTCCTATAACATCCTCACCCTCTCAGTCAAAGCCTGACGGCTTTGCCAGCTCCCCCAAAGGGGGAGCCTCTGGCGGTTTCCCGAAACCTTGCGGGGGAATTGCCAGTGCCTCTCCCTTTGGGAGAGGTGGCATCCCGCAGGGATGACGGAGAGGGTGAGTTACTTTATCAGAACACACTCCCCACCGCATACAGGCTCTTGACCAGATCTTCCCGGTACAGCGGGTCGGCGGGGTCAAGGCTGTTGATGACCACGCCGCCGCTGGCGGACGCGCCGGTGGAGTGGATGTAGCGGCCCTCGCCGAGGTAAAGGGCGATATGGCCGGGGAAATAGAGGGCATCGCCCCGCTTTTTGTCCGCAAAGGGGATCTGATGCATGGGCCAGCCCTCCACGATCCTGGCATCCCGGTAGATGAGCACGCCGCACTGCATATAGGCGCTGCTGACAAGGCCGGAACAATCAATGCCCCGGCCCGACTTGCCGCCCCAGCGGTACTCGGTGCCCAGATACTTTTTCGCCTGCGCGCAGACGGCATCCCGGAACGCTTCCTCGCTGCCGTCGTACCACGCCTGCAGTGTCTGCGGCACCAGCTCCCCGGCGGTGACATTCCGGGCCTCGGCCAGCGCGTCATCAAAGGCCAGCCCCTCCCGCTGGGAGAACACGGCGGTCATCTCAAACCGCACCGGCTCCAGCGCCACGTCCCGGACATAGCCGGTGCGGCCATCCAGCAGGGCCACCTTGGCCCAGCCGGTGTGGGCCTCGGCTTCCTCGGGCGGCTCGGGCAGGCGGCAGAGCAGGCAGCCCCGCTCCAGCTCCAGCATCCGCACCCCCTGCACCTTGGGCAGGCTGAGCACATCGGTGGCACGGCCCACCAGCACCAGCGGCTGGGGCAGGTAGTCCCGCAGCGTATCCTCGCTGACAAATTTCAGCGCATCCCGCCGGACAAAGCCGTGGTATCCGTAAAAGGTGACCACCTCGGCCACCTCTGGGGAGAGGGGCACTCCCTCGGCAGTCACGCCGCCGGGGGCGGTGCGCACCTGACAGGCCTGACCGTACAGGCCCTCGTCCCCGATGGTGGAAACAAGGCCCGCCTCGCTCTGTTTCGTGGTCTGGGGCAGGTCGTAAATGGTCACGACAGGCCGGGCAAATATGGCGTATTGCATCATTCGGTTCCCTCCAACAAATTCAGCAGCTCCTCCGGCTTCATGCGCAGGATGGCACCATCCGCGCTGCCGGTGACGGTCTCGGCCAGATCCTGCTTGGCCTGCTGCAGCTCCACGATCTTTTCCTCAATGGTGTCCTGGGCGATGAGCTTGTACACCTGCACTGGGTTCTGCTGGCCGATGCGGTAGGCACGGTCGGTGGCCTGATTCTGAGCCGCCACGTTCCACCACGGGTCGTAGTGGATGACGATATCGGCGGCGGTCAGGTTCAGGCCGGTGCCGCCTGCCCGCAGGGAGATCAGGAACACGCTGGCTTCGCCGCCGTTGAAGCGGCGCACCAGCTCGGCACGCACCGGTTTGGGGGTGGAGCCCTGCAGGGTGAAGTGGCTCACGCCCTCCGCGTCCAGCCGCTTGGCCAGCAGCTCCAGCATGGAGGTAAACTGGCTGAACAGCAGGATGCGGTGCCCGCCCTCCACGGCACTGGTGACCAGCTCGATGCAGGCATCCAGCTTGGCGCTGCCGCCTGTCCAGTTGTCGGCAATGAGCCGGGGGTCGCAGCAGATCTCCCGCAGGCGCATGAGGACGGCGAACACCGCCATCTTGTCCTCAGGCTTGGCGGCCCGCAGCTTCTCCCGGGCATCCACCACGGCGGCAAGGTAGAGCTTGCGCTGTTCCTCTTCCAGCTCGATGCGGTAGACGTTCTCTGTCTTGGGGGGCAGCTCCTTCAGCACCTCGGACTTCATCCGGCGCAGGATGAACGGCCCGGTGAGCTGGTTCAGCCGCCGCACCGCCGCCGGGTCATTTTCCTGCGTGATGGGCTTTTCAAACCGGCTGCAGAAGCTCTTGTAGGGCGGCAGGTAGCCCGGCATCAGGAAGGAGAAGATGCTCCACAGCTCGCCCAGGCGGTTCTCCACGGGGGTGCCGGTCAGCGCAAAGCGGACACGGCTGTTCACCCCGCACACCGCCTTGTATTTCTGGGTGGTGTGGTTCTTGATGGCCTGGGCCTCGTCCAGGATACAGGCGTAGAATTTCTGGCTCTCGTAGAGGGTCTCGTCGCGGCGGAGCAGGTCGTAGCTGGTCACCACCACATCGGCCCCGTCCCACTGCTTGGCCAGCTGGGCCCGGTGGGCGGCATCCCCGTCCACCACAACGCAGTTCAGCTCCGGCGTGAACTTTTGGCATTCCTCGGCCCAGTTCAGCACCAGCGAGGCCGGGCAGACGATGAGGCTGGGCAGGGGGTTCCCGCCCTGCTCCCGGAGTGCCAGCAGATAGCTGAGCACCTGCACCGTCTTGCCCAGACCCATATCATCCGCAAGGATGCCGCCCATGCCGTAGCCATCCAGCGTGCGGAGCCAGCGGTAGCCGTCCCGCTGGTATTTTCGCAAAACTTTTTGTAGAGATGCAGGCGGTGTATACTCGCTGTCCTTCACCGCATGGAAGCTCCGGCTGAGCTGGCGGAAGGCATCGTCCCGGTTGAAGCGGATGCCGTTCTGCCCCGAGAGCGCCCAGTCCAGACTGGGGGCCCGGTACAGGGGCAGCCGGGCGTGGGTCTGGCCCAGTTTGGCCCCGGAAAGCTCCAGTGTCTCGTTCAGCTCGTCCAGCACCTCCATGGAATCGTCCAGCCGGAGCAGACGGCCATCGCGCAGGCGGTGGTAGCGCTTTTTCTGGTGGAGCGATCTCAGCAGGGCTTTCAGCTCTCCCACCGGGAACTCCCCCGTGTCCACCTCAAGGTCGAGCACGCTGCCGTGCACCGACACCCCCACCGAGATCTTCGGCGGTGCGGCCTGCATACTGCGGAAGGCATCGGTCAGGTAGACCTCGCCCTCGGCCAGCAGGGCCGGGATCCCCTCATCGAGGAAGCGGTAGACCGCATCCTCCTCATAGGCATCGTAGTGGGCGGCAAGGCCGTTGCCCATGGTGTCCGGCCCCGGCTCCAGATACCGCCCCAGCAGCCGCCCGGCCCTCTGTTCGGCGCGGGCATCCCGCAGCAGACCGGCAGGCCCCGGTTCCTCCGGCGTGACCCGGTCCTCGCCGTACAAAAATTCAAGGTGTGCCCGCACCGTTTCCCGCGTGGGCGCGTCGAGATAAAACTGCACCACCGGCTCCAACGGGATCTGATTCAGCAGCAGGCGTTCGGGGTCCTCAATGGTCACCTTGCTGCCCAGCTCTGGCAGGACATAGCTGCAAAAGGCGGTGGCATCCCCGGTGGTAAAGAACAGGCTCTTGCCGCACAGCGCCTCAAGGGCGGGCCGCATCCGGGCGCTTTCGGCCCGGTCCAGCTGCCAGATCGTATCCTCACTGTATAAATAGTCGTTGTCTAAACCCGTTTTCCACCCCAACGCAGGGGTCACGGACACCTCCACGCCGCCCCGGCGCTTTTCCACCCGCATGGTCAGGGCCGGGATGCCGGTCTTGAGGGTGTAGCCGCCCAGATTGCCGGTGGGGGCATAGAGGGCTACCAATCCATCAAAGATCTCGCCGTTCAGCGGGATGCCCCCGGCAGGCCCGTTGCGGGGCGCATTGCCGTAGCTGCGCAGGGCCGCCTCGGCCCCTTCCTTTGCGCTGAGCTGCCGCCGCAGCAGGCGGAGCAGCTGCTGTGCCTCCGGAGCAAAGGCCTCCCAGCTGTGCCGGAATTCCAGCGCCTTGCCGTAGCTGATGAAGCCGTGCTTCTCCACGGCCCGCAGCAGGTCCGGGATGCTCTTTACCACATACTGCCGCCCGCCGTCTGCCGAGATGCGCAGCCGCAGCCAGGGCAGCTCCCCGGGCAGCAGGGTCAGCTCCGGCTCCAGCTCTGCGGCGTGGGGGCGCAGCTCCGCGTGGCCGGTCACGCCGTCCACCTCGGCCAGCGCTCCCTCCTGATAGGCCTGGAGCAGCCGCCGTGCCTCGTAGTCAGATTCCGGTTCCTCGCCCCGCCATTTCTTGCCGAACAGCATTTCCAGGCTGGAGGCATAGCTGTCCCTGCGGGGCGGCTCCTCAGGCTGGGGCGTTTGCAGGTTGGCTGTGCCCCGCACCACGCCCGGGATGCTCTCCGGGCTCTCCGAGGGCCTTTGCGGCGCTCTGCCGGAAAGGCCCTGACTCTCGCTGTCCCGCATCAGCAGCGCGCCGATGTGCTTGCAGCAGGGCCCCTCGCCGTTTTCGTTGTAGGGGCAGGAGCAGCTGGCGCTGACAAAGCTGCCGTTTTCCCGCAGCCAGACCTGGGTCTGGTACAGGCTCCGCCCGCCGCCGCGCACGTCGGCGCTCAGGTGGCGCACGCCGTTCCCAGCCACTTCGCAATTCAGATCCTGTATCCGGTCCGTGTAGGCCTTGGCCCGCGCGAATATCGTGCCGCCCAGCAGGTAGCGGATCTCTTCCATGTCCATCCGGGGTCTCCCTCCCTCTGCAATGCTCTATTGGTTAAGCATACCGCACCGGCGGGCGGGATGCAAGGGGTGCCGGGAAAAAAAGTTCCGGAAAGCACAGAAGCGCCTCATCCGGGAGAGGATGAAGCGCTTCTGTACTTTGGGATTTTTGGAACACCTAGCCCGCATTGCGGTTTACGGGCCAAGTGGGGGTTGGTTTAGGGCTGCTCAGGCGTTCTGCTTGAGCTCCTGTGCTTTCTGCCATGCTTTCAGCACATCGATCTTGCTTACGGCATTGTCGGGATAGAATTTCATCTCTTCCGGAGCCGTGCCCTCATCGTTCAGATCGGGAACAAGGTCATTTTCCATGGCCCAGCGGGCGGCGTGCTGCAGATCCATATCCCGCTCTTCCTGCCCTACATCGGGGTAGAGCAGTTCAGATTCGGGCATGGGTTTGCCTGCATCCTCCCACAGCATCATGGCAAGGGCGCTGCGGTTGCTGGGGAAGTAGGGCAGAGCCATCAGCTTGCCTGCAAATTCAGCGCCCAGAGAATAGGCCTGATAGCCCAGCACTGCACCGCCGACAACAACAGTAGTGCCGATCACGATGGGGCCAACGATATCGGGCTCGTCATCTTCAATGGATGCATCCTGTGTCATGGCTTTCAGGGTCACGCCCTTTGCAGGCATCACAAAGGCAAAGCTTTCCTTATTCTGATAAGCGTTCGGATCATCCAGACCGGTGATATCCCAGTGGCCAAATTTCAGACCGCTATCTGCAAAAGCATCCTTATCAAATGCAACACTCACCGTTGCACCCTCGGGGACATTAAAGGAACCGTCCTCGTTGGCGTTCTTTTTAACGATCTCGGTGATATCCTCGGGGTCAGCACCATTCTTGCCGGGCACTGTTACGCTGGTGATAACGCCGTCCTTCAAGGTCAGGATAGGCATTTCAGACACAACAAAGTCCTTTTCGTCCGTTGCCAGCTCATTCTTATCCTTCTTGACAGCAGCGGTCAGGGTCTGCTTGCCGGTCTCCTTGGGAGCAATGCGGAACGCATATTGTTCCTTTACATCGCCCAGATCAATGGGCAGGCCGCCTTCCGGCATGGGCTTGTACTCGCCGTTTTCGTCCTGATACTCGATCTCGCTGTTCTTGTCACCGAAGTCGATGAATGCCTCACCCAGCTTGGCATCATCATTGGGGGTAACCTTTACCGTAAAGTCCTTGCTCTCGCCTTCCTTGATGACGGCATTCTCCAGGCCCTCAATGGTCACAGTGGTGTGAACACGGCCTGTAACAGTAAAGCCCTCTTCCGCCGTGCCCAGCTTCACATCATCCCGCACCACAGCTGCGGTCAGCGTCTGCTCGCCAGCATTTTGGGGGGTAATGCGGAATTCATAATTTTTGTCGTCACCGCTCAGATTGACTTTTAGACCTTCCTTCGGCATGAGCTGATACGCACCGTGTTCGTCCTTATATTCGATCTCGCCGTTCTTGTTGCCAAAGGTCAGCGTACCGGTACCGGTGCTGTTCTCATGGGTAAGGGTCACGGTAAACTCTGCCGGTTCTTCTGCTTTGATCTCACCCTTCAGACCGCTGATGGTCACGCCGACCTTCTTGGAAAGGCAGCGATACTCCCCATCCGTGGTCTTTTTGTAGCCTACCAGATAACCTTCATTCGCACTCGTCAGATTCAGATTCTTCTGATAATCTGTTTCTGTAGCTTTGGTCAGCTGACGGCCATCACTGGGGTCAGCGCACTCAATCGTCACTTCACCGGTGTAGTTCTGGGCCACATCAATTTGTCGATCTTTTTCAAGATAAACATTGCAGACATTATCATCAAAAGTTGCGGCATTCAGCTGAACACGGCAAGGAGGCAATCTCCAGTAATCCCTTCGGTTTCGCTCATAAATGCCATACTTTGCCCCCTTGAAGGTGACGTCATTTACAATGGCTTCGCCCCATTCATAGGTGCGAAGTGCACTGCGCTCCGAATCACCGGAAACTTCAATGGTACCCGAATTAAAAATCAGTTGACCGTGGCCAACAACAACTGCATCAGCCGTACCTCCTGTGCTTTGGAGGGTGGTGTTCCCGTCAATTGTCAACGTTTCGGCACCATCACCCGCAAACCACAACACTTGGTTATTACCAATCAACTTGCTTCCGTTAATTTTTATAGTGCTTTTCTCTCCGTAGCAGCCAAGAGCCGCAACGACATATTGGAATCCGGATTTGTAGGTTCCACCTGTAATCGTAAGGTCGATGGCATCAGAGTTTTCAGGGTATGTGTGAATAGCACATCCCTTATCGGATGCAGTATATTCGCCTTCCTCAATGGTAATCGTTCCACAAACCAACTCAAGTGCGTTTCCTTCCAGCGCATGTACAGTAACATGATCCAAATCCAGCGTACCTTCTGCAGTAAAGCATACGATGCCCCCGCTATAAGCACCTCTCGTATACTCCGCTGTAATATTGGAATTTTTGATAACAGCACTATCGCAGTTACGCCCAACCCAAATGGCGTTGTATTCCGATTCAATCGTAACATTTTCAATCGTAACATTTTTTACCTGATTGATGGAATTCGGATTCGAGAGAGTGAAAGTGGAGGAATTACGATTTCCGCCATTGCAAATATATGTTCCACCGTTTACAGTGAGGTCTCCACCCTTATTATAAATCACACTACCACCGTTAACAGTAACAGAATATTGAGCATCGCCATTAAAAGTTACACTGTCGGCTTTTTCGATAATGATAAAACAAAAATTGTTAACATTCTCCGGAGCGGTTACTGTCACATTTCCGGTTACATTGATCTCCACAGAGCCTTCCGTATTGATCTTGATTCCTTGATTGTAGTTTCCGTTCAGTTGATACGTTCCGCTGTTCTCGATAATATCGCCGCTCTGCAGGATCGTTCCCTTGGTGGTATCATCTGCTGTTCCTTCCGCAAATGCCGGCACTGCCCCCGCAGGCAGGAATGTCAGCATCATACTGAATGCCAGTAAGAGGCTGATGAGCCGTTTCTTCATAAAAATCCTCCTTTGTCAGTCATCAATACTCCCAGTTTCTCCACAAAAAGCATCCGGACAAAAAGAAAAAAGCGCCGCACCAGCCAAATGGCTGGTACAACGCTTTGCGTTTTGTACTTTAGGGGTGCTCGCCCTCTCTATCTATGCTTTAACCCGCCGCTTCTCTCAAGGGCAGGGTGATCGTGGTACCCGGAAAAGCTACTCCCATAAACTTCTCCATAACCCCGCACCGGCTGCCCTTTGGGGGGTGCCGGCACATTTCCGCATAGTCGAAGAGGGTTGCAGAGCAAAGTGCAGCTGGCGGCCCATACTGGGTCTTCCGCCTTGCGTCACAGCCTTCCGACTGGTTTGCCGATCTTTCTGTTTTGCTGACAAGGTGCTTTTCGCACTTTATCATACCCCCCCCTATAAAAAATCAAGGGGTTCGGGCAAAGTTTGTGAACACTCACAAATCCATGTGATTTTTTAGGCTATTTTAACGGAAAGGCACACGCACAACAAAAAAGCCCTGAGACTTTCATCTCAGAGCTTTCGTTTAAGTCGGCGACTACCTATTTTCACGCGCCGTTTCCAGCGAACTATCTTGGGCACGAGTGAGCTTAACTTCTGTGTTCGGAATGGGAACAGGTGGAACCTCACCGTCATCGTCACCGACCAATATGACTGGTTCAGTATAACATTTCTGTTTTACTTTGTCCAGTATTTCTTGAAGGACGTGCCTTCAAAACTGAATAATCACTGCTGACATTTTGTCATTGACTTGAGAATTCAAGCGAATTGTGGTCAAGCCCTCGATCTATTAGTACACACTTGCTGAATGGATCACTCCACTTACACATCGTGCCTATCAACCTCGTAGTCTACAAGGGATCTTACCTGATTGAATCAGTGGGATATCTTATCTTTGGGTCGGCTTCACGCTTAGATGCTTTCAGCGTTTATCC
>ERZ772867.4664-NODE-4664-length-10050-cov-8.702051_pt1 | contig 10050 bp, 7 predicted proteins | sample MGYA00511341_ERZ772867 | MGnify/ENA primary metagenome ERZ772867 (study PRJEB29015, sample SAMEA2737707) | human gut metagenome | biome: human gut; feature: human-associated habitat; material: faeces | place: China | collected 2012 ... | reverse complement strand
TGCCTTTTTACAGAAATCTGATGAGAGAGGTGAAACTCATGAAGGAAGGTATCCATCCCAAGTACGAACAGACTACTATCAGATGCGCGTGTGGTGCAGTTATTGAGACTGGTTCTACCAAAAAGGACATCAAGGTTGAAATTTGCTCCAAGTGTCACCCGTTCTACACCGGCAAGCAGAAGCTTGTTGACACCGGTGGACGTGTCGACCGTTTCAACAAGAAATACGGCCTGAAGTAAGAAGACAGTCCGCACCGCGTATCGGTGCGGGCTTTTTTCATGCTTGTCGCAATTTGTAAGAAACTGACGGAAATGGATTTATGGAAGAACTGAACCGAAAAACGATCGACCGGGCCGTGCTCGTGGGCCTCAACGCGGACTGCTTCACAAAGGAAGAGACTGCGACCGAGACGACGCTGGACGAGCTGGAGGCCCTTCTCAATACCGCAGGCGGCGAATGCGCCGGAAAGGTCCTGCAGAACAAGCACACCCCCGACCCCCGCTCGTTCATCGGCGAGGGCAAGGCCGAGGAGGTCCGCCAGCTCGTGCTGGAAACGGGCGCGAACATGGTCATTTTCGACAATGACCTGACCCCCTCGCAGACGCGGACGCTGGAAGATATTTTAAAAACGACCGTGCTCGACCGCAGTGCGCTCATTCTTGATATCTTCGCCCAGCGCGCCAAAACGCGTGAAGGCAAGCTGCAGGTCGAGCTGGCACAGTATCAGTATTACCTGCCCCGGCTCACGGTCTGGAACGAGGAAATGGGCCGTCTCGGCGGCGGCATCGGCACGAGAGGCCCCGGCGAAACGCAGCTGGAGACGGACAAGCGCTATATCCGCTCGCGCATCCAGAAGCTGCGCGAAAATCTCGAGCTCGTGCGCAAGACCCGCGCCGAGCAGCGCCGCAGGCGGCAGAAAAACGAGCTGCCCGTCGTGGCGCTCGTCGGCTATACGAACGCAGGCAAATCAACGCTTCTGAACGCACTCACGGGCGCGGACATCCCGGCAAACAACCGCCTGTTCGACACGCTCGACACCACGACGCGGCAGCTGACCGTCTCCGATACGTGTCAGGCGCTGCTGTCGGACACGGTCGGCTTTATCGCAAAGCTGCCGCACCATCTGGTCGAAGCGTTCCGCGCCACGCTTGAGGAGCTGGAATACGCGGATCTTCTCATCCATGTCATCGACAGCGCCGACCCGGAGCGTGAGGATCATATCGCGGTCGTGAACCGCCTGATTGCAGAACTTGCAAAGCCCGGCACGCCCGTTCTGGAATGCTATAACAAGTGTGATCTTGTCCCGGACGACGAAATTCCGCGCGGGAGCGACAAGGTCGCGATCTCGGCGGCGAGCGGCTATGGGCTGGACGCGCTCAGGGAGGCCATCGAGACGCAGCTCGGACGCGGAAAGCACCGCGTAAAGCTGCTCCTTCCGTATCAGCAGGGCGGCATGGTCGCCGCGCTCCACGATACGGCGCAGGTGCTCTCCAGCGAGTATGCAGACAACGGAATTCAGATCGACGCGGTTCTGGACGAAACCTTATTCGGCAAACTGCGTCAGTATGTAATAGAGGAAACGTAATGGAACAGTTCCTGATCCCCGCCGGAGAAGGCGCATCGGAATATATGGAAAAGAAATCGCGCTTTCTGGGCCTGATCGTCCCTGTCACGACAGAGGCCGAAGCCAGAGCCCGGCTGGAAGCCGTCAAAAAGCGGGAATACGACGCGCGGCACAACTGCTGGGCCTACATCCTGCACTCCGGTCAGAAGCGTTACAGCGACGACGGCGAGCCGCAGGGCACCGCCGGCCAGCCGATTCTGAACGTGCTCGAACGCGAGGGCGTACAGGACGTGCTGTGCGTCGTGACGCGGTATTTCGGCGGGATTCTTCTGGGTGCTGGCGGCCTTTGCCGCGCGTACACGAAGGCCGCGAAGGACGCGCTGGACGACGCGGGCATTTCCGAGCTTCGCCCGTGGAGCGTGCTGCATCTTACCTGCCCCTATGCGCTTTTTGAGCGTGTAAAGCTGGAGCTGGAAAAGCACAGCGGGCTTCTCCGGGACACGGACTATAGCGCCGAGATCGCCATGACCGTCCTTCTGCCAGAGCCGGAAGAAGCTGCATTTGCCGCTGCTCTGCGGGAACTTTCTGCCGGAAGCCTCTGCCCGGAACGGACAGGGACGGAACTGCACGGCGTTAAAATCCGATAGGTTTTTAAAGAAAATTCACGCAAATTCCACAGGGAATTCAAAAATAACAGGTATTCTGACAAGGTAAGGTGGGGTTTTATGAACGTGCGCGAACGGATGGAGCAGGAGGAATACGAGTTTTTGTCCCCGCAGGCGCAGAAGGCCGCCGAAACAAAAGGCCGACCGGAGCCGGAGGACGACAACGACGTGCGCACCTGCTACCAGCGCGACGCCGACCGCATTCTCCACAGCAAATCCTTCCGCCGTCTGATGCACAAGACGCAGGTGTTTTTGTCTCCAGAGGGCGACCATTACCGCACGCGCATGACCCACACGCTGGAGGTCGCGCGCATCGCGCGGACAATCTGCCGCGGACTGCGGCTCAATCAGGATCTGGCGGAGGCCGCGGCCTACGGCCACGATCTGGGCCACACGCCGTTCGGCCACGCGGGAGAAAAGGCGCTGTCCAGTATGCTGGACAAGCCCTTCCGCCACAACGAGCAGTCGCTGCGCGTGGTGGACAAGCTCGAACGCGACGGCGCGGGACTGAACCTGACCTATGAGGTGCGCATGGGCATTCTCGGCCACACGGGAGACTTTATCCCCGAGACGCTCGAGGGCCAGATCGTGCGCACGTCCGACCGCATTGCGTACATTAACCATGATATCGACGACGCCATGCGCGCCGGGATCCTGACCGAGGCCGATATCCCGGCGCAGATCGCGGAAATCCTCGGGCACTCGCATTCGCAGCGGATCAACACGCTGGTCGAGAACATGATCGAAAACACGCTGCTGACCGGCACGCTCGGTATGCAGCCGGACGTGGCGCAGGCCATGGATCAGCTGCGCACGTTCATGTTTGCCCGCGTCTATACGAATCCCGTCGCCAAGGGTGAGGAATCGAAGGCGAAGGATATGCTGTGCAGGCTGTTTGAGTATTACATGAAAAACCCCGAAAGGCTGCCGCCGGATTTTCTCCCGCAGCTGGACTTTGACGGCATGGAGCGCATCGTCTGCGACTACATTGCCGGCATGACCGACCGCTACGCGGTCTATAAGTATTCGGAGCTGTTTATCCCCGCGACGTGGCAGGTGCGGTGAGTCGCTGCCGCGCGCGATTTTTGCAGGGGCAGATGCCCACACATTCTGAAAGGAGGTCGATCCTGTGGCGTTTCCGCAGCCGTTTCTGGACGCGCTCACCGAGCGCAATCCCATCGACGAGGTCGTGGGGCAGTATGTCAGCCTGACGCGCCGTGGCTCGAACCTCTTCGGGCTCTGCCCGTTCCACTCGGAAAAGACCGCGTCGTTCTCCGTCTCGCCGGACAAGGGGATTTTTTACTGCTTCGGCTGCCACGCGGGCGGCGGCGTGATCAACTTCATCATGCAGATCGAGGGGCTGGACTATCCCGACGCGGTACGGTTTCTTGCAAAGCGTGCGGGGCTGGAGGTCCCGGAGGACGAGAATTATCGCTCGCAGTACCAGAAGCAGGAGCGCCTCTGGGCGCTGTGCAAGGACGCGGCGCGGTTCTTCCGCCAGCAGCTGTTCTCCCCTGCCGGAACCGAAGCGCAGGCGTACATACAAAAGCGCGCGCTCAGCATGGAGACGGTCAAGCGCTTCGGCCTCGGCTTCAGCCCGAACGCGTGGGCGGAGCTTACGGACGCGATGAAGGAAAAGGGCTATAAGCTCGACGAGCTGGTCGACGCGGGGCTTTCCCTGCGGGGCAAAAACGGCGGCGTGTACGACCGGTTCCGCAACCGGCTCATGTTCCCCATCATCGACATCCGGAACAATATCATCGGCTTCGGGGGCCGCGTGATGGACGATTCCACGCCGAAATACCTGAACTCGCCCGAAACGATCATCTTCAACAAGCGCAAGAATTTATTCGCGCTCAACATCGCCCGCAAGAGCAAGCAGGGGCGCATCATTCTGACCGAGGGCTATATGGACGCCATCGCCCTGCACCAGTACGGGTTCGACTGCGCCGTCGCCTCGCTCGGCACGTCTCTGACGGAGGAGCACGCGAATATTCTCGCAAAATACACCAATCAGGTCATTCTGACCTACGACGGCGACGAGGCCGGGCAGAACGCCACGCGCCGCGCCATCCCGATGCTCGAAAAGACCGGCATTCAGGTGCGCGTCCTGCGGATGCAGGGCGCGAAGGACCCGGATGAGTTTTTGAAAAAATACGGCGCGCAGCGCTTTGAGGTGCTGCTGGACGCCTGCCAGAATCAGGCGGAGTACCGGCTGGACAGCCTCAAGCGCAAATACGACCTGACGCTCGACGATCAGCGCGTGGAATTTTTGAATCAGGCCGCCGCGCTCATCGCCACGTTCCCGAACGCGGTGCAGCGCGAGGTCTATGGACGGCGCGCGGCAGAGGCCGCCGGCATCACGCCGGAGGCCATGCAGCTGGAAATCAAAAAGGCCTACCGCAAGGCCCGCGCCATCGAGCAGAAAAAGCAGGAGGCGCAGGAGCTGGACATCGCGCGCCAGCGTGCGCCGAAGACCCGCGCCATCCGCTATGACAATCTCCGTTCCGCGACCGCCGAGGAGGGCCTGATCTGCACGCTCCTGCGTGAGCCGGAGCTGATCGCGAACGTGAAGCTCCCGGCGGAGGCGTTTTCGGTCGACCTGTTCGGCCGGGTGCTGGCCGACCTGCGCCAGCGCGTACAGTCCGGGCGGCCCGTTTCGCTTGCCGCGTTGGGGCCGGATCTCACGCCGGAGGAAATGGCGCACCTGTCCTATGTGATGAGCCGGGACACCGCTCCCGTTTCTGATGAAGCGTTCGCGGATTATCTGCGCGTGATCCAGGAAGAATATGAGGGTCGGAGCCTGACGCGCTCGGAGGAAAATTTGCGGCTGCTGGCTGAGCAGATGAAATCAACAAAACAGTATGGAGGGTAAGCAATGGGAAAAGAAATGGAACTTCTGCAGAAGATGGATCTCACGGCAGAAAACCGGCAAAAACTCGAAGCGCTGATTACCGAGGCGAAAAAGACCGGAAAGGTTTCCTCCAAGCATCTGGTTGAAACGCTCGACGACGTGGACGCCACGCAGGACCAGACCGAGCGCTTCTATGACATTCTTGAGCAGGCCGGCATCGAGATCGACGTCTCCGACGTGCTGGACCTCATCGGCACAGCTGATATGGACAACCCCACGCTCAGTGAAATGCAGGCCATCGAGGACGAGGGCCTGCCCGCGGATCTGGACGAGCCGGAGGCGCTGCCTGAGGACGTGGAAAACGCCAAGCTGGACGACCCTGTGCGGATGTACCTCAAGGAGATCGGCCGCATCAAGCTCCTGACGCCTGAGGAGGAGCAGGAGATCGCGAAAAAAATGGCCGAGGGCGACGAGGACGCACGCAAGCGTATGTCTGAGGCCAATCTGCGTCTCGTCGTGTCGATCGCAAAGCGCTACGTGGGCCGGGGGATGCAGCTGCTCGATCTCATCCAGGAGGGCAATCTGGGCCTGATGAAGGCTGTTGAAAAATTCGACTATACAAAGGGCTATAAATTCTCCACCTATGCGACCTGGTGGATCCGGCAGTCCATCACCCGCGCCATCGCCGACCAGGCGCGTACGATCCGCATTCCGGTGCACATGGTCGAGACGATCAACCGTGTGCTGCGCACGTCGCACTCCATGGTGCAGAAGCTGGGCCGTGAGCCGACGACGAAGGAGATCGCGGACGAGCTGCACATTGAGGAGAGCAAGGTCGAAGAGGTCCTGAAAATTGCGCAGGAGCCGGTTTCCCTCGAAACGCCGATCGGTGAGGAGGAGGACAGCCATCTGGGCGACTTCATTCAGGACGACGAAGCCTCGCAGCCGTCGGAGGAAGCGTCCTACACGCTGCTGCGCGAACAGCTTGAGGAGGTCCTGTCCACGCTGACCCCGCGCGAGGAGCAGGTGCTGCGGATGCGCTTCGGTCTGACCGACGGCAAGCCGCACACGCTCGAGGAGGTCGGCAAGGAGTTCGACGTCACGCGCGAACGCATCCGCCAGATCGAGTCCAAGGCCCTGCGCAAGCTGCGCCATCCGTCCAGAAGCAAGAAGCTGCGCGACTTTTTGAACTAAGAAGGCAGGACCTGCCATGAAAGAATTTCGAAAACACAGAATATTTACACTTTTATGCTTGACAACCGGAAAAATATTCGTATCATAGTCTTATGCAATTTGAAACCGTAACAACGGAGGAATTCAAGATGTTTGAGAAGATTCAGGCGTATCTTGCCTCGCAGCTCGATATTCCGGCAGACGAGATCACCCGCGACACCACGTTCGAAAGCCTCGGCGTCGATTCGCTGGATACCGTCGAGATGGTCATGGATCTGGAAGAGCAGCTCGGCGTCGATCTGGAGCTGGAGGAAAAGATCGCGACCGTCGGCGAGCTGGTCGATTTTGTCGAGAGCAAGCTTGACTGAACGCAAAACGGCGAGACGTATGGCAAGGCTGCACTACTTGGGGAGATAGCGGTGCCCTGTTACCCGCAATCCGCTACAGCGGGGAGGAATTCCCGACCGAGGGTGTATGCTGTGTCGTCTGACCCAGATAAGCGGTGTTGAAGATCTGGTCTTGCGCAATAGGGCTCTGTGAACCGTGTCAGGTGGGGAACCAAGCAGCACTAAGCAGTCTACCCTGTGTGCCGCAAGGTTGCCGTTTCGGAGCTGGCTGTCCGGGTAACGGGTGTAGCATCCATTCGGAGAAGGGTGTGCAGTCCTGCCATGCGTCTTACCGTAAAAAACTCCGGGCCTGAAAGGCCCGGAGTTTTGTATGCCCTGCCGCAGAGAGCTGCGGCAGGGCGTTTGTATTTTATTTCGCGCTGATGACCAGCTCGCCGTTCTGCTCGTCGCAGACAAGCGTCTGACCGGGGAGCACGTCGCCGCGCAGGATGCGCTGCGCAAGAAGCGTCTCGACCGTGTGCTGCAGATAGCGGCGCAGCGGTCTTGCGCCGAACTGCGGGTCATAGGCCGCGTCGATGACAAAGCTCTTTGCCGCCGGGGTCAGCTCGCACTTGAGCTGCTTGTCGGCAAGGCGCTTGTTGAGCGCCGCGATCTGCAGATCGATGATGCCAGTGATGTTTTCCTTCGACAGGGGCTTATAGAAGACGATCTCATCCAGCCGGTTGAGGAACTCCGGGCGGAAGCTGCGGCGCAGGAGCGCCTGCACCTCGTTCTTCGCAGCCTCCGAAATTTCACCCTCCGGCGTGATGCCGTCCAGAATAGCCTGCGAACCGAGATTCGAGGTCAGGATGATGATGGTGTTCTTGAAGTCCACCGTGCGGCCCTGCGAGTCGGTGATGCGGCCGTCGTCGAGGACCTGCAGCAGAATGTTGAACACGTCTGGGTGCGCTTTTTCGATCTCGTCAAACAGAATGACGGAATACGGTCTGCGGCGCACGGCTTCGGTCAGCTGGCCGCCCTCCTCGTAGCCCACATATCCGGGAGGCGCACCGATCAGACGCGACACGGAGAATTTCTCCATATACTCCGACATATCGATGCGCACCAGATTCTTTTCATCGTCAAACAGCGCCTCTGCCAGCGTCTTGGCAAGCTCTGTCTTGCCGACGCCCGTGGGGCCAAGGAACAGGAACGAGCCGAGGGGCCGGTTCGGGTCCTGAATGCCTGCTCTGCTTCTCTGGATAGCCTCAGAGACGACGCGCACGGCCTCATCCTGCCCGACGACGCGCTTGTGCAGCGTGTCCTCCAGATGCAGCAGCTTGTCGCGTTCGCCCTCCATCAGTCTTGCGGTCGGGATACCCGTCCAGCGCTCGATGATCTTGGCAATTTCCTCCTCCGTGACCTTGTTGCGGAGCAGGCTCGTCTCCTTGCCGCTCTGCGCCAGCCGTTCCTCCTGCTCCAGCTGCTTTTTCGCTTCGGGCAGATCGCCGTACTTCAGCTTCGCGGCCTTTTCGAGATCGTAACTCTGTTCGGCAGATTCAATATCGCGGTTGATCTGCTCGATGCGTTCGCGCAGCTGCTGCACGCGGCCGATTGCGTTCTTCTCGTTTTCCCATTTGGCTTTCATGGAGTTGAACGTTTCGCGCTGTTCGGCCAGTTCCTTTTGCAGTTCCGTCAGCCGCGCCTTGGAAAGCTCGTCGTCCTCGTTTTTGAGCGCTGCTTCCTCGATCTGCATCTGGATGATCTTGCGGTTGATAACGTCCAGCTCGGTCGGCATAGAGTCCATTTCCGTGCGGATCATGGCGCAGGCCTCGTCAATGAGGTCAATGGCCTTGTCAGGCAGGAAACGGTCGGTAATATAGCGGTTACTGAGCGTCGCGGCGGCGATGATCGCGTTGTCCGTGATCTTGACGCCGTGGAAGACCTCGTACCGGGATTCCAGACCACGCAGGATGGCGATGGTATCCTCCACCGTCGGCTCCTGCACCAGAACGGTCTGGAACCGGCGCTCGAGCGCGGGGTCCTTTTCGATATACTGGCGGTATTCGTCCAGCGTCGTCGCGCCGATGCAGTGCAGCTCGCCGCGCGCGAGCATCGGCTTTAACAGATTGCCTGCGTCCATCGAGCCTTCGGTCTTGCCCGCGCCGACAATGGTGTGCAGCTCGTCGATAAACAGGATGATGCGGCCTTCGGACTTCTTGACCTCGGCCAGCACGGCCTTCAGACGCTCTTCAAATTCACCGCGGTACTTTGCGCCCGCGATCAATGCGCCCATGTCGAGTGAAAAGATCGTCTTGTCCTGCAGGGACTTCGGAACCTCGTTTGCGACAATGCGCTGTGCAAGCCCCTCGACGATGGCCGTCTTGCCGACGCCCGGTTCGCCGATGAGAACGGGGTTGTTCTTCGTCTTGCGGGACAGGATGCGGATGACATTCCGGATCTCGTCGTCACGGCCGATGACCGGGTCCATCTTCTGCTCCCGTGCACGCTTGACCAGATCCGTGCCGTATTTGGCAAGCGCCTCATACGTATCCTCCGGCGTGTCGGACGTCACGCGCTGGCTGCCGCGCACCGACTGCAGCGCCTGCAGACAGGCCTCCTTCGTGATCTGATACGGACGGAACAGGCTTTTCAGCACCGCGTCCGCGTTTTCGATCAGGGACAAAAACAGATGCTCGACGGAGACATATTCGTCCTTCATCTGCTTTGCGATGTCTTCCGCGCTGTTCAGCGCCGTATCAACGGCACGCGCAACATAATATTTATCCGCCTCGCGGCCCGAGCCGGTCACGCGCGGCAGCTTCGCCAGCTCCGCGTCCACCGCAGCCTCAAAGCTTTCAAGCGTCACGCCCATCTTTTTCAGCAGCTGCGGCACAAGGCCGTTTTCCTGCTTCAAAAGCGCGGCCAGCAGATGGATCTGCTCGATCTGCTGGTTCTGGTTTTCAATGGTCAGCTTCTGGGCGGCCTGAACGGCCTCCAGAGATTTCTGCGTATAGTTCTGTGCGTTCATAGTTCACACCTCTTCTTCCAGTGTTAGCACTCTGTATTCATGAGTGCTAATTCATTTTGGCTTCATCATAGTCCTGTACCCGGAATTTGTCAAGGGGGAGCAGGGCCGAAAATTGTGATATTTTTGTAAACATTTGATCGAAAAAAGAAGTTTCGAATTTAATAGTTATTTAAAAACTTGCCTCTAAGTTTTTTAATAAACCCTTGCTATGATAACCCTGCAAGAAGCGATAAACACTTTTTCATTTTCCCCTCATATTGATAAAGAATCCCCCGCAGACAAGCCGGTCACTTGTTTGCGGGATTTCTTTCGCCAAAACAGAACCCGCGCAGCCTCAAGGTTGAAGCTGCGCGGGTTCTGCTTGTCCACGTGGATGAACCCGGCGGACACGAGCGAGCTCATGTGGTGGGAGATCGTGGCGGGAGACAGGCCGATGC
>ERZ772867.4657-NODE-4657-length-10061-cov-5.072956_pt1 | contig 10061 bp, 5 predicted proteins | sample MGYA00511341_ERZ772867 | MGnify/ENA primary metagenome ERZ772867 (study PRJEB29015, sample SAMEA2737707) | human gut metagenome | biome: human gut; feature: human-associated habitat; material: faeces | place: China | collected 2012 ... | reverse complement strand
TATCACGCCTTTGCGCCGGAAGCGCTGCCGGTCCTCTCCTGCCTGCGGCCCTGCAACGCATGGGACGGCTTTGTCCGGTCGGCGGAGCGGCGCTTCCCGAACGGCTGGGCGCTGGAGCTGACGCCGTGGGCGGCAGAGCTTCCGGCCCCGCCGCTCCCCTATCCCGGCGGCATGCTCCCGGCCGCGCTGTGCAGCTGCGAGAAAAGCACGGCAGGCCTGCGCTACTTTGACACGCCGGAGTCGCTCCGGCAGAAGCTGGCGCACGCAGCGGCACATGGCTGCCGCTGCGCCATCGGCCTGTGGCAGGAGCTCCAGCCGTTTTTCCCGGAGCGGGATGGATAAGACCGGGATGCGGCTGCGCGCAGCTTTTCCGTGTGCGGCATAGAAATGCTCCCCATATGAGGATGGTGATCTTTACTTCACTGTCTCTCATAGAGGGAGCATATTCTGTTTCGCGCTTTACGCAGAGATGGACTTGGCTCAGCCGATCAGCTCGCAGACGAGATCCGTATAGGCCGTCGGGTCTTCGAGCGGGAGGTTTGCCATCAGCAGGCCCTGATCGTAGAGAAGCTCAGCCAGCTTTTTGGCGCGCTCCGGATCGGATTCCCTGCTCTCGGACAGACGCTGCAGCAGCGGATGCTCCGGGTTGACCTCCAGAATGCGGCCGCAGTGATAATCGGACGACGGGTCGACCGTGTGCATGTACTTCTCCATCTCGAAGCTCATGCCGCCGTCCGGGACCATAGTTACGGCATGGCTGCCCAGCTCCGTCGAAACGCGTACGTCCTTGACCTTCTCACCGAGGCTCTCCTTCAGGAAGTCCACGCCGGACTGGAAGGCTTTGGCCTTCTCCTCGGCGGCTTTTTTCTCCTCCTCGGTTGCAAGGTCGAGGTCGTCGGTCAGAATGTTGCGGAACTCATGCTCGGCGTAGGTATTGAGCGTCTGCGGAATGAACGTGTCGACCTGCTCCGTCATGAGCAGCACGTCGAAGCCACGCTCGCGCAGCAGCTGGGTCTGCGGAAGCTGCGAAAGGCGCGCTGCGCTGTCGCCGGTGGCAAAGTAAATGTGCTTCTGGGATTCGGGCATGGCGTCGCAGTATTCCTTGAGCGTGATGTCCTTCCCCTCTTTGTCGGAACGGAACTCCACGAGGTCCTGCAGCAGGTCCTTGTGCATGCCGTAGTCCGAGACGAGGCCAAACTTCAGCTGGCGGCCGAAGGCGGCATAGAATGTCTCATATTTCTCACGGTCGTCCTTCAGCATGCGCTCCAGCTCGGCCTTGATCTTCTTTTCGAGGTTGGCGGCGATGACCTTCAGCTCTCTCGTGTGCTGCAGCATCTCGCGGCTGATGTTCAGGCTCAGATCCTGGCTGTCCACAATGCCCTTGACGAAGCTGAAGTAATCGGGCAGCAGGTCTGCGCACTTTTCCATAATGAGCACGCCGGATGCGTACAGGGCCAGACCCTTCTCATACTCCTTGGTGTAGAAATCATAGGGGCGGTGGCTGGGCACGAACAGCAGGGCGTTGTAGTTGGCGGTGCCCTCGGTGCGGCTCACGATGACGCGGGCGGGGTCAGAATAATCGTTGAATTTATCCTTGTAGAAGCTGGCGTATTCCTCGTCGGTGACCTCGCTCTTCTGCTTCTTCCAGATGGGCACCATGCTGTTCAGGGTCTCAAGCTCGGTGTAGGTCTCCCACTCCGGCTTGTAGTCCTCGGGCTTGGGATCGGGTTCGGGCTTCTGGCGGCTCTTTTCCCGCTCCATCTGGATGGGATAGCGCACATAGTCACTGTACTTTTTGACGATGGCCACGATGCCGTATTCATCGAGGAAGTTCTCGTAATTGTCGGTATCGGTGCTGTCCTTGATGTGCAGGATGATGTCGGTACCGGCGGTTTCTTTCTCGGCGGGGGTCAGCTCGTAGCCGTCAGCACCGCTGGACTCCCACTGCCAGGCTTCGTCCGCACCGTATGCCTTGGAGATGACGGTGACCTTGTCGGCGACCATGAAGGCGGAGTAGAAGCCCACGCCGAACTGACCAATGATGTCGATGTTCTCGTCCTTGTTGTCCTTCTTAAAGTCCAGAGAACCGGAGTGGGCGATGGTGCCCAGGTTCTGCTCCAGCTCTTCTTTGGTCATGCCGATGCCGTTATCGGAGACAGTCAGCAAGCGATTGTCCTTGTCGCGGGTGAGCAGGATGCGAAAATCGCCCTTGTTCATGCCCACGGAAGGATCGGTCAGGCTCTTATAATAAAGTTTGTCGATGGCATCCGAAGCGTTGGAGATCAGCTCACGCAGGAAGATCTCCTTGTTGGTGTAGATGGAGTTGATCATCATGTCCATCAGTTTTTTGCTTTCAGCCTGAAATTCTTTCTTCGCCATAATACAAAACCTCTTTTGTACAGTATTCAGATCCGGCCCCTCGCAAAAGGAGCGGCAATGCAGAAGAAGCAGCCGATGCTGCATCTTCTTAGCACTCATGTCTTTCGAGTGCTAATATACACCGATGCGGGTCAAAAATCAAGGGGTTTCATAAAAAGTTCAGAAATGAACTGGAACAAAATGCCTTTTGTGCGTTGCTACAAAAAATTCATAAAGAAATAGTTGACCTTTCACAATTTTTAGCGTATACTGGTCAGCGGAAACAAACGAGGAAAGAGGAATATGTTATGGCAATGAAGCCGGAGATCTCCGTGAAGAACCTGCTGATGCAGGCCTTCCTGACGGGCTGGGAACGCTCGGACAAGAGCATTTCGCAGGATGAATACTTACAGAGCGCCATTCAGGTCATCGAAGTGCTGCAGGTGGAACCTGAAAATGTCTACGCCGAGGAGGGCCTGGGCCTGACCGATGGCGATGAGGTGGATCATCTGGACGACCTGCTGCGGGCAGACGGCCAGTGGCTGTATTACGGTGTGGAGGAGGAAAACTTCTTCCTCATCCAGTGGTACCCGGACAAGGCTTCTGCCGAGGCCAAGCTGGCCGAGCTGGAGGCACTGGGCGACGGCAAGCAGTATCTGGTGGACCTGAGCCTGACCCGCGAAAATCCTTCGGCCGCTGAGAACTTCGGCAGCTCCAACCCGGTTCAGCTGCGGAGCTGAGCCCGGCGTTTCTGACAAAAAGAAAGGGAATTTTCCATGCAGCTTTCACAAACGGAACGGGAGCGCCTGTCCGCTATTCTGGAACAGTACGACCATCACCCCAAGGTGCAGGAAATGCGTGAGTTTATCCAGCACGGTGATGTGACCACCTACCAGCACTGCAAGAATGTGGTCGTGGTCAGCTGCTGGATCAACCACCGCTTCCATCTGGGAGCCGATGAGACCACGCTGGCCGTGGGGGCCTTCCTCCACGATTTCTATCTCTATGACTGGCACAAGCAGGGCTCTTTCCACGGCCTGCGGCATCTGTTTGAGATGCACGGCTTTTCCCACCCAGGGTCTGCCTGTGTGAACGCACAGCGGGTGTTCGGCATTACCAAAAAGGAGCAGAACGTCATTGCAAGCCACATGTGGCCCCTGACCTTCCGCCATATCCCGACCTGCCGCGAGGCGGTCATCGTCTGTCTGGCGGATAAATACTGCGCCATTGTGGAGAGCATGTTCCGCCGCACAAGGGTGGGCGCTGACGAAGAAGAGTGGTAAAGAAGCCGCCGCACTGTTCACATGAAAGAAAGCAAAAGACCAGAGTTGTAACGCCTTTTGGCGAAACAACTCTGGTCTTTTTTGCTGGGGCTTGTGCAACAGCCTCTTTGAAAAAGTGATCTTATTCTGCTCTCAGAGCCTTGACAGGGTCAGAGCGGGAAGCGGTTTTGGCGGGGATGAAGCCGCCCAGAATGGTCAGCACAGTTGCCAGCGCAACCAGCACCACAGCGGCCTTCCAGGGCAGAACGGCCACTACGCTGGTGCCGACGGCGATCTTCTGGATGAGCATGTTGCCCGGAATGAGCAGCAGTCTGCTGAGGCCGATGCCCATGAGGCCCGAGCACAGGCCGATGATGAAGGTCTCGGCGTTGAACACCTCGGAGATGTTCCGCTTGGAAGCACCGATGGCACGCAGGATGCCGATCTCCTTGCGGCGCTCCAGCACGCTGATATAGGTGATGATGCCGATCATAATGGAGGAGACCACCAGCGAGATGGAGACAAAGGCCACCAGCATGTTGGAGATCATGTTGATGATCCTGGTCACGGAGGTCATCAGGGTGCCCACCACATCGGTGTACTGGATCACCTTGTCTTCCGCGCCCTGCTCACGCATGGCGGCATTGTAGCTGTCCAGCACATTGAGGACCTTAGCCTTTTGCTCGAAGTCCAGCGGATAGATGTTGATCTGGCTGGGGTCGTCCTCGCTGGCATAACCAAAGGCCTGCAGGTTGCTTTCATAGGTGGCGCTGGTGGACATCATTTTCGACTTCATCAGCTCCGCCAGATCGTCCTCGGTCATGTTGAATCGGATGGCATTCCGGAACGCATCTGCGTCGATCTTCAGCGCGCTTTCCATCTGGCTGCCCAGAGAGGAGAAGCGCTCGGTCATCTGGCTCTGCAGATTCGTGCTGATCTGGCCCATGGCCTGCTCCATGGCAGCGCCCAGCTGGGTCTGTAATTCGGCGGCGATCTGTTCCGAGAAGTTTGCCATCACGCTGCCCATGACCTGCTGCATGGCGGCAGTAAACTGCTCCTGCAGAGCAGCGGTATCGATGAGGCTGCCCATGGAATCCTTCATCAGCTGCTGGAACTGGTCACTGGCAAGATACTGGTCAAAACTGATCTTGTCCAGCCCCAGAATGCCGTTGCCGATGATGTAATCCTTGTAGCCGGTCATCACCTTCTGGGCCAGCTGCTGCATTTTGTCGGCGGGGATGGAAATGTCCATGTTGGCGAACACGTCCGTCAGGGCGCTCATGTCGATGTCGGGCGTTTCGGTCAGATCAAATTGGAAGCTGTCCGGGTCAATGAGGGAGGAAAAATCTACGGAACCGTCGCTCAGGTCGAACACGCCGCTCAGGTCAAGATCCAGCTTGCCGGGGTCGAACTGGAAGGCGCTCTCGAGCTGGTCGGTGTCAATGGAGAAGAGGGAAGCCATGTCCATGGCAGCGGTCTGTTCGGTGCCGAAGGGTTCGCCGTTCAGCACATTGGTCTGCGGGTCGGCGAGCTGATCCTGTACCAGCCTGCTCTGGGCGGCGGTGTCCATGACGTGCCGGGTCAGGGAGGCGGGATAGGCGATGCCGGAGGACAGCATGGCGGCGGAGGCGTTTTCCCTGGGCTGCACCACGCCCACGATGGTCATGGTCTCGCTGTTGGCCACAAGCTCCTGCAGGAAGGCCTTGTCGTCCGATTTGTCCACCCAGGTGCTGTGGGCATCGTCGTACTGGTAGCGGTCGGCCGCGTTGACCAGCTTGAAGGTGCGGCCCAGAAAATCGCTGTACCGGTAGGTCTTGAAATCTTCGGGCACATCCACATTCTGGTTCTGGGCGAACTGCTGGATCATCTTGTCCAGCTCGGCGTTGTCCCGCAGGCCCAGCGCGTAGAGGGCATAATCAGTGATGGAACCATCCGCACCCAGCACGGCAACGCATTCGTTGTAGCTTTCGGGCCAGCGGCCTGCCTTGACCTCGTACTGGGAATGATACAGGGCATCGCTGGCGGGCAGCTGGTAGAACACGCTGGTGTTCATCATGCTGGACATCATGTTGTTGGTCGAGCTGGTGGAACTGATGCCCAGAGCGGAAAGGGAGGAATCCGGGTTCACCTGCCGGATGCTGCTGTCCGGGTCCTGGCGGTAGATCTGAGGCTGTATATTATAGGAATACTCCACCGAGGAAACGCTCTCCCCGATGCTGCAGGCATCGCTCTCGAGGTAGGTTTTCAGGCTCTTCAGGTCGTTGGAGGTGATGCCGGAAACCATCTGGGTCACGAGCTGGCGCACCGGCACCATCCCTTCGCCGAGGTCGGGGGCGGCGGGCTGGCCGGGCAGGTCGGCGGACAGCAGGCTGGTCAGATCCATGCCGCTGCGCAGGATCTGCACCGGGTACTCGGAAAGGGTGTCCCGCTCCATATCAGCGATATACTGGTTGACACCGGTGGACAGGGAAATGATCAGCGCAATGCCGATGATGCCGATAGAGCCTGCAAAGGCCGTGAGCAGGGTGCGGGTCTTTTTGGTCCAGAGGTTGTTGAAGCTCAGGGTCAGCGAGGTCCACCACGACATGGAGGAGTGGCCCATGTTCTTGTGAACGGCAGGAGCAAGCTGAGCGGTGTCAGGCTCGTAGGGGGCGGTGTCGGAGCGGATGACACCATCCTTCAGGTTCACGATGCGGGTGGCGTACTGCTGGGCCAGCTCCGGGTTGTGGGTGACCATGACCACCAGCCGGTCCTTTGCCACCTCCTTGAGCAGCTCCATGACCTGGATGCTGGTCTCGCTGTCCAGCGCGCCGGTGGGCTCGTCTGCCAGCAGGATATCCGGATTGTTGACCAGCGCACGGGCAATGGCAACGCGCTGCATCTGGCCGCCGGACATTTCGCTGGGGTGCTTGTGCAGCTGATTGCCCAGCCCCACCTTCTGCAGTGCCTCGGTGGCGCGGCGCTTGCGCTCTGCGCCCGAGATGCCGGAAATGGTCAGGGCCAGCTCCACGTTGGCCAGAACGGTCTGATGGGGGATCAGGTTGTAGCTCTGGAACACAAAGCCGATGGTGTGGTTGCGGTAGGAGTCCCAATCGCGGTCGGTGTACTTTTTGGTGGAGATCCCGTTGATGACAAGGTCACCGCTGTCGTACCGATCCAGGCCGCCGATGATGTTCAGCAGGGTGGTCTTACCCGAGCCGGAAGGGCCCAGGATGGCGACGAATTCGCTGTCGCGCAGGTTCAGGCTGACATCATTCAGTGCGGTCTGTACAAGGTCACCGGTTTTGTATTCCTTGCGGATCTTTTTCAGTTGAAGCATAGGCAGGCCTTTCTTATGCATGCCCGGCGGCGTGTGGGAAATGCCGGACAAAAAACAAAATAACGTAGATATAGTATCAGATGAATGTGAACAAACCATTGCTTTTCGGGAAAGATGGTGTTATGCTGAAGAAGGTGAAAGAAACAAAAATCGACACTTTATGACGTAAATTACCAGAAATCAAGACGCAAAAAGCCGCCATTCCTGCACGATTCGACGCATAGTGACGTTTTTTCGGGGATTGAATCTTTCCGCAGGGCCTTATAAAATAGTATCGTACAGTACGCACGGAAGAAAAGTGCGGCAAATTTAAGGCAAAGGGGAAGGTTGGATTGACGGAACGACTCGTTTCAAAGCTGCATGTCGCGCTTTTGAGCTACGACGAGCGGGAGATCCGCGTCCGGAAAAATTATCTGGAGGAGCAGAATCCTGCGATCTGCTGTGTCTGTTTCCACAGCGGCGAGGAGCTGCTGCGGGAGCTGCGCCAGCAGCGCAGTGTGGATATCGTGGTGCTTTCGAGCCAGCTGGAGGATATGGACGGGTATGAGTTCCTCAAGCGGCTCAACAGCCTGCATAACCGCCCGCTGCTGCTGTTGCAGGGGGATGACTGGTACAGCGATGCCACGGCATCGTTCCTGCGGCCGGACGGCAGGCAGTACCTGCCGGAGCGCAGCAGCCTGCTGGATCTGCTGCTGGATCTGCGCAGCTCTACGGACATCGGCATCTTCTGGGTGCTGCCGTTCTGCAAGCAGCTTTATGCGGAGTGGGGCATCCAGCAGCCGGATGTGAACTGTGAATATCTGACCACCGCGCTGCAGGTCGTATGCGGCACGGAGCGGAAGCTGGCTGTGCGCAAGGAGATCCTGCAGACTGTGGCCGAGGAACACCACACCACAGTGGCCGCCGTGGACTGCGGGATGCGCCGCCTGATCGACGGGGTGGAAAAATACAACACCGAAGCCTGGCAGAAATTCAAGCAAGATTACGGCCTGATGGGGCATAGCGTTACCCTGGGCAAGCTGATCTATGCGGGCCGCCAGAAATTGATCGACAGCGGAACGCAGGGACGGAAGGCCGGACGATGAGAAAAAAGAGAGAGAACGGAATGGCAAAAGAGAGCGGGATGGGGGATTTCCCCCGCAAACAATTTGAGAGCGTGCTGCTGCACTCTCTGCGCATCATGGACCAGAACCGGGAATACCTGCAGATGCATCTGGCCCGGACCGGAGACGAAAGGACCCGGCAGGCGCTAGAGGATATGGGGCAGGAGAGCATCCGCCTGGAGCGCACCCTGCGGGAAATGATGGGTCTGCTGGAAGTGGAGATGAACGACAAGCCGTCCATGAAGCCGGTAGACCTGTGCTGGATCCTGATGGAGGCCGCCCAGATAGCCCCGGAGATCGAGAAGCAGCTGGGCATCCGGCTGACCGTGGATCACAGCCCGTTCCGGCGCTGCTATGTCAAGGCGGATGCCCAGGAGGCCGAGCAGCTGCTGTTTCATCTGCTTTCCAACGCCCTGCGGGCCGTAAGCCCCGGCGGGCAGATCAAGATCCGGCTCACCCGGGACGACGAGGATCTGTATCTGATCGTGGAGGACGACGGCTGCGGCCTGCCCACCGGTGAAAACTGGATGGAGAACCGCCGCCGCTTCCTGGGCGGTGTGCAGGCAGGGCTGCTGCTCTGCCGCCGTTACTGCGCCCACATGGGGTGGGTGCTTTCCCTCACGCCGCGCGGTGCCGGAAGCGGCACCCGGGCAGAGGTGCGCATCCCGCTGGCCGGAACGATGTTTCCCATTGAGGGCAGTGTGGAACTGCACACCATCCATCCGGCACTCACCACAGCGGATGGCCTGTGCTGGCAGATCCTGCGGGAGCTTGCTCTGTTGTCCGATAAAATGGAATGATACGATGTTCAGCGCCCTGCTCCGGGCTTTTCCGGGGCAGGGCGTTTTTGTGTAAAAATCACTCTGAGTAAAGAATCTTAACCGGAATGTAGAAAAACAGGGGAGCTGCATTCGTGAATTTAACAAAATGTTTAACTTTTTGAGCGGAAAATACTATTTTTTGCGTGTAAAATATGGTGACTGGATTGATTGTATCCCGATTTTTGAGTATAATACAACTGTATTTTTATATTGTTCCTCAGGAGGAAAAGCAAGTGAGAGTAGGTCTTGACATCGGAAGCACCACCATCAAGTGCGCGGTGCTGGACGAACATGATGCGCTGATTTATTCAACATACGAGCGTCATTACAGCCATATTCTGGAAAAGGCGCAGGAGCTGCTGCGCCGTATCGATGCAGAGCACCTGCACGGAAACAAGGCTCTGCTGAGCATCTCCGGTTCTGCCGGCATGGGTCTGGCCGACAGCTGCGGCGTGCCCTTTGTGCAGGAGGTGTTCTCCACCCGTGTGGCAGTCAAGCGGTTTGTGCCCGCCACCGACTGCGTGATCGAGCTGGGCGGCGAGGACGCAAAGATCCTGTTCCTGACCAACGGCACCGAGGTCCGCATGAACGGCAGCTGTGCCGGCGGCACCGGTGCCTTTATTGACCAGATGGCCACCCTGCTGAAGATGAGTGCCGACGAGATGAACAAGGCCGCGGAAAAGGCCGAGCGCACCTATACCATCGCGTCCCGCTGCGGCGTGTTTGCCAAAAGTGACGTGCAGCCCCTCATCAATCAGGGCGCGCGCACGGAGGATATCGCCGCCAGCATCTACAAGGCGGTGGTCAACCAGACCATTGCCGGTCTGGCACAGGGCCGCCCCATCAAGGGCAATATCCTGTATCTGGGCGGGCCGCTGACCTTCAGCAGCGTGCTGCGCAAGAGCTTTGATGAGGCGCTGGGGGTCACCGGCACCTGCCCCGAGAACAGCCTGCTCTATGTGGCACTGGGTGCCGCCCTCTATGCGGATAAGGAGTTCGAACTCTCCGCAGTGGCCGACGCGCTGGACCAGTACGCCGCCACCGCTACTTATGCCAGTGAGCCTCCGCTCTTTGCCAACAAGCAGGAGTACGAGGAATTCCATGCCCGGCACATGTCCCACAGCGTGCCTCATGTGCCCTTCAGCGCCCAGTGCGGCCCGGTGCATATCGGCATCGACTCCGGCTCCACCACCGTCAA
>ERZ772867.4648-NODE-4648-length-10075-cov-3.713872_pt1 | contig 10075 bp, 10 predicted proteins | sample MGYA00511341_ERZ772867 | MGnify/ENA primary metagenome ERZ772867 (study PRJEB29015, sample SAMEA2737707) | human gut metagenome | biome: human gut; feature: human-associated habitat; material: faeces | place: China | collected 2012 ... | reverse complement strand
TAATTTCCAACGACAAACTTCTTTCGTGCAATGAAAAAATTGTTACTATGTCCGCAGCTTTTTCTCTTGCAGATTCTGTGCTTAAAAATGCCATTGACACAATAACAAATATTGTATTCAACTGTGGTACTGTCAATCTTGACTTTAATGATTTAAAAACAGTTCTTGGTGACAAAGGTTACGGACATCTGGGAATCGGCTATGCAGACGAAAATACATCAATAACAGATGCGGTGAAACAGGCAGTAAATTCGCCGCTCCTTAACACTAATCTTACAAATGCCAAATATGTAATGATTAATTCATCCGGAGACGTCAATCTTATAGAATTAAACAATGCAATCCAGTACATCCAGGAAATTGCAGGAAAAGATGCAAAAATAATGTGGGGAACTGTCTCAAGTGAAGAACAGTTAAACGATAATAAAAATTCTGTTATTACAATTATTGCAACCGGACTTGAAAATGTATCTGCCTCAAAATCCGATTCAAATCCGGCTTACGACAAGGCTTACGTTCCGAAACATGACACAAAAAACATTTATACCAGCAATTCTGATATTCCTGTATTTGACACGCTTAAAAACAATGCACACAAAAAAGAAACTGAACTTGTAATACCGGCATTTTTACAGTCAAGAATGCGATAAAAACGATAACAGCCGCGATTTTTAATTTAATCACGGCTGTTACTACAAAACATATATTTATATATAATAACATACATACTGATTTCATACAAACTTACCCCAAAACCGCCTCTCAGTTTTGCGTCATTACACAAACTCTTTACAGCATCATCACGCAAGCTCTCTCACCACTTTTTTAACTTCATCATCCGGTGTGAGTGACTCACATATTTTTCTTATTGCTTTTTTGTATGAAACATTATCAAGTTTCATATTTTTTTTATCCTTAAGATAACGCCATGTATCTAACGGAAATGTAACAAAACACTCTGCTAGAAGCCATCCTGCCGCCATCTGAGTATAATATCCATTTGAAGAAAAATCACGGTTCACAAGTAAAAGAATTTTATCTATGTACATTCCCTGCTCTTCTTTTTTATTATTTTCACCACACATGCCTATATCTTCAAGCATAACTTTTTTCATTCTCGGCTTTTTATTGCCGTCGGCATCAACCTTAATATAATGGTCAAGAAGCATTATAAGTCCGGCCCTTGCCTCAAATTCATCTTCCGACAATATACATTTTTCCAAAAACGGCAGAAATTCCTGTCTGTATTTATCCATAATTCTGAATTCCACACAAAATCCATCATTAACAGCCCAATTATCAATAAGCGGAACAAATTTCTTTAAATCTTCAAGAGCTTTGTCAAAATCTTTTTCTTTCGCGGTACCCATTCCTATGATATAACCTCTTAGAAGGGTTTCCTCATAGTATAAATCAGGCTCCGTAAGAAGTTTTCTAAAATCCTCATTTTCTTTCACAAGCTGTTTTGCATATTTTTTCAGTGCCGGCTGACGCACACCGATAATATTATTACACCCCGGAATGAGTGAAGATGTAAATGTTTGATAATTTCCTTTATCTGTCATTGATACCAGTTCATCACGTATATATTTAAGCATAATTTCTCCGAATTTCAATCAATATTAATCTGGCACATTTTCATTGCATCCAATGCTATTTTATGCGATTCGGGTGTTACACAGGCACATGCATCTGCCTTAACTGTAATTACAGCTTCAGGCAAAGCTGCCTTCAACAGCATTGCATTACTGATAACACAAATCCCCGTACACACACCCACAAGAACAATTTCAAGATTATCCTGCTTATTTTCATATTCCGTTTTTATATCTTCTGCAAGTTTGAGGGAACCAAAAACAGGCTTATCTATAATGCAAAAATTATTGTCGCTTACAGCTTTCATAATCTCTTCTCTAATCTGCCAGCCAATTGTTCCCTCTATGCAATGTTCAACTGGTAAATTCCGTCCCTCTTGAGTTTCAAGATAATTTTTTTGATGTGTATCCCTTGTAAGAAAAATCTTATCATAATTATCTTCATTTATAACTTCTACAACCTTTGAAACCACTTCTTCGCACTCATTATTCCCCAATACTCCTGATGTAAAATCATTCTGCATATCTACAATAACTAAAATTTTCATAACTGTTCTCCTTAAATCATTGTCCTTTATATTTATAACCAGCTGCTTTTTTTCCGCCTTTTATCATAGATGTAATTTTACAATCTGTTGATATTAATTTAGATTTTATATTTGCATTAAAATTCGATTTATACAATTCTTTCCCCAGAATCACTTCATACACCCTTTTAACATCTGGGAGTGTAAATTCTTCAGGTAGCAGATTAAAAGCAATATCACTATATAAAATTTTATTTTTTAATCTTAATAATCCTTCTAATATTATTTCATTATGGTCAAATGCCAATTTTTCATCTGTTATGCTTTCCTGCGTATACCCTGTCGTATCCACCACACCATTTTTAAATATTTTTTTATGCAGACAATATTTTATATTAATATTTTCTTCTTCATTTTTAAGTTCCAAAATATCATCATGCAAACTAATATCAAACCATAGTGCTTTTTTCGCATCATCTCCTGCCAGCACTGGCTGTTCTCTCATCAATGTTATATATGCTACATCTATAACACGCATTCTTGGGTCTCTGTCAGGATTACTCATTGTATACAACTGCTCTAGATATGTATTTGTTACTAATCCTGTCTCTTCCTGTAATTCCCTGCAAGCCGCATCATAAGTTGATTCATGAATTCCTACAAATCCTCCCGCCAAAGCCCAGCAGTTAATATATGGATGATTTTTTCTCTGAATTAATAATACTTTCAGATTATCAAGATATCTGCTCATACACAAAATCAGCATATCAACCGTAACACTTGGTCTTTCATACTTTGACGGCTTGTATTGTTTTAAAAATTCTTCCTCTGTCAATCCATCTTTATTTCTTATTTCTCCCATAAATGCTGCCCTCCATGCAAAGGTATTATTTTACTACTTTTCAAAAAAAGAGTATCACTAATCTTAATCCAGGTCAATATATTATCTGATGCATCAGAAATTTATATCTTATTTTTGTAATATTGCAATATATTCACAAATGTATTATAATTTGATAATCAAATATTTGGAGGCTAAAATAAACATGTCCACTACAAATAAAAAATCTTTAATTATAAGCATTGTTTTAAAATCCATCTCACTTGTTGCATCGTTATATGGATTAATATTTACAATTGATAACATTATGTCTTTTACATTTTTTACAACATTGTCAAATGTCGCACTGGACATAATTCTTATAATATTTATTGTGTTAGATATTATTCTGCTTAAAACAGGCAAAGATTACAAAAATAACAAATTATATATATTAAAATTTCTTATGACACTTTCAATCACACTTACATTTCTTGTTTACATGTTGATTCTTGGTCCAACATCTGAAGATGGACTTATCGGTGCATATTTTCGCAATCATGCCGGAAGTTTCGGTGTACATTTTGTAGGTCCACTATTCGCTATAGCTGATTTTCTTCTATTTGATAAAGGATTCAAATCAAAAAAAATATATGCCATATATGCCGTCATTCCACCTCTTTGCTATGTCGGATTCGTATACCTCCTTGCTTTAACCGGCGTACGTTGGTATCAAACAATGACAGCACCATATAATTTTCTTAATTATAATGCTCCTACCGGATGGTTCGGATGGGATTTAAGCCGGATGAGTACTGAAACACTTGGAATAGGCGTTGCATACATGATAATATTGCTTTTATTAATTTTCATAGGCATAGGACTTTTATACCTTACAATTAACAAACAAAAAAAGAATTGAATATGATAACTTTATAGATAAAAACGTCATTTGTCATCAAGCCTATGACGTTTTTAATTCATATTCTATTTCTTTCATCATTGCAATAAACAATTCATCAGGTGTGGCGTAATCACCTATATAATATGTTTGTCCGTCGTCAGCCATATATATTTTAGCTTTTTCCTCGTTATCAGCAAATTCTATCACAAGCAAATCACTTGTCACAATATCCACATGAATAGCCTCTTTGTATTTCAATACTAACATAACTTATCTATAATTGCAAGTATTAATATTATTTATTTATTTTAAATATTACTTGCATACTTTTAAAACATATGTTATAAGTATATCTATAGATATGCATATTTATATATTTTTGTAATTTATACTATTACAATCAAGTCACTTTACATTTTTAACGTGAAAGGAAAAACATCGATGTTAAGGATTTTTATTGAAAAATAAACAAAACAGCTTTTCTTTTTATAACGGCGATAATAATGTCGTTATATCTGATGCAGTGGGTAAGCCAGATAAAATATGTGATTCTGCATCACCAGATTATTCTGATATTATGAGAATTTTTGATAAAACAGATAATCCTGATATGTCAGATAATCCTGATGCTCTTCGCAATTACGAAGCCGCACTGCATTCTCTTGCAGATAATCCATCAACCAAACATCTGTATGGTTATCTCATGTCTGACAAAGAGTGGTTTGACCGTTTTACCGGCTTCTTTGCCGGAAAGAAAACCCTGCCCCTCTTATATGACCCATTTTTTAAAATGATATTTAACCCGGTTGAATCAAGGGCAAGGCTTTCCGGGCTTGTAAGCTGCATCCTCGGCCAGCATGTAACTGTTATTGAGGTGTTTCCGGATACCAGTTACGCATTTGTTAATTCTTTTGTAATTATGGATATGGTTGTAAGGCTTGATGACGGCAGCATCACAAATATTGAGATTCAGAAAGTCCCTTACGATTTTCCGGCAGCAAGAATCTCATGTTATTCTGCTGACCTTGTATTAAGGCAGTTCCGCATGTTGCAGGGAATGAATGAAGGACAAAGAAACGATTATTACGACGATGCCGCGGCCGGGAAAGCCGGAAATGAAACATCTCAAGCAGCTGATGGTTCATCCAGCAAGCCTTCTTATGAAAACATGAAAAAAGTACATACCATCATATTTTTTGAAAAAAGCAGCAGTTCACTTAAAAGCCCGAAAGACAAAAGACTGTACTTCCATGTTGGAAAGACTGTTTTTAATACCGAAATCAACATGAAGCTTTTGCAGGAATATCACCTGATAAGCCTTGACACATTCAGGAAATACAGATATTCTGACATTATAGAAGGACGTATTGATTCAGCTGATATTGACTGTGATGACACACAGTACGAAAACAGGCTGACGGAAAAGATGAGGCGTGACAGGCTTATGTATCTCTCACTTTTTACAGCAGAGACACCGGATGAAATCAACCGGCTGGCTGCATTATTTCCGGAACTTTTCCCAATACGCCAGAAAATACGTGAATATCTTACACGCCCGAAGGAGGTGATTAACATGTTTTCTGAAGCATTAAGGATATTGGATAATAATACTGCCGAACTGATGGCTGACAGGTTTAAGGCACAGCTTGAAAATGCCAAAATTGAAGTAAAGGCTGTAAAACACGAATTAAAAACTACCAGGAAGGAAGTTACAGCAGCCAGACAGGAATTAAAAATCACCAAACAGGAAGTAAATGCCGCCAAGCAGGAAGTGGATGCCGCTAAGCAGGAAGTTAATGCCGCTAAACAAGAAGCAAAGGCTGCTAAACAGGAAGCTGAAAATGCAAAGACTCAATCCGATGCTAAAATAGCTGAACTTGAAGCCATAATTAAAGAGCTTCGTAAAAATCTTAAATAAAGACCTTGCATGACAATGCACTTTACTTAATAACATCAACAGCCCAGACATATCTTAATTGATAATATCCGGGCTGGTTTAATATTATATTTATAAAATAATTATTAGATAAGCAATGAACATTACTACTTGCTCCATCATGTAGTTCTTTGCTTTTTCTGTTGATTCTGCATAATTTTCAAGATCCAAATAATATTGAATTGTCAACATATCATGCATAGTATAAATCAACTTTATAACATGCAAATGATGTAATTCTTAAAACACCGCAATACAGCCCATGCCATATTGCGGTGTACACTCTCCAAACAATGCCGGAAACCATAATTTTTAAAGATTATAACACCCCTTAAATGCACTTGCATCCACCTTAACTGATGCTGTGTCATAATCAATTTTTTTGAGACTGATACAGTCTATGAAAGCTTCTGAATCAATCTTTTGAAGCGACTTTGGACAAACCACTTCTTCAAGATGTATACAATTTTCAAATGCATTGTTGCCAATTTCTTTTACACCTTCCGGAAGAACGACTTTAACAATATCTGTACGCTCTGAAAAAACATCTTCTGATATGTACGAGAAGTCTGACATATCAATCTCTTTCATTGTTTTGTTGTAAAGGTATACTTTGATTCTTTCCTTCATACTCCCCACCCCGCATATTCTTTATTGTTCTAATAATTTTGCTATCAGCGGACTTACTGCCGATGCCTGTGCTTCGTAGAAGCTCTGTGGACTGTTTTTCATTATACTTTGAAATGCCTGTGACATTGCCGGCATGACCACACTGTTTAACTGTAATTCATCAAAATGCTTTAAATCAGGAACTGATGTTGATGAAACTGAATTGCTGCTGTCAACTGACTGGATTTTTGAATCAGTGCTGTTTCCCTGTCCGTTAATCTTTTCAAGAAGTTCTGTAATTGTATTCTGAAAATATTCATAATCTTCATAACTAAAAAGGTCACTGCTCATATATGAATTCAGCTTACTGCCACTGCCTGAACCGATTGAATGCACCTCTGTATTAACTGAAAGACCAGGATAATATGTATTTCCTGCATTTCCTGTGCTTACATATGCATGGCTCAAATCTGTTGCCTGCATTGAATCGGTTGTCCATGAATCGTTGCTCAACGCACCGTCTAATATGTCATTAATCTTATTTATGTAATTAACCGTCTCATCATATGGAGGAACACCACCATACTTCTGAACCGCACCACATCCGGCATTATAGCCTGCAAGTGCAAGTGAAACATTGCCATTATAATCATCTAAAAGCCATGACAGAAGCTTGGCACCTCCGGTTATGCTCTGTCTTGCATCATATGGGTCTTCCACTCCATATGATTCTGCCGTTGATGGCATAAGCTGCATTATTCCCATTGCACCGCATGATGATGTGGCATTGACATCAAAACCTGATTCTGCCTGTGCTACAGCTTTTAAAAGATTAACATTAACTCCATATTCCTGTGAAACATCTTCAAAAATCTCATCGAGTGTCTCATCGCCGCATGAACGGTTATATACATTATCAAATGATGTAGCCTGACCTGTCTTATCTGCCGGACCCTGTACAAGATATTGATTACCATCTAGTATTGTAACCGGTTGAATTACATTCATTCCCATCTTCCCTGCCTTCTAATATTAATATATTCATTATAAGCCTTTTCAAGTATCTGTCTTTCATTGGCAAATCGTAACAGATGAAATGCCTCATGGTACTTATAATACCCGGAATCTTCAAAAAACTCTTCTCTCTGCGGTTTGCTGTAAAAGCTGTCCGCAGCACAAAGATACCAATGAACAGTCTTTTTTATCGTATCTGACACCGTATTAAACGTATATTGTGTGTCGCCTATATACTTAACTATCTTAACGGATGCACCGCTCTCTTCCAATACTTCCCTTACCGCAGTATCCTGTGGTTCTTCTCCCGGTTCTACCGTTCCTTTCGGAAGAACCCAGCCTTCATATCTGTTCTTGTAATTCTTGTACAATACAAGAATCTTGCCTCTGAAAATAACCACACCACCACAGCTTGTTGCCTCAGCCATTGCAATTCCTCCTGTGATATATATTAATTATACAACTAAAGAACCACAATATCAACCAATGAATCAGTATTCTTCTTATTTAAAATACAAAATCAGTATTTTAAATCAATATTTTTCAATCAATATTCATCAAAAAATGCATCCAGAAGAGCTTTTGTTACCTGCTGTGCACCAGGCACGCCTGTATATCCGCCTTCAAGTATAACACAGAAAGAAATCTGCGGATTTTCATATGGTGCATAACCGATAAACCATGAATGTACCCTGTCACTGTTATCAAACTGTGCCGTTCCTGTTTTTCCGGCAACTGTATATGATGTATATGTAAATGCGTAACCTGTACCCTCAGTCACAACCGCACGACAGAACTCTCCAATTGTATCAGCCTCAGACGGCGTACATACAACAGACTTCTGTTTTGGTGTTGTCGTACTTACAACATCGCCAGAACGCGTCTGGACTTTTTCAACAAAATACGGCTGCATCATAACACCTCTGTTTGCAATTGCAGAGATAATCATAAGATTGTGCATAGGTGAAACCATTGTTTTACCCTGACCGATACCGGTCTCCTGAATCTCACTCACCCCTGAATTTTCGTCAAGTGTAAAGCTGCTGACGCTCGACTCTATTCCGATATCAAGATTTTTGTTATAATAAAAATCTTCGCAGAGCTGTCTGTATTTTGAAAGATTCAGCCTGAATCCTATTGTTGAAAATACACCGTTACAAGAATTGGCAAATCCCAGTTTTAAATCCTGATGTCCATGGACAGAACCATTATAACATGGAATTGTTGTTCCTCCGTTGACATAGGCACTTCCTGTACAGTCAAAAGAATAATTTTCATAATCAGGATATTCCCTTACATATTCAAGAGCAGTAAGTACCTTAAACGTAGAACCCGGCGAATAAAGTCCCTGTGTTGCCCTGTTAAGAAGCACAGAATCAGAGCTGTCATAGCCAAGCCACTCACTGTACATTTCAGGTGCTTCATTCGGATCATAATCCGGCTTTGAAACCATTGCAAGAACCCTTCCTGTCGAAGGTTCCATTGCAACTACTGCACCTTTATTACTTCCCAGTGCCTTATATGCAGCCTCCTGAAGCTTTGGAACAAGCGTTGTAACAACATCATATCCAACTGATTTCTCACCGCTCAGATCATCTGAGAGCTGATTAATTATATTACCTGACGTGGACAATAATTCATAATTGGCAACACCTTCAACACCTGTTTTTGCAGAAGCCAGTCCTACAACATGGCAGAACACTTCGGAAAACGGGTAAACTCTCGTCTCATTTCCATCCTCATCAATATCTGTTTCTGCAAGGATCTGTCCGTCAGCTGCAAGAATGTTACCTCTGACGACCTTATTTTCAAGATTATCGATTCGCTTATTATAAGGATTATTTACAATTGTAGAAGCCTCAAAGACATTAAAATATACAAGATAACTTGCCATCATGAGAAATAATGCAACGAAAATAAATGATATTACATTAGTTTCACGATTTCTAAGCCCCTGCTTTTTTTTATCAACTATATCATTAGGCTTTGTGTTTTTCTTTTTTAAGTTTCGTGTTTTTACCTGCTGATTCATTCTTAATTTCAACCTCGTCCTGTCTCATATTATACATTCCGTTAATCAATGCAAACATTATAAGTGAACTTACAATAGAACTTCCGCCGTAACTTACAAAAGGAAGCGTGACACCTGTCATAGGTATCATCTTCATAGCACCTCCAACCGTAAGAAACACCTGAAATCCATATGTAACACCAAGTCCTACCGCCACAAGCCTGTAAAACAGTGTTTTACATCTTGAAGCAATATTCATCATCAGTATAAGATTATTAAGACATATAAGCAGCAATGCAACTGCAAATATAGCACCGAACTCCTCTGTTATTGCCGAAAACATAAAATCCTTTTCAGCAACAGGAATTTTATCCGGAAGTCCCTGTGCAAGTCCGCTTCCAAACCACGACCCCATACCTATCGCAAATAATGACTGGCATATCTGGTAACCTGTTGAATCTATTGTGCTCCAAGGGTCTTTCCAAATAAGGACACGCTGTCTTACATGGTTGAAAATCTTATATGCACCAGCTGCAGCAACACTTCCGGCAGCAAATCCTATTCCGACATAGCTAAGTTTCCTTGTCGCAATAAAGAGCATCATAAGATAAACAACGAAAAATATAAGTGCAGCACCCAGATCTTTTGATATTACAAGT
>ERZ772867.4646-NODE-4646-length-10079-cov-2.780327_pt1 | contig 10079 bp, 5 predicted proteins | sample MGYA00511341_ERZ772867 | MGnify/ENA primary metagenome ERZ772867 (study PRJEB29015, sample SAMEA2737707) | human gut metagenome | biome: human gut; feature: human-associated habitat; material: faeces | place: China | collected 2012 ... | reverse complement strand
GTCCGTCGTCGACCATTTCGTAAAATCCACATCCACCGAATGCACCGGAGTACCCTTATACGTCCCGTCTGCCTCATAATGCTCCGTAGAATTCGTCGGCCCCACCTGCGCATGCAGAGCGGTCACACCCCCGAAAGAGGCGACCACTCCCGCCAAAAAAAATAAAATGCCCCTGCCCATTTACAACTTCTTAAACGATACAACCCTGTCCTTTGCCACTACCTTCACAATACCCGTACCGGACGGCAAAACCACACGGCCCGTCACGTCCCGTAACTCCTGCACCAGCTGTCCGCCCAAGCTGTACACCAGCACATCCGCACACTCCTCGCCCAGCAACACGCAGTCACCCGCCATACGTATACTCTCGGGCCGCACCGTCTCCGATACGCCCGTAGGCAGATTCTCCCCATAAGCGCTGATGTTGATACTCTTTATCGAAGGCCACGCAGCCTGATTATAAAACAACCCGATGCGCACCTTGCCCGGCACGTTGATGTCCATCTCCACCTGAGTCACGTCGCCCGACTTGTTCGGTATCGACAGTCCCCCCTTCCATTCCCAGTCACTGCTCTGCCCCTCCACAAAGTAATTCACCTGGATAGGCCGGGCCGTACCATCCGAGACATACCCGCACAAGCGTATACTCCCCACACCATCCGCCATGGTAGGGAAATAAATCTTGGCCATCTCCTTTTGGTTATTCCCCAAAGGCAACACCGGGTTATTATTATGCAAACATACCGACGCCTCCCAAGCAGGCGGGAAAGTACGCTCCGCAATCACAAACTTGTAAAAGCCGATATTATCCTTCTCCTGCAACTCCTCGTTCATCACCAAGTCCGTCGTCGACCATTTCGTAAAATCCACATCCACCGAATGCACCGGAGTACCCCAATACGTCCCGTCAGGACTGTAATTCTCTGTCTCGTTAGTCGGTCCCACCTGAGCCCGCACCACACCGCTCATTACAAAGGTCATCAGACCCGCAACCAAAAGTAAACGTTGTTTTTTCATAAGGTAAATCATTTTTTAATGTATTAATGTTTAAACAAAGGGCAACCCCTTCTTTGAATTCCTGTTGTAAAATTATTCCCCGAAAACATCTTTTATTTGACCTCTTAGGCAATTATGTAGCCCATTTCGGCAAAAACCGGCCAATCACCCCCGCCCCCTCATCTTAGCCAGAAAAGCAGAAGGCGTATCACCGAACTCCGCCTTAAAAGCCTTCGTAAAATAAGACGCCGACTCGATGCCCACCAGTTGAGGAATCTCCTTGATAGCCAAGTTCTCCTCCACCATCAGCCGGGCAGCATACCGCATCTTGTAACTCCGTATAAACTCCACCACCGACTTGCCCGTATTCGCCTTCACCAGCGAGAACAATTTGCGGCGGCTCATCATCATCTCCCGCGCAATATCCTCTATATTCACATCCCGCGAAGCAATCTCACGCCTCAATATCCCCGTCAGCCTCTCCATGAAATCATTCCCCGCCTTATTCTTCACACGCTCCCCCATATCGATAAAATAATTCTCCGCATAATGCCGGCGAAAGCCCTCCCGCAACGCCAGCAAGTTGTTCAAAGTCCCTACTAGAAGCTTGAAGTCCAATGGCTTCTCCACATACGCCTCCGCTCCCGAAGTACACCCCTCCAGACGATTCTCCGCACCACTCCGTACAGTCATCAGCACAAAAGGAATATGAGACCACCTCTCGCTCCCTTTCACCTCCCGGCAGAGCTCCACCCCATCCATCAAAGGCATCATCCAGTCGCTCAATATAAGGTCTGCCTCCCTCGACTCCAGCACACTGAGAGCCTCCCGGCCGTTACCCGCCGGCACCACGGTAAAATAAGGCGACAAGCGATGCTCTATCATCGCCCGCAAGTCCTCATTATCCTCTACCAGAAGCAACGTCCGCTTATCCGAAACCGCATAATCCAATGCAAAATCCGATACAACCCCGGCAGAAGCAGGAACCGGCAGAATAATCTCCTCCGTCACCGCCTCCGCCTGCACCGGAGTACAATTCTCATCCCCCTCCTTCAAAGGCAGCCCCACCACAATGTCCGTACCCTTGCCCCGCTCGCTCGATATCGTTACAAAACCCCCATGCAACAAGACCAGCGACCGCACAAGAGCCAGACCGATACCCGAGCCCAAATGCTCCTCGCCATCCTCATCATCCACCCGGTAAAAGCGGTCGAACACCTTGGAAATGGAATCTGCCGAAATGCCTATCCCTGTATCCTTCACCACAAAGCCGAAATAGTGCCGGCCCACCACCAGCTCGCCCTCCGTATGGCTCACCGCATACTCCGTCTCAAACCGGCACACATCACTATACGTCTCCAAGCACACCCGTCCCCCCGCCGACGTATATTTCACCGCATTATCCAGCAAGTTCAGCACAATTTTCTCCACCATCTGGTAATCAAACAAAAGACCCTCCGGGACCGACGCACTCGCCATGATGCGGAACACAATCTCCTTCTTTATCGCATACTCCCTCAACTCCGAAGCACAACTGTGCACCAGAGCATTCAAGTCACCCCGCCCCAGCTTCACGCTCATCATACCCTTCTCCACCATCCTGAAATCAATCACCTCGTTTACCAGCTTCAGCAGACGGGTAGAATTACTCTTCAAAGCCTGCATATAGCCCTCCGGTATCCGCAACTCATCCTCCTCCATACTGTCGATAGTACCCAGAATCATAGTCAAAGGAGTCTTGAAATCATGCGTAATATTCGTAAAAAAACGCAACCGCGCCTGGTGGCTCTCCTCCTGGTCCCGCTTCCGGCAAGCCGCCAAATCTCATTCTCCAACCTGTGGTTGCGCAACCGGTTCCTGTTATAGAGATACAACGCCAGCAAAAACAAGCAAGCATAAAAAGCATACGCCCACCAACTCGCCCAAGGAGCAGCCTTCACCACGAACGTCACCGACCGGGGCTCGCCCCACACACCGTCATTATTAGAAGCCATGGCCTCAAACACATATTTGCCAGCCGGCAATTTAGGATAAGAAATATACCTGCGCGACACATCCACCTCCACCCACTCGTCATTATACCCTTTGAGACGATACCGGTACCGGTTCTTCAAAGGCAACACATAATTCGTCGACGACAATTCGATAGACACATTATTCTGATTATGAGACAATTCCACCCTCTCCCCCTTCGACAACTGCGAAACCACCTTACAGAAAGAAGACCCATTGAAGACAGACTCGTTATTGAGCTGGAAATCAGCAATCAGTACCCTCGACCTGAAACCATTGATATGCACCCTCCCCGGCTCGATACAAGTAAAACCCTCCGTACCGCCAAAATAAATCTCGCCCTTCGTATCCGAATACACCGCATGAGGATAGAACACCAGCCCCTGGATGGCATCATTATTATCATACCGCAGAAAACTATGCTCCGACTTGTCAAACCGGAACAGCCCCGAATTGCTACCTAGCCACAAATTACCCTTGCTGTCGGCCGAAATACTGTTTATCGTTATCAAGCCGAACTTCAATATCGCATCATACACCGTACACTTCCCCGTCGCCACACAATACTCCACCAGCCCTTTATTCTGAGTACCTATCCACAAAGACCCCCTCCGGTCGTCGAAAAACAACGAACGTATATTATAAGACCCGTCCCTCGAAACCGGTACCGTCTCGCTCTTCCGCCTCCGGATATCAAACCGGAATATATCATCATACGACGCCAGCCACAAATACCCGTCCTTACTGCGGCAAACATCGATAATACGCTTATTCTCATACCCGATATTCTCATTCCCCAGAAAATAATGATTCGAACGCTCGCCCCCGAACGGGAAATAAGTCAGCATCGTACCACTCACCTGGTATACCACCCACATGCCCGAGTCAGCCTCCGCCACCACCTTGCTTATCTCATTCGACAACACCCTCCGGTCCGAAGAATTACTGTTATAGTTCCTGAACACCCCGCTCCGCGTATCCAGGCAATCTATACCGCCCCGGTACATCCCTATCCACAAATTGCCCGACCCGTCCGCCAGCAACGTCTTCACATAATCATAACTCAAGCTGTTGCTCCCCGACCGGTGGCTGTAAGCATGCACTATACCCCGGTCACGGTCATAATAATACAACCCTCCGCCCTCCGTACCCAGCCACAGACGGTCGCCCTGGCGCACAAAAGCACTTATCGGACGAGGCGTGAATCCATACTGGTCCAGCGTCTGCGTATCGAAGCCCGTCGTCTCATTCAATGCCAGATAACTGATACCCCCCGAATACGTACCTATCCACAAATTACCCTGCTCATCCCCCGCAATCGTCCATACCGAATTATTTACAAGGCTGAAAGGCTCCTTCACATCCCGCGTAAACAACCTATACACCTCGCGCTCCGGGTCGAACAGGTACAACCCCTGCTGAGTACCTATCCACATACGGCCCTGATTATCCACATAAAGGCACTTCGCCGGAACCTTGTTTTCCGCCTCCTGCAACAAGAAATCATACCTCTTCTCAATCCTCTTCTCCCGGACATTCAAGACAAACAACCCCTTCGTTTCCGACAACACCCACAAGCGGTCACCGACAAAGCGAGCCGCCGCAATCCGGGTCCTCTCCGGAAACGCATACACGACATCGATTTCCCGGTCACGCCCCTTGATGCAGAAAATCTTGCCCCAGTCCGTCCCTATATAAATATCCCTGCCCCCGGGAGCCGAGCACAACACACTGTTCATATACGTACTCTCGCTGTCCATTATATCAAAATGAGTATAATCGCCCGTCTCCGGGTTATACAGCCCCAGCTCGTCCCCCGTAAACCACAACGAGCCCGACCCGTCTTCATAAATACGGGTCACTGCACCCCCATACACCCTCTCGAACATATCCGAGTCCTCATTATACAGAAACACGCCTTGGGACGTCGCCAGATACAAACGCCGCTTCGAATCCGAAAAAACAGACTGGAAGTACACCGACGACGAAAACTCATTACGCACAGCCATACGCTTCGAATACCGCTTATAATTGAACCCGTCGAAATGGAACAACTCGTCCGCCGTCACAATCCAGATAAAACCGTTCCGGTCCTGGATTATCGACTTCACACCGTCATACCCCAGACCACCCGAAGGCGACATCGTCCTGAACTTATACTCACGACCATCACCGGCATACACGCAAGCAAGACACAAAAACCCGCACAAAACAAGTCCCAGCACCCTCGCACGATATGACAACACACTCCGACCCATATTCACAATAAGCATTTACATTCACTCAAAAAAAACTACTCGATAACCAGGCGCACCACACCCCGGTCAATTTTCCTGTCCGGACGGATAGCTATCCGCGTCATTTCCGGGCCGTTCTCCTGAAGCTGCTCCGACGTCACCGAGAAACCGCAATCCCCCGGAACCGTCACCCTCACACGCTCGTCCTTACCCTCTATCTCGATGCAGTCGCGCCCCTTCATCGACCAACGGCCGAACGTTATCAAAGCCGACTCATACGCCCGGGGCCACTCGCAATCGATACTGTCCTCCACTATCAAAACACCCCCGCCCGAACGGTCATACGTAAAAGACCGCGTCAAGCCCCGCAAGCCATCCACCGGATAGGCCGAAGTCAAGTCCAGCACAAACACATCCCGCTCCTCCGTAAAATCCGCCCTTGCCACCCGGGCACGAGCCTCCGCCCCCGGCAGCTGGCACACCCCGTCCACACACGGCACAGGATGCCCGTAAGACGACAACGTCTTGAACGTATAACGCTTGTCCGTCCACATGTCACCCGCATAATTATAAGGGCCGCCCGCATCGCCTATCAACATCTCGCCACCCTTCACCACCACGAAAGAACCCAAATCATTATGATTATGATTCTCCCCGTTATTTCCGCCCTTCAACGCCACCGAGACCGTACCTTCCGGATTCCGATGCCGGGATATCAGCACCCCCGCACAATCGAAATACTGGCGCAACCGGTCCACCTTCCTCCCGGCACTCCCCGCCACCGCACAAGACGCCGTATTCGGGAAACACCTCATTGCCGTCGCAGACAAGACCGGTTCCACATCCGTCTCCCAAGCAGGCTCCGCCGCATAACGCTCCAAGCCCAGCCCCAGATTCCGGTTACAATACCACAATATATAAGGCATCACACCCGTTCCTATCTTACAATCGGCAAACGCCGGATACACCCCATTCTGAATCTCGAAATTTACCCCGTACAAAGCGATTTTACCTATCTTGTCATCATCAAACAAATCTATCCTTCCCCCCGTACTCTGATACAACTCCTCCCTCAGTACGATATAATTCGAAAAACCATAATTAAAATAACCCAGCCCCTCGGTACAATAACCATCATCCGTAAAGCCCAGAATGCTGTTGCGCGAATAATACTCAGCAGCAGCCACATAATAAGCACGCTCATGCACGTCCTCTATCAAGGACAAAGCCGCCCCCGTCACCCCGTTCAAGCAAACCGAGTTCCAGTTATCCGTCCGGTGAACCCACGAATTATTGCCCCGGCCCGTCTCCAACGTCTCCCTCGTAGGGACAAAGACCCGGGAATAAACAGAGTCCACCACAGCACGCCTCACGCCGGCCGACAACTTGTCCCCCAACATATACAGCGCCTGACCCAAATCCTGGGCAAAAAGAGAAGCCACCAAATCCACATGATAACGGCGACCGTAAAAATTGTCCAGACTGCGGTCATGCGCCGGCAACACCCAGGAACGATGCGAAATCAACTCCCGCAACGTGTACTCTATCGCCGGGACATACTCCCCCCGATTCTCGATACACTCCGCCCACACAAGATAAGACAAGCGGCCCTTCCGCCGGTTTATCATCCGCTCACCCGGCGGACGCACCCCATTGCGCGAAAACTCAAGATACGCCTCATCATCCCAGGCAGGCATCGCAGAGTCCCTTATCTCCCTCGCCTTATCCAGAATCGGAGACACATCATACCTGCTCGCAAAACCCGCCCAGGCAGCCCGGTTCCGGTACGTAGGGCCAAAACCCCGAGGCTCCCGAGGCAACATCCCGCACACCTCGCGGATACGCCCCTCCATCCGGCTCCCGAAAGGCTCCATTACAGGAACATGAGCCGTCACACCACCCCAAAAAGTCAAAAATACCAATACAATAAAAACACGCTTCATCTCCATAATCCCTTATATTTTCCGGCCGGGAATACACCCGTCACTCCTTCACACTATCAAGATACACCATAATCTCCTTGCCCGCCAGCATAAAAGCCCCCGCACCATACACCTCGGTCATCTCCTTTGTCACCCTCTGGGGGTCAGCACCCACCGGCTGCACCCAGCCCAACATCCCGTCCGGCTGTACCGAAGCCACCAGAGCCTCCCAGCCCCTGCGGGCATAAGGCAGATAAATATCCTCGTCCAGCAAGCCCGCATTTATCCCCCACCACAAAGCAAACGTGAAAAAGCCCGTAGAACTCGTCTCAGGAGAAGGATACGAAGCCGGGTCCAAAAGACTCGCATGCCAATACCCCTTCCCATCCTGGAAAGTAACGATACGGGACATCATCTCCTTAAACAACTCTATATACCGCCCCCGAGAGACAAAATCATCCGGCAACTGCGGGATAAGCAAAGACAAGCCCGCAACCACCCACGCATTGCCACGGCCCCAAAAAACCTTCTCTCCATTCCTCTCCCGCTTCCCGAAATAACTCGAATCCCGGTAAAACAACTTCTCCCTCTTGTCGAAAAGAAAACAGTAAGACATCCAGTACTCCCGGTCCATAAACTCCCGCAAGCGAGGATTGCACGTTATATTCGCAAACGCCGCAAACACAGGAGGAGCCATATACAAAGCATCACACCACGACCAACGGTCTTTCGCATGAGGCGTATCTATATAAAAACCCGAAGGAGACGGATGATTCATGATAAACTCCAGCCTCGAAACCGTCGGATGAATAATACAATCCTCCTGCCGCTTCATATAAAGCCGGGCATACATCAACGCGACGGCCAGGTCATCAGCAAAATATATACGGTTGGCACCACCCGACAACTGGTACCTGTTACGCTCACACACCGACTCGTACCACTCGATAAACTCCCCGTTCCCGTCAAACTCCGCCCATGAAGCCAGAGCCGACAGAAAAACTCCGTTCTCCCAACTCAAATCACCATTCGATTTCCAATAACGCTTCTCGTCCATACGCGGATAAGCCTCTATCTGCCACGCAGCCACATCCGTCACTACCCGCCTCACATCAGCCTTATCCAGCCGGTCCGAATACACCCTCGCCCCCGCCGGCGAGCACCACACACAACACCAAACAACCAAAAACAATATTCCAAATCGTCCCATAAACAATAAATTTCCAAAAAAATTTCCACAACACACTACAAAGCCAGAAAACGAGTATGCAAAAGATGGGCAATACCATTCCTCGGCCTTAAATTCGTCGTATGGCACTTACTGTAATTCACCGTACCGTCACTGTTCACATACCCCGCCTGCATCGCGTTCAAGTCCTGGCTCGATGTCGGCGGATTAGGATACAGCCGCAACCGCACCGACAACACCCCGTTGCAAGTAAGCACATCTATCGGAGTCGTCGTCAAGTCAGCCGAATGATACAAACCCGGCAACGTATACCCCTTCAACATCGTCTGCAATACCGACTTCGGGACAGAAGCCACAGAAGCATATTTCTTCGTAGTCAACCAACTCGCAAACTCCTCGTCATCCAGCAGGAAATAAGTCATATTGTCCGTCTCGTAAAACTCCTGCATCTCCGCCCGGTTGATAGCCTCGTACATCAGCACCAAATCCAGATTGCTGCGGCTGCGGACAAACTCATAACAAGTCATATCCATCTCCTTCGTCACCGGAGACGACTCATTCTCATAATCGAACTGGTAATCCAAACCGAAAAGACAGCAAGAAGACAAGCCCGCAACCATCCACACAGCAAGCAGATATACCACACATTTCATAAACCCTCTCATAAACCTACCATTTATATACATAAAACAACATCAATAATTTCCCGTCTGCACAAGCTTGTCATTCTCATTCAATATATCCTGAGAAACAGGCCAGTACCGCTGCCACTCCTCCGTATACCGGATAAAGCCCCTGCCCCCGTAAGTCGTGATATAACCATCATAAAAAGCATTCATCACCGACTCCAGACGACCCGTACGCATGAGGTCTGACCATCGCTTGCCCTCCCCATACAACTCGAACTGCCGTTCCTGAAGAATATCATCCTCTATCCGCAACCAGTCCACACCGCCGCCGCTCACCGTATAGTCAGACAACAACCTCTCCGCAAGCCCGGCCCGTCTCCTCACCTTGTTCATCTCATCGATAGCACCCTGGTAGTCCCCCTTCCGGTTCAGAGCCTCCGCCCTCAACAACACGATATCCGCCAGACGGTAAATAGGAATATAACAATCCCGGTAAGCCGTCTCCCCCAGCCGTTCACCGGGCGACCACTTCCATATCTGGCAGCCCACAGGCATACGCACGATATGATTATCACGATAAGCCGTAATCTTCGTCGTATCCAGAGTAGCAGGCCGCCTCACATCATCAGCACCGCCCCACTCCTTCCACTTCTCCAGAATCTCCTTCGTCGGTACCAGCAGATTACCGCTATTCACATAAGTCGTCACTATGCTGTTCGCACCGTCCAGCACATACGACCATTTCAACGTCCATATATTATCCGTCGTCTTAGGGTCAGCACACACCTTCTTGAAATCAGTCCCCTCCAGCGTATACACATTCAAGTCATACAACCTTTGGGAATACCCGATAGCACCATCATAATCCCCGTTCCACATCGCCACCTCCGTACAAAGCGCATACAAAGCACCCGGACTGTAAATATAAAGCTCCGTCTCAGAATCATCCACCAACCTCGCAGCCTCCGACAAGTCGCCCTTTATCAGCTCCATGATACTCTCCTTCGACGACCGCACAGGCTTATACACATCGCTCTTCTTCAAAACCGGCTGGGAAACCAGAGGGACATCCCCCCATATCTTATACAAATTG
>ERZ772867.4641-NODE-4641-length-10088-cov-7.469052_pt1 | contig 10088 bp, 9 predicted proteins | sample MGYA00511341_ERZ772867 | MGnify/ENA primary metagenome ERZ772867 (study PRJEB29015, sample SAMEA2737707) | human gut metagenome | biome: human gut; feature: human-associated habitat; material: faeces | place: China | collected 2012 ... | reverse complement strand
CTGTCCTGCGCGTGGAGCCCAAGCAGCTGGATACCCTGCTGCATCCCCAGTTCGATGCCGCTGCCCTGAAGGCCGCCGAAGTCGTCGGCAAGGGCCTGGCAGCTTCTCCCGGTTCCGCCTGCGGCCAGATCGTCTTCACTGCTGAGGAAGCAGAGGAGAAGGTCAAGTCCGGCGAGATGAAGAAAGTCGTTCTGGTCCGTCTGGAGACCTCTCCTGAGGACATCGTCGGCATGCAGGTTTCTCAGGGCATCCTGACCGTCCGCGGCGGTATGACCAGCCATGCAGCCGTTGTTGCCCGTGGTATGGGTACCTGCTGTGTCTCTGGCTGCGGCAACGACAACGATGTGAAGATCGATGAAGAGGCAAAGACCTTTGAGATCAACGGCCACAAGTTCGTTGAGGGCGATTGGATCTCCATCGATGGCTCTACTGGTAACATCTACGGTGAGCAGATCGCTACGGTTGCAGCTACCGGCAATAAGAACTTCAACCGCTTCATGGGTTGGGCAGACGCAGCTCGTCAGCTGCTGGTCATGACCAACGCTGATAACCCGCGTGACGCACAGCAGGCCGTTGACCTGGGTGCCGAGGGTATTGGCCTGTGCCGTACCGAGCACATGTTCTTCGCTGAGGACCGCATCGCTGCTGTCCGTGAGATGATCTGCGCACGTACCGTTGAGGAGCGCAAAGTTGCTCTGGCAAAGGTTGAGCCGTTCCAGGAGGCAGACTTCACCGCGATGTACCGCATCATGGGTGAGCGCCCGATGACCATTCGTTACCTGGATCCGCCTCTGCATGAGTTCCTGCCCACCAAGGCTGAGGACATCGCTGCTCTGGCAAAGGATATGGGCATGACCGCAGAAGAGCTGAACAACGTGGTTGTCAGCCTGCACGAGTTCAACCCGATGATGGGCCATCGTGGCTGCCGTCTGGCTGTTACCTATCCTGAGATCGCTGAGATGCAGACCAACGCTGTCATCAAGGCTGCTCTGAAAGTCTCCGCTGAGACTGGCCACATGATCACCCCGCACATCATGATCCCGCTGGTTGGCGAGGTCAAGGAGCTGAAGTTCGTCAAGGACGTTGTGGTCAAGGTCGCAGACGAACTGATCGCTGCTGCAGGCGTTGATATGAAGTATCAGGTCGGTACCATGATCGAGATCCCCCGTGCAGCCCTGACTGCCGGCGAGATCGCCAAGGAGGCTGAGTTCTTCAGCTTCGGCACCAACGACCTGACCCAGATGACCTTCGGCTTCAGCCGTGACGATGCTGCCAAGTTCCTGGGCGCTTACTACGAGAACAAGATCTACGAGAGCGATCCGTTCCAGCACCTGGATCAGATCGGCGTGGGCAAGCTGGTGAAGATGGCCGCACACGATGGCCGTGAGACCCGTCCCGACCTGGGCCTGGGCATCTGCGGTGAGCACGGCGGCGATCCCACGAGCGTGGAGTTCTGCCACAACGTCGGTCTGGACTACGTCAGCTGCTCTCCCTTCCGTGTGCCCATTGCACGTCTGGCCGCTGCGCAGGCTGCTATCAAAAATCCCCGCAAGTAATTGCGTGAGCGCTTGAAAAAGCACAAATAACGCAAACGAACCGCCCCGGTTTCCGTAACAGGAAGCCGGGGCGGTTTTTTGCGCTCACGGAGGGGCAGATGAAAAATGCAGTATGAATATATACCATATAAAAATGAATATATGCTAAAATTTCGGGAAAATACTTGCATTTTCATTAAAATGGGTGTATTATAACACCCGCCGACGAAATGCCGACAATCAACAAGAGAGGGATCGATACTATTATGTCTTTGAAGAAGAAAATTGCTGCGACTTTCATCGCCTGTGCGATGACGCTTGCCGTGGTTCCTTCCGCTTTTGCCTGCACGGCACTCTATGTCGGCAGCGACCTCACCGAGGATGGCACCACCATGTTTGGCCGGATCGAGGATCTGGGCACCAACGATTACAACAAGCTGTTCAACATCAGCCCCGCCGGGAAGCACACCGCGGGCGAGGTGTACGAGGGCTGCTACGGCTTTACCTACACCTTCACCCACGACAGCTACCGCTACACCGCCCGCCGGGACGACAACGGTCTGGGTGTCTGCCCGGACTGCGACAGCACCCACGAGCACACCCCCTATGAGGAGGCTGGCACCAACGAGAAGGGCGTCATGGTCTCTGCCACCGAGTCTCTCTACGGCACCGACGCCGTGTTGAGCGTAGACCCCTATGTGGACAACGGCATTGAGGAAGCCGAGATCACCACGGTGCTGCTGAGCGAAGCTTCCACGGCCCGCGAGGGTGTTGCCCTGCTGACCTCCATCTACGACAACGCCGGTGCAGCCGGCGGCTCCGGCGTGTTCATTGCCGACCAGAACGAGACCTGGTTCGTGGAGAACCTGACGGGCCACACCTACCTTGCCCTGAAGCTCTCCTCCAGCGTGGTCTTCATGCAGCCCAACATCGCCGCTATGGGCAAGATCGATCTGGATGACACCGACCATGTGGTGGCCTCTGCCAACCTGATCTCCGTGGCCCAGAAAGCCGGTACCTTTGTGGGCGATGCCGCTGCCAACGTCATCGACCTGGATGCCTCCTACAACGGCGACATCGCATCGGACCGCATGGCAGCTGGCCTGAACTACCTGTACGGCACCGACACCTTTACAAAGGACAACTACAGTGAGACCGACTTTGCCATCAGCAACGTCGGCGAGAACGGTGCCATCGTCCCGGTCTACTCCAACATCCAGCTGACCAAGAAGTTCTCGGTGGAGGATTCCATCCACTTCTTTCAGACTGAGCCCATCGGCAAGACGGGCAATGTGGAGACTCATCTGTTCCAGGTGAGCGCCACCGGCGATCTGAACACCGCCATTACCGAGTGGACCGCTTTTGACGACGACGTGTACAACGCCTTCGTCCCTTACTATCCGATGCTGACCACCGACACCGCAGATGTCTACAAGGTTTCGGTCCATAAGGTCACCCGTTCCGACGAGCAGCCCACCGAGGGCGTCTGGTATCAGGATGCCAAGGGCCGCTACTACACCTACCCGGACGACTGGACCGACTCCTTCTACGGCGTGCGTGACGCCCTCTCCAACCTGCTGACCTACGGCAGCAATGGCAATCAGGTCACCGCAAAGGATCAGGCTGCAGCCAAGGCCAGCTATGCCGCGCTCCAGCAGGAGATCATGGCCGACTACGCCGATATGAAGGCCGCCGTTGCCGCCGCCGACACGCTGGAGGCCAAGCAGGCTGCCGCCACCAACGCCAGCAATGCCATGAGCCAGAAGGTGTACAACACCACCCTGAAGATGTACAATAAGCTCCAGGCCAAGACGGCCGCCCGGGCATGGGTCAGCTCTCTGCTGCACTGAGGCTTTGCAGCGCCTGAGGCGTTTCCCATAAAACCGCAGCGCCCCCGGTTTCCATGACAGGAAGCCGGGGGCGCTTTGTGCGTGACTGCTCCTTGCAAACGCCGCCCATTCGTTCTATAATAAATCTATCCTGATAAGGAGGAACTTTTCCCCGCATACGCGGGGGTGATCCCCACGGCGGTGTACTCGGCACGGTAATCCACCACTTTTCCCCGCACACGCGGGGGTGATCCCAACGTCCTCAAGACCCGCAATGGTGAGGTTCTCTTTTCCCCGCATACGCGGGGGTGATCCATGGGGGCGGTTATCGGTAGTGCCAGACAGATGCTTTTCCTCGCATACGCGGGAGTGATCCCGTCTACGACGGCACCACCAAAAAGCTCAAGGGTTTTTCCCCGCACACGCGGGGGTGATCCCTTGGTGGTCGCACCCATCTCCTTGTCCTTTTCCCCGCATACGCGGGGGTGATCCCATCAGGATACCACCAGCGGGAACAGGCTTGGTCTTTTCCCCGCACACGCGGGGGTGATCCTAATGGTCTGACCAAGACCAAGTTCATCACCTTCTTTTCCCCGTACACGCAGGGGTGATCCTAGCGGACGAGCATGACAAGGCCTTATGCAATTCTTTTCCCCGCATACGCGGGGGTGATCCCACGACGAACACAGCATCACGGCCCAGACGGGCCTTTTCCCCGCACAGGCGGGGGTGATCCAAAAACGTAACGGCTGGGGTGGACAGAACATCTTCTCCGACATACTCAGAATACTATTTTTTCTCCGCAAAGCAAAAGCAGCGACCTTGTTCATTCAATCGAACTAGGTCACTGCTTTTTGCATGTGTAAAATTTTAACGATTTACAGTGATGTTTTGCAACTTTTCCTGGAGCTCGGCTTGGATATCGGTGAGGCATTCCAACAAAAGGGGATTGAACGCGCCGCATTCCCCGTTCAGGATCATCCGCATGGCAGTCTCGTGGGAGAACGCCTTTTTGTAGCAGCGCTCACTGGTCAGGGCGTCATACACATCGGCCAGGGAGACGATCTGCGCGCTGATGGGGATGTCATTGCCCTTGAGGCCGTCCGGGTAGCCCCGGCCATCCCAGCGCTCATGGTGCCAGCGGGCGATGTCGTAGGCGGTTTGCAGCAGGGGTTCGTTCTCAAAGTTTTCCAGCCGCCGCAGCATGTTGGCACCCTGCATACAGTGGGTCTTGATGACCTCGAACTCCTCTTTACTAGAAATCGTTTTCGGCTTCTGTGCAACAATTTTCTGCGGGGTGGGGGTAAAATGGGCAAAAGATTGCAATAAAATCAAAAATCTGGTATGATAAAAAGACGTTTCGCATTGTATCTGTATAGGAGGGAAAAGCCATGCTGATTCCGGTTGTTTTATTTATCATCGGCCTGCTCTGCCTGATCAAGGGCGGCGACTGGTTTGTGGATGGCGCTTCGGCGCTGGCCCGGCGGTTCCACCTGCCGGAGCTGCTCATTGGTGCCACGGTGGTGTCCATCGGCACCACCCTGCCCGAGGTGATGGTCTCCACCATGTCGGCGGTGTCCGGCCATGGTGAGATCGCCTACGGCAACGCCATTGGTTCTGTCATCTGCAACGCGGCGCTCATCGCGGCCATTACCATCGCCGTCCGCCCGGGCAAGGTGGACCGTAAGACGCTGGGGATGCCAGTGGCGTTCTTCTTTGCGGCGGCAGCGATCTACTGCGTGGCAGCCTACGGCTTTGGCAAGTTCACCCGGCCTATGGGCCTCATCATGCTGGCCCTGTTCGTGGCCTATATGGTGGCCAACGTGCTCCAGATGAAAAACGCCCCGGCGGGCGCTGAGGCCGAGGCCGAAGCAGAGGCTGCCGAGGAAGAAATGACCCTGACCAAAACGCTGGTGCTTCTGGTGGCGGGTGCCGTGCTCATCGCCGTGGGTGCCAACCTGCTGGTGGACAACGGTACCCTTATTGCCCAGGCGCTGGGCGTGCCCGAGTCCGTCATTGCACTGACCTTTGTGGCCCTGGGCACCTCGCTGCCCGAGCTGGTCACGGCCATCACGTCCCTCGTCAAGGGCTGCAGCGACCTCTCGCTGGGCAACATCGTGGGCGCCAACGTCTTCAATCTGGTGCTGGTCAGCGGCGCGTCCGTGACCATTGCGCCGTTCACCATCCCCCAGAGCTCTACCCTGTTTGGCATCAATTCCAGTCTGGTGCTGGACCTGCCCGTGATGCTGGCCGTCATGGTGCTCATGTGTGTCCCGGCGCTGGTGCGGGGCAAGCTCTCCCGGGTGCAGGGCGTGCTGCTGCTCTGCATCTATGCGGCGTTCTGCGCCATCCAGTTCACCATGTGAGCTGGGGCTGAAACGGAATCAAAACCACAAAAACGTCCCGCAGGGTCTGAACCCTGCGGGACGTTTTGTTGTATCATGACGAAATATTACTTTGAATAAGACTCCCAGCGGACAGAGGCGTCCAGCTGGGCGGGGGTCAGGTTGAACACGGCGTCAATGAGGTCGGTGCGGAACGTGGCGTTGCCGGTGCCGTGGGCAAGGCGGCGGGCCTCGGCCAGCTCTCCCGCAACCCCCATCGTCGCCGCTGCCGCGCAGGCCGCCGCAAAGGGCTGGCCGGGCATGGCCCCGCAGAACGCGCCCATGAGGGCGGTGAGCATACAGCCGCTGCCCGTGACGCGGGACATGGTGGCGCAGCCGTTGTGGAGCAGAATGGTTTCTCTGCCGTCCGTCAGCACGTCGATGGGGCCGGAAACGGCCACCACGGCCCCGGTCTGCACGGCCAGCGCTCTGGCAGAAGCCACGGTGCGGGGGAGGGTCTTCTCCGTGATCTGGTCGGCGTCGCTCACGTCCACGCCGCTGCCCGCCGCCCGGCGCTGGGCCAGAGCACGAATCTCCGACGCGTTGCCCCGGATGACCGCAAACTGCACGGCGTCCAGCAGCCGGGCCGATTCCGCCCGGCGGAGGCTGGTGTTGCCGGCGCCCACGGGGTCAAAGACCACGGGTTTGCCTGCCCGGTTGGCCGCCTGCCCGCCCAAAATCATGGACTCCACTTTGTCGATGGCGCCCAGATTGCACAGCAGAGCGCTGGCGGCGGCAGCGGTCTCCTGCACTTCCCGGATGTCCGAGGCCATGGTGGGGGAGCCGCCCACGGCCAGAAGGATGTTGGCGCAATCGTTGACGGTGACAAAGTTGGTGATGCAGTCCACCAGCGGGGCGCGGCGGTGCACCTGTTCCAGAGCAGAACCAAAGTTCATGGAGAAAAGCCTCCTTGTGTTATAAAAAAGAAGAGGTCTTGCCGGGGTCAATAAAGCCCTCGCCGTACACTTCGCCCGCCTCCGTGACCATGACCATGCAGCCAGGGTCGATGCGGTAGGCGGCGGTGCGGATGCGGTAGACCTGGGGCCGGGCGCAGACGCAGAGGAGCATCTGCCGCTCGGTGTTGGTGTAGGTGCCAATGGCCTTGAGCATGGTGGAGCCGCGCTCGCACTCGCGGGAGATCTCGTCGGCGATCTCCTGCCCTTTTGTGGTGATGATGGTGAGCATCTTGCTGGAAGAGCTGCCGTACATGACCTTATCAATGACCAGCGAGGTGATGACCGTGGTGACGAGGCCGTACAGAACGGAATCCACCGTGCCGAACACGGGCCAGCCCAGCAGGATGACGACGAGATCAATGCCGCCCGTGACCGCCCCGATGGAGAGGTGGGGCCGCAGCACCTTGATGGACATGGTGAGGAAATCCGTGCCGCCGCTGGAAGAGCCCCGCATGTAGAGCAGGGCCAGCGCGAAGCCCCAGGTGACGCCTGCAAACAGGGCTGCCACCAGCGGGTCGCCGGTATAGCAGCCCACCCGGGCAAAGACGACATCCTGAAAAACGGTGCACCACACCATGCTCACCAGCGACTTTTCCAGAAAGGCCCGGCCCACAAAGCGGATGCTCAGGGCCACGAGAGGCAGGTTGAACACCAGTGTGGTGATGCCCACGGGCAGGTGCCACAGGTAGTTGACGATGAGGGCCAGGCCCGAGATGCCGCCGGGGGCAAAGTCTGAGCCGCGGGCAAAGTAGCAGATGCTGAGGGCATACAGGAACCCGGCAGCCAGATTGTACAGCTGGTCCACCACAAGGGTGCGCTTGTTCATAAAAATCGCCTCCCGGTATCAAAACAAAAAGAAATTACTGGATGGAAGCCGCCAGAGCGGGAATCTCGCTCAGATTCTCGATGTGGAAGCGGGCCGCGCTCTGGTCAAAGGGGAAGCGCTCGTCCCGCAGGGCGGCCACAAGGCCCCCGGCGGCCGCGCCCGCCTGCACGCCGTAGGTGGAGTCTTCCACGATAAGGCATTCCTCCGGGCGGCGGCCAAGCCGCGCCATGGTGTGGAGATAAATTTCAGGGTCGGGCTTGCTGGCTTCAAACTGCTCCCCGCTGACGATGACGGGGAAAAACTCCATCAGCCCGCACTCGCTCAGCACCTGCCGGATGTTGCTCATGGGGCTGGAGCTGGCCAACGCCAGCTGCAAGCCCATGGCCCGCAGCTGCTCCAGCATGGGGCGGGCTTCCGGGCGGAGGATCTCGGGAAAGTGGATGGGCTCGTTTTCGTCGGCCTGCATCAGCTCTTTTTCAAACTCCGGGGTAAAGGGCACCCGGCAGAGCCTGGCCATAAAGCGGGGATACTCCTGGCTGGACATGCCCACGGTGGGGTACATGCTCTCCAGAGTGACCCAGGGGTATTTTGTTTGCAGGTTGCGGGCCTGCATCCCGAGGTAGACGGGTTCGCTGTCGATGAGCACACCGTCCATATCAAAGATCACGGCCCGGATGGGGGATGGCATAAGAACGCTCCTTTCCAGCGGCGGGTTCACCGCGGATGCTCCTGATGATAGGCCTTTTTCTCAGCGTACATTTTCTGATCCAGCTCATTGAGGAAACTCTCGGTGGAGCGGCCATTGTACCGGGCCAGGCCCATAGAGAACGAAAGCTTGAACGGAGCGGTTGTGGTCTGGTTGAAATGGCGCAGGCCATCCTCAATGGCGGCCCGGGTATCTTCCAGCATTTTGCCATTGCCGCGGCTCAGCAGGATGACGAATTCATCGCCCGCCATCCGGATGGCAACAGCGTCCTCCGGCAGGGAGGCGGAAAGGATTTTGCCGATCTCCCGAATGGCCCGGTCGCCCATAGAGTGGCCGTAGCGGTCGTTGATCTTTTTGAAATCGTTCACGTCCATCATGATGCCGTACAGCTGGCGGGGGTTCGTCTTGTGAGCTTTCTCAAGATAGAAGTTCATGTATTTGCGGTTGAACAGGCCGGAAGTCTCGTCCACAAAGGTGTTGAAGTTTTGCAGCTGGATGTGGATGAAGACCATCGCGACCGCTACGGCCAGCCAGCCTGTGGACAGACCGTAGAATATGCCTTGGACGACGGTGCCCAGGATGCAGGGGATGACAAAATAGAACACCGGGAAAAACTCAATGGTAATGCCGGTCTGTTTGGAGCGGGTGACTCGATAAATACTCTCGGCAAAGTAAAGGAACAGCGTGGCATAAAGGAGAAAATTCAGCGGGCCGCGAGAGTAGACATTTTCTGCCGAGACGTGGAAGATGAGCCCGGTGCCGAACAGGTTGATGACCATGAGAAGCTGTACGAGGAGGAGCGGAATGCCCAGCGTCAGGATTTTCCGGTGCAGCCGCCGGGTGCTGCGGTAGATACGGAAATCCACGAACAGGCACCACAAAAAGCCCACCAAAACGGTGGAACCGGTGCAGAGGGTATTGGTAAGGACAACGAGCGTGTGACAGCCCCGGAACGGCTGCCCGTCAATGAGGAAACTGATGGTCTCGGTGACCAGCGCGACCAGCGTGACCGCCAACATTCCATCGTAAAGGACGGCACCGGTCTGTTTTGTCTCACTGTTCCGGACGCGGAGGAGGAACAGAAAGACCACAAGGATGATACCGGTTCCATTTGCGACCAGAATTTCCGGAATGTTCATGGGAAGCCTCCTTTCTCTGTCAGGAGATGAAATGTATGAAAAATCATTTCCTTATGCAAGGACTTTATCCAGTTGGAATTGCGGGATCGTATTCAGCCGGTCGAGTCGTTCAGGCTCCTTTCGGCGAAAACAGGACATACGATCAATCTTATTATATCATGAAAATGGAGCTTGCCAAGGGGAAGAGAAAACGTGATGGCCCTGTTCGAGTCCTGTACCGTCCACATCGCTCCAACGTAAGTCAGGGGCGGAACAAAAAAGAGAGCCGCCAACTTACGTTGGAGACTCTCTTTCATCAAGTGGAGCATTGTCCACAGCAGTCGAACCCGAAAGGTTCATTCCAGATACTGCGGCAAATTCCAAGCACCGCGCAACACACGGTGGACTTCCACAGTCTTTATTTCATCGTTGACTCGGTAAAACACCAAATATTGGTCAACGACCATCCTACGATAAGCAGGATCAAGGTGGTAGACCTCGCACATTTTCGGGGTATCGCCTAATTTTGTGATCTTCTCCCGCAGCTCTTTCAGTACGCGGCTGGCCGTTTTAGGATAAAAGCCAGACAGATACCGGGCAATCTCATTCAAATCCTGCACAGCAAGGGGTAGATATTTAATTTTATACGTCATACTGCTTGCTCAGCGTCTCCCATACGCTTTCGTGGTCTGCCCATTGCGTGTCGGGGTCAGCCGCCTGCTGTTTTGCCTTGG
>ERZ772867.4615-NODE-4615-length-10130-cov-6.030769_pt1 | contig 10130 bp, 6 predicted proteins | sample MGYA00511341_ERZ772867 | MGnify/ENA primary metagenome ERZ772867 (study PRJEB29015, sample SAMEA2737707) | human gut metagenome | biome: human gut; feature: human-associated habitat; material: faeces | place: China | collected 2012 ... | reverse complement strand
CACCTGGTGCAGTAAATGAACAACCTCTCCGTCAATGCTGACGCATTGCCACCTCTCCTAGTAGGAGAGGCCTTGGCATTCAGGAGAAGTTTCCGGTTTTGCCAAGGGCTCCCCTATTAGGGGAGCTGTCGAGCGAAGCGAGACTGAGAGGTTCAGAAAAGGGAAAGGAATCAAAAGAGATGATCATTTCGACCAAAAAAGGCACCCCCAAGGAAGAGCTGGAAAAGATCGTAGACAAATTTGAGAAGCAGGGCCTGGATGTGACCCTGATCACCGGAAAGGATTACAATGTGTTCGGTCTGGTGGGCGATACCACCAAGATCGATGAGCGCGACGTGCTGGCCAACCCCTGGATCGACAACGTCACCCGCGTGTCCGCCCCCTATAAGCGGGCCAACCGCCTGTTCCACCCCGCCGATTCCATCATCGACTGCGGCGGCGTGAAGATCGGCAGGGGCGAGAAGATCGCCGTGATGGCAGGCCCCTGCAGCATCGAGGGGGAAGAGCAGGCACTGCGCATTGCCAACGGCGTAAAGGCGGGCGGTGCAAGCCTGTTCCGCGGCGGCGCTTATAAGCCCCGCACCTCTCCCTACTCTTTCCAGGGTCTGGAGACCGAGGGCATCCTCGATATGGTCAAGGCACGGGAGGCCACCGGAATGCCCATCGTGTCCGAGCTGATGAGCGAGGACCGGATCCCGGAGTTTGAGGAATATGTGGACGTGGTACAGATCGGTGCCCGCAACATGCAGAATTTCCAGCTGCTCAAGGCCGTGGGCAAGATGCACAAGCCTGTGCTGCTCAAGCGCGGCCTGTGCAACACCATCGAGGAGTGGATCATGTCCGCAGAGTATATCATGGCCGGAGGAAACGAGCAGGTCATTCTCTGCGAGCGGGGCATCCGCACCTTTGAGAAGTACACCCGCAACACCCTCGACCTCTCCGCTGTGCCCATCATCCACGAAAAGACCCATCTGCCCATCATCGTGGACCCCAGCCACGCCACCGGCAAGGCCAATCTGGTCGAGCCGATGATGATCGCCGCTGTGGCCGCCGGTGCCGACGGTCTGGAGGTGGAAGTCCACTATGATCCCCGCCACGCATGGAGCGATGGCGCACAGTGCCTGACCCCGGATGCCTTTGCACAGGCCATGGCAAAGTGCCGTCAGGTCGCATGGGCCATTGGCCGGGATATGTAACACGATGAACGGCCTCACCCTCTCAGTCAAAGCCTGACGGCTTTGCCAGCTCTCCCAAAGGGAGAGCCTCTGGCGAAACCACAGACCTTGCGGTGGACTGCCAAGGCCTCGCCCCTTGGGAGAGGTGGCAGCGCAAAGCGCTGACGGAGAGGGTGAGCCAGGTAAAGTAACACAATGAACATTACGATAAAATCAAGCCGGACGGTGGGCGGCAGGATCGCCGCGCCGCCCAGCAAAAGCATGGCTCACCGGGCGGTGCTCTGCGCGGCGCTGGCAAAGGGGACCTCCCATCTCCATCATCTTGCTTTCAGCAAGGATATCTCCGCCACGCTGGGTGCGGCGGCCCGACTGTGCGCCCGTGTCACCACCGGGGAAAACGACGCGGTGGTGGAGGGGCTGGGCCGCTTTCTGCCGGTTGATGCCCCCGTGGACTGCTGTGAGAGCGGCAGCACCCTGCGCTTCCTCATCCCACTGGCCAGCCTGACCGGGCAGGAAGTGACTTTTACGGGCCGTGGGCGGCTGATGGAGCGGCCCCAGTCGGTCTATAAAACGCTGTATCAGCAGCAGGGCCTGCGTTTTGAGCAGGGCGCGGACCGCCTGACTGTGGAAGGTGCCCTGACCCCGGGCGAATACGAGCTGGCGGGCAACGTGTCCAGCCAGTTCATCAGCGGGCTGCTGTTTGCCCTGCCCCTGCTGGGCGGCACCAGCACCCTGCACCTCATCCCGCCTGTGGAGAGCCGGAGCTACATCGATATGACCCGTGCGGTGCAGCACGCCTTTGGCGTGGAGAGCCGCTGGCTGGATGAGAATACGCTGGAAATTCCCGGCGGGCAGCACTATCTTCCCTGTGATTACACCGTGGAGGGCGATTACAGCCAGGCGGCTTTTCCTGCCGTGCTGGGCGCTGTGACCGGCGGTTTGGCCATCACCGGCCTGTCTGAGGAGACCTTGCAGGGCGATGCCGCCATTCTGGAGATCCTCCGGCAGTGCGGTGCAAGATTCACCCGCACCGGGCAGGGCGTGGTGTTTGAAAAAGCCCCGCTCCACGGAACGGACATCGACCTTGCCGACTGCCCCGACCTGGGCCCTGTGCTGATGGTGCTGGGCCTGCTGTGTGAGGGCACCACGGTCATCCGCAACGCCGAACGTCTCCGCATCAAGGAGAGCGACCGCATTGAGGCCATGGAGACCGAGCTGCGGGCCTGCGGCGGGCAGTTGGAGAGCGAGGGCGGCACCATTACCATCCATGGGGGTGCCGGGGCGCTCCATGCCCCGGAGCAGCCGCTTTCCGGCCACAACGACCACCGCGTGGTGATGAGCCTTGCGGTGCTGGCGCTGGCCGCCGGGCTGGCCCTGCCCATCAGCGGGGCCGAGGCCATTGCCAAGAGCTGGCCGGATTTTCTGGAAGCCATCAAGCCTTTGGGCGCGGAGGTGGAACATGTTGGATAAATCAAAGCGTTATCTCATTGTGGGCCTGGGCCTGCTGGGCGGCAAGTACGCCCTGGAGCTGAGCAGGGCCGGGTTCCATGTGGACGGCATCAACCGCAGCGAGGGCCATCTGCAGTATGCCCTCGACCACGGCTATATCGCCAGCGGCAAGACCCACGATTTTGAGGATCTGGTGCGTCAGGCCGATCACATCATCTTCGGTTTGTACCCCACGGCCCTGATCGAGTGGTTCCGGACCTACGGCCACCTGCTGAAGGAGGGCTGCATCTTTACCGATGTGTCGGGCGTAAAGACCGGTCTGGTGGAGCCCATTCAGGCCATGTGCAGGCCGGGCGTGGAGTTCATTGCCAGCCACCCCATGGCGGGCCGTGAGACCTCCAGCGTGGAGCACGCCGCTGAGGTGAATTTTGCCCCGGCCAACTTCATTGTGACCCCCACGGAAAAGAACACCCCGGAGGCCGTTCAGTGGGCCAGGGAGCTGGCCGAGGTGCTGGGCTTCAAGCATATCTGCACCCTGACCGTGCAGGAGCATGACAGGATGATCGGCTATGTCAGCCAGCTCTGCCATGCCATCGCCGTCAGCCTGATGTGCGCCAACGACAATACCTCGCTGTGCGAGTACACCGGAGATTCTTTCCGGGACCTGACCCGCATTGCACGCATCAACGATAAGATGTGGGCGGAGCTGTTCCTCTGGAACAAGGAAAACCTCATCTCCGAGATCGACCAGTTCAGCGGGGCGCTGAACGAGATGCGCAACGCCCTTGTGGCCGATGACCGGGAAAAGCTGGAGGAGATGTTCCGCCTGTCCACCCAGCGCCGCGCGGCGTTTGATAAGAAAGCGCCGTAACCTTTTCAGCACACAGCACTGCTGTTTTTTCCAGCTCCCCTGCTGGGGAGCTGGAAGCGAGACTGAGAGGTTTGGCACAACACGAAAAAATGAGGTGTACCGAATGCCCAAACAGGAAGGCCAGAAATCCAAGCTGCTGGCGCTATTGCGCATTTTTGAGCAGCAGACCGATGAAAACCACCTGCTGAACGTGCCGCAGCTGGTGGAGCTGCTGGAGGCGCAGGGCATCCGCTGTGAGCGCAAGAGCGTGTACAGCGATATTGAGGCACTGGGTGCGCTGGGCTATGACATCAAGCTGCGCCGGGGCCGGGGCGGCGGGTATTTCCTTGCCAGCCGCACCTTTGATCTGGCGGAGCTCAAGCTGCTGGTGGATGCCGTGCAGGCAAGCCGGGTGGTATCCGGCACCACGAGCAGGCGGCTGATCCACAAGCTGGAAAAGCTCTGCTCCAACTACGAGGGCAGCCAGCTGCAGCGTCAGGTCTATGTGGAGGGCCGCCCCAAGACCGACAGCAAGAGCCTGCTGTACAGCATCGATGCCCTGCACGAGGCCATCAACAACGGTAAAATGGTGGAGTTCCTCTACAGAAAAGCCGACAGCCGCGAGAAAGAGAAAAGGATCGTCAGCCCGTGGCAGCTGGCCTGGGAGAACGGGTGCTACTACCTCATTGCCTTTGCCGATGAAAAGGGCATCCGCCATTACCGGGTGGACAAGATGAGCGGGGTCCGGGTGCTGGATGCGCCCCGGCGGGGTCAGGAGCAGTTTGCGGATCTTGACCTGCCTGCCTATCTGCGCAAGCACTTTGGAATGTACGGCGGGCCGGAGCATCGCGTTACCCTGCGGTGCACCGCGGATCTGGAAGGTGCCATGCGGGAGCGCTTTGGCGCAACGCCCATGTTCCTGCCCGAGGAGAATGGCTGCTTCCATTTTGATGTCCCCATCTGCGTCAGTGACCAGTTCTATGGCTGGGTCTGCGGCTTTGGCGGCAAGATAGAAGTGGTCGCCCCGCCCGAAGTGCGGCAGGGGCTGTTTGACCTGAGCAGCAGAATTGCAAAGGCAAATCAGTAAAAAATCATACACACAAAAAGGTGCTGCCCCGCAGGTTGATCTGACGGGGCAGCACCTTTTATTGTGTATAGCTTGCTTTTAATTATTCCAGTACGTCCTGACATCCTTCAAGCTCTTTCTGAAGGCGTACCAGTCCACTGCTGATACCGTCATGTCGGCGGAAAATATCCTCATATTGCTGAGCAGTTTCTTTGTCCAGCGAATCTTCAAATTTAAGATAATGCCCAGTAACAGTTTGCCAGAAGTCATATTTGATTAAATCTGGTTGCGATTCAAACTGAACATCAAGAACTGCATCCCTCCGGGCAACGATTCTGCCGGGTCCATACGTGAGATTTCTCACAGCAGTACCGGGCACAAAGACTGCGTCATAGTGCTGTACTGCCCGATCCAGCAGCGCATACTCTTCTTCCGCTTTCTGATATTCTTCTTGCAGCGCCAGTGCTTTGTTCAAACGCTCCTGATATAGTTTTTTATCTTTGAGCGTAATATTTTTGAAAGTGATATCTTTGCATAAGTTGTACACGGATGTGCAATAGATGATATCGTATGCCAGAATGTGTTTTGCTTTATCTTCAGAAAGTCCATCACGAGTGTATTGGAAATGACCGTCGAAACGACTTTCATCTGTAGACAGAAGCTCTTTGCATTTCTTAGCTTCTGCAACAAGTTCATCACACATCCGGTAATATTCTTTCAGTTTAATTTGGTCGCCAGTGCCCCAATCGCCATAGTACTCCACGCAATCCGCAAAAAGCTTTGCCTCATTTGCTTTGTACATATAGTATTTATCCGGTTCATAGAGAAACAGATATCCGGCAACGGAACGAGCCGTCTGTTTATAGCTGTAATAGTTCGGAAAATATTTCAGCCGCAGTTTTTCACTGTCCTCAAGAAATGCTGCGATTTTTTCTTCTCGCTTTCCTAAATCGCCGCCGTCATCCTGAAACAAATTCTGGAAGAGCTGCTTGACCGCATCAGCGGATTCATAGTTGTTTTTCTTGGAAATTTCCACCAATCCTCCGAATGGCTGCATTCTCCCATCAATGATTGTTTCTACAACACGTTCCTCTTTTTTGTGCCCTTTGATATGATCCAATGCTGATGCAAAATTGTCCCCAGACTGTTTGAAGGCAGCATCCATTTGCTTCCGGAATTGTTTTGCTGCCCACCATTTGAATGTTTCATTGTGCTCCGGGTCGTTCAGCTCTTCAAAACGGTCAATATAGTTTGCGAAAATCTGGTGCAGGTTTTTGGTATTCATCAGAAACTCCTTTCTCCGTTTTATTCTTCCGGTTCTTTCAGTTCCAGATCGCTGGGCAGGAGAAGGTCCAGCTCGGCGGCGGGCTCGGCGACAAGACGGCGGCTCTGGTGGAAGATGGCCTTTTCCAGTGTGTTGCGGGCAAGGCGGCCATTGCCGGCGGTGCGGGCATCGGCAGCCTGCCAGCGGGCATAATAGCCCAGCAGGGGCTGGGTGCAGCTTTCGGCCAGACGGTACCCCTTGTTCTTTGCCTGAACGTGGGTGATCTGCAGCAGCTCCTCAGCGGTGTAGTCCGGAAACTCGATCTTGTTGGGGAAACGGCTGGCAAGGCCGCTGTTGGCGGTGAGGAAGATCTCCATCTCCTTGGTGTAACCTGCCAGAATGACCACCAGCTCATCCCGGTGATCCTCCATCCCCTTCACCAGCGTGTCGATGGCTTCCAGCCCGAAGCTGTCCTGCTCGCCGCGGTAGAGGCTGTATGCTTCGTCAATGAAGAGCACACCGCCCAGAGCGCTCTCGATGACGCTGTTGGTCAGGGGAGCGGTGTGGCCGGTGTAGCGGCCTACCAGGTCGGCACGGGTCACCTCCACCAGCTGCCCGCCCTTGAGGGCACCGATGGCTTTCAGGTATTTCGCCACCAGCCGGGCAATGGTGGTCTTGCCAGTGCCGGGGTTTCCGGTGAAGATCATGTGCATGGACAGGCTGGCCGTTTTCAGCCCGGCAGCGGCCCGGCGCTGCTGCACCTGCAGGTTGTCGGCCAGACCGAACACATATTCTTTCACGGGAGCAAGGCCCACCAGTTCGTTGATCTCGGCCCGGATGGCATCCAGTGCGCCGGTATAGGCCGCAGGCAGCAGGTCAAAGAGCGGTTCCTCCGAGCCATCGTTCAGCCGGAACAGCAGCCCTTCCGGCCCGGCGGTCAGGGCCGCCGTGCCGGACAGGGTCTTGTCCGTGCGCAGGCAGTATTCGCTCAGGGCACGGAAGATGCGGTCACAGCATTCGGCCAGCCCGGCGGCACCCTTCTGCGCGGTGCACTGGGCTGCGACATAGTCCCGCACGTCGGCCCCGGCGGAAAGGGTTAGCCCCAGCCGGGTGCGGATCTTCTGGGCCAGCGCGTTGAGCTGCTGTGCGGCAAGGGCGGCCAGGTCCTCCCGGGTGTAGGAGGCCGTCTCGCAGACATCCCCCAGCGCCGACACCAGCGCCGCGCCGAATTTATCGGCCAGTGCCTCCCGGCCCTTGTGGGAGTAGAAGATGAGGTATTTGCCGCAGGGGTCGATGCGGCTGACGGCTCCCGGGGCCAGCGCCGTGCCTGCATCCACAAGGATGCCCTCCTTGTTCACGAGATACCGGCTGGACAGGGGGGCGCTGCCCTTGACGGCCAGATCGGACAGGGTCTTCAGAAAGCCGGGATAGCAGCTCTCATAGTGCTCAAAGGCAAGGATCTCCCCGGGCGCGTGCAGGGCGGCGTAGAGGTCCTGCAGGAAGAGCTTTTCGGCTCCGGAATTGGGGTAAAGGGCCAGATCCAGCGTGGCGATCCTGTCGCTCTGCAAAAGACCCCGGGCCGCCATGCAGCGGGCAGTTTCTTCCAGTGCAAAATGCCTGCCTGTGCCTGCCCCGCCTGTGAGCAGGATGACGTTGCGGGCGGCGGGGGCTTCGGTGCCCAGCACAAAGGGGCGGCGCATGGCCCGCACCACGCTGTCCACAAAAGCATCCTGCCCCAGCACCGTCTGCCTGACCTCGGCGGCAAGGCCTTCAAAGCTGCCCAGGTGCTCCGGCTTCACGTCGGTGGTGCCCCTGGCCAGCAGGCCTTCGTCCTCCATGTCCCGCAGCATCTGGCGGCTGCTTTCCAGCGCGGCGGCGGTGGCATCGCTCTGGGTTTTGAGCTGGGCGTTCTGCTGCTTCAACAGCTCGTCCAGCCGTTTCTGCTGTTCCAGAAGCGCCGCGTTCAGGTCAGGCAGGGCGGCGCTGCCGCCTGTTTTGGGTGCAGAAGCGCCGGGGGCGGCCTTGAATCTGCCCCCCGGGCCGAACACGCCGTTCATCAGACTTTCCCAATCATCGGTGTATGCCATAAAACTACCCTCCGTGCAGTGTTTTTTCTTTCAGTATAGTGGAGTCTGGTACGTTTTGCAAGGAAAGGGTTGAAATAAAGGACAAAGTTCGTTACACTATTGTCAAACGAAAGGATGGATTGCCATGGAGCCAAGAACACCTGCTGAATGGAAGACGCTGTTTGAGAGCGAAGCCTTTGCCCGCCAGACGGAATACTACGGCCCGCTGGGGGTGGAGTATACTCCCGCCGGGACGCACCTGCGCCTGTGGGCTCCCACGGCAAAACAGGCAGCAGTGAACCTGTACCGCCGGGGCACCGGCGGGGCCTGTGTGGGCACCCTGCCCCTGCAGCAGCAGGACAAGGGTGTGTGGAGCATCTATCTGCCCGGCGACCAGCACGGGAAATACTACGATTTCACCCTTACCACCCCGTTTGGCACCTACAATGCAGCTGACCCTTACGCCCGCTCGGCCGGGGTGAACGGGGTGCGCAGCATGATCTTTGATCCGGCCCGGGTGGACCCGCAGGGCTGGGAGCGGGATGTGCGGCCGGTGATCCCGCCGGCCCGCCGCAGCGTGTGGGAGGTCGGCGTCCGGGATTTCTCGCAGGACCCGGCCAGCGGTGTGCACACAGCCTGGCGGGGCAAATTCCTGGCCTTTACCCAGCAGGGGACGACCCTGAGCAGCGACGGCATCCACCCCACCTGCCTGAATTACCTCAAGCGGCTGGGGGTGAGCTATGTCCAGCTCATGCCCATCTTCGATTTTGGCAGCGTGGACGAGAGCCGCCCCCTGACCCGACAGTATAACTGGGGCTACGACCCCACCAACTTCAATGTGCCCGAGGGCAGCTACTCCACCGACTCCACCCGGGGTGAGGTGCGGGTGCGGGAGTGCAAGCAGATGATCGCGGCCCTCCATGCGGCGGGCATCGGCGTTGTAATGGACGTGGTGTATAACCACATGTATCGTTCCGATAATGTGCTGAACCGGGTGGTGCCCCTCTACTACTTCCGCCAGAACGACGACGGTTCCCTCTCCAACGGCAGCGGCTGCGGCAACGAGTTTGCCTCCGAGCGGCCCATGGCCCGGCGCTATCTCATTGATTCGGTGCTCTACTGGGCACGGGAATATCACATCGACGGCTTCCGGTTTGACCTGATGGGCCTGTATGACGTGGAGACCATGAACCTCCTCCGGGCTGAACTGGACAAGCTGCCCGGCGGGCGGGATATCCTGATGTACGGTGAGCCGTGGCAGGGCGGCTGCAGCGCCCTGCACCGGTACGAGGCCAACAAGAACAACCTGAACATGCTGAACGAGCGCATCGGCATCTTTTGCGACAACACCCGGGATGCCATCAAGGGCGGCTGCTTCGATGCCCGGGAGCCGGGCTATGTGGAGGGCAAGCCCGGGAGTTTCTGGGATATCGGTGCTTCGGTGGCGGCGTGGTGCCGCAGTGAAAAGCTGCCGCCTCACGCCCCGGGGCAGATCATCAGTTACGTTTCAGCCCATGACAACTTTACCCTGTGGGATAAGCTCCTGATGGTGCGCTACGCCCGCCCGGAGTTTGCCGCTGTGGACAAGACCGCGCTGGCCCAGAACCGGCTGGCAGCGGGCATCTACCTGACCAGCATGGGCCTGCCTTTCTGGCAGGCGGGCGAGGAGTTTGCCCGCACCAAGAAGGGGCAGGGCAACAGCTACCACTCCAGCCCGGCCCTCAACCGGCTGGACTGGCACCGGGCCGAACAGTTCCACAGCCTTGTGGATTACTACCGCGGGCTCATTGGCCTGCGGGCGGCGTTCCCCCGGCTGGGCGCGCTGGACAAGGCCAGCCCTGCCGCCATCGAGTTCTTCCCGCTGGAACAGCCTCTTGTGGGCTGGCGGCTCCCCGCCCAGTGGGGCGACGGCGCGGCATGGAGCGCCCTGTGCGTCTACTATAACCCCACCGAGACGGCGCAGGTCGTCACCCTGCCCGGCGGCAGCTGGAAGCTGCTGAGCGACGGCATCTCCTCCAGCCTGTGGCGGGGCAGCAGCCGTATCTGCACTGGCCAGACCGTCCTCCTGCCCCTGAGCGCCACCGTGTTCGGGCAGGTATAAAAATACGGTCTGCCGTTGCTTGACAAACCGTTAAAAATTGACTATACTACAAATAGAAAAGGCGCTGGCCCGCAAACGACTAGCTCCTTACCTGGTGATCAAGAAAAATGACCGTTCAAGTTGGGGAACTGTGAGGCGGTCATTTTTTCTTGCATTTTT
>ERZ772867.4588-NODE-4588-length-10183-cov-2.618286_pt1 | contig 10183 bp, 5 predicted proteins | sample MGYA00511341_ERZ772867 | MGnify/ENA primary metagenome ERZ772867 (study PRJEB29015, sample SAMEA2737707) | human gut metagenome | biome: human gut; feature: human-associated habitat; material: faeces | place: China | collected 2012 ... | reverse complement strand
TTTTAAAGATCATCTCTTTAGCACTTTTATGGTCGGGATACAAAAATTCTGTCAATTGACGGTAACGAGGATCCATGAAAAATTTATCCGCCTCAGGCATGCCTCGCAAATTATTAACTTTATGTACCTGATCAGTGTAATCGAAACCTTTACCCTGGAAACCTATTGTAAAATCAAAATCAAATTCGTTACCAGGACCATTGTCGTTATCTAAATCGACAGCCATAGAAACCCAATCGATACGTCCTTCCAACTGACGGTTTACATAACTATTCGAAGGTTTGCTTCTATCTTTTATTTTAGGAGAATCGACAAACCGTATAGCCATTTCGGTCAGACCATCGCCATCTTCATCATAAAACAAAAACGGATTTTCCCAATTCAAACGTAAATCTTTAATGTCATAAGTAGATGTATGAATTTTCATGAACATCGTCTGACCGCTATAATCTTCATAAAAATCGCAAACTCCGTTTTTATCCCAACAGCGTAAACTAAAATCATTCCAATTAATATAATTGAAAATATTATCTTTATCCAAATCACGCATAATCATATAATGCCCGTTCGGCCAGACTTCTCCGGTATTTTTTTCCGGATATTCGATTACGATCTGCATATCTGCTTTACCGTCATCATCCGTATCGACCCAATCGATAATCAAGTCCCCTTGTCCACCATAAATTCCATCTTTATTACGGTCAATCAACAAACAATCATTGATCATATCTCCCTCAATATCCCCTTCTTTCATGTTACCGTCGTCATCTAACCAAAGAATAGGAGTATCGTTTACCGTAACGGATTTAATCGCGTCAGGCTTTCCATCTCCATTTAAATCGATATACTCTACCTGATAACCTACCGGAGGCAAAGGCAGACGAAACGGTTCGATCTGTAATTTCTGATTCCAGTACTTCTGGTCATACGGCAAAGCCTGTGCTGTAGAAACAGCAAAAACTCCCAACATTGCCAGATAAATAAATTTACATTTTTTCATTGTGTGTGTTATTTATTAGTATTCGCATTAAATATCGTCCATCTCGCACTTATCCGCATATTCTTCGATCCTTGTAAACGAACAATGACAGGATAACATAACTGAGCTCCTGTTCCCTCTTCTGCAAGTTTCAACGCAGGTATTCCGGGAGCTTCACCAACCAACAGCTCCTTAACCGGCGCTTCCGATAACTTCAAGAGCAGATCTCCCGAAGGAGTTTTAAATGAAATTTTTTTACCGACTTTATATTTCTTTACATTTTTAATCTGCGAATGTACTTTCGACTCATCCAACACGACAGGCTGTCCCTTTCCGGCTTTAAATACAGGCTTTTCATTGAATAAAAGTACATACTCATACACATGTACAGAATCTGAAGCACAGTCAAACGTATCGTCCAAGATATTTCCCTCCAGATTCATCTTCCGTAACATTCTCACTCCTGAATAAGCTGTCGTACACTCAGCTTCTGCCCGACCTCCGTTTGGAGTAGCCTCATAGCTGATCAATTTTCCTAAAGCCTTGCGATTCTGGTCCTTATAATCTACGGTTACCATATTATGAGGCAACGAGTTTCGATACCAATCTAAATACAATTTAAGTCCGTAAGCACACGTACCGAAATCAGAAATCAGTTCTTTTTCTCCGTTATGTATCGTTATAGATAATTTATCGGGATGTCCGTGCCCTATTCCCTGACCACCGAATTTTAATACCGAAGAAACAGCTCCGCTTCGCAAACAAAGAAACCCGGATTGCGGGTAACAATAACTCGGTTGTATCATCGGTTCTTTAACAGGCTTTATATCCTGCCCCGTAAGCAACGATTCATATGCCGTTCGATCTGTCATTCCGTAAGCATGTTCCAAGACAGTTTCAATAACCGGGTCTTTTAAACGGGCGAAAGCCAGTTCATGAATAGGCAACTCGCTCAAAACACTCGCACCATACCAACCGTCACTATGTGCAGGATAGCTTAAATCGGGGTAAGTTCCCTTAATCGGAGCAACAAACATCTTCCTCATATCCTCATTATACAAATTTATTCCACGACAGCGCATGACATCTGCCGTATGAATTAAAGCTTGTAACGGGAAATAATGATAATTAGGAGAACCTTCATCTATCCACCCGTCGGGTTTCAAATGCTTTTTCATCAAAGCATAATATCCCCTTACCGGATCATTTATAGCAACGTCGATAATAGAGTCATCCTCTAAAGCAACTCCCAAAACCGCAAGACCGCTATTATGCCACATCTGCCAATTTGCCCCGGCAGGGCGATTAAGCAATAATTCAGCGCAAGGACGCAAAAGTCCGCTTTCTATCTTACCGATCTCTTCTTGTGTCAGATATTTCTTTATAACCGTGTAGGACGGAAGTGCATAGGTAGCCCAAGTCGCTTCATCTAAACTTTGCGCAAAAGCCTTGCCGCTATGTTTGTCACTAATAACCCGAGCAGCATTATACTCTTTATATGCTGCATATTTCGATGCATAATCGAGCAACATATCTTTGATATAATCAACATACAGCAAATCTCCCGTAGCCATATAAGCATACATACAAGCTTGCAGATACTCTTGATTTTTACGGTGTACCATATAAATCCAAGCCCAATCAAAACGGTTTACATGGGTATAAGTCGTTTTACAAGCCGAGCAATAGTGCGCATGAGGCTTATCCCAGTCAAAAGTCAACCGCTGACCGTCTTTATCACAATAATAATGATGAATATGTCCTCCTTCGACAACGGGAACTGTAAGATCATGGGAACGACGTTCAGCTATATCCGTTTTAATCCGGTCAAGAATCTTCCTCCCCCATGAAGTCTGCGCAGATTTTCTAATTTGAATGATGTCATCCGGAGAATAACAATAATATGATTGTCCATCTGCAAATACAGGTAATACGGTTAAGACAAAAACAAAAAGAAACAAAAGGCTTTTTAGTGATGTGTGTTTCATAAGATATTTCTTTGCATTAAACTTTATTGCAAAGAAAAAACCGACACATTAAAAAGTGCTTAAAATTCACGCAAAAAACAATTAATATATCAAGTAATACGAAAAAAAAATCAGAGATAAGAGTATATCTAAGTTTTCCAAGATAATTTTAAAATAAATTTTTACCGGTATCTTTCTAACCACTGTGCGGCATCCTCATCACCCATTGAAGCTGCCTGCTCCATATCCGACCGAGCTCCGGCAAAGTCTTTTAAAGCAAACTTAGCCAAGGCCCTGAAATAATAAGCAGTCGTTATTCTGTTTCCTTTTTCAATTGTACGACTAAGATCATCGATACATTTCCCATAATCTCTCAAATAATAATAAATACAGCCCCGAACTTCATAACTTTTTGCATCAGACTCATCTGCTATAATTGCTTTATCTATGGTTTCCAACGCATCATTGTACGCTCCGACAAATGCCTGACAAATAGATTTATTCTGGTATATTTCCGACAAAGAATAGTTTGTACTTTTTCCCTTATGATATTTCAAAACAGAATCATAATCAAGAATCGCCTCATTTTGCCGTCCCAGTGCAGAATAACATAAAGCTCTGAAATAATAAGCATCAGCCCAAAGAGAGTCTTTTTGCAATTCTTCGGAAAGGATATTCACCGCGTCTTCATAATTTCCTGAACGGTGTTTCTCTTTCACTTCATTCAGGACAGAAACACGATTGCCATTATCCTGTAATTCCGGACGAGGTATCGAATTTATCGATTTATCGGTAACTATATTATTTTTAGAACTTTCAGGCTCACTATTGCTGACTTTTATTAAATATACATTATCTTTCACCTGCCTGACAATCTCAGTCAACGACCTTTTTACAAGTATAGGTTTAAAAGTCAACTTTCTTAAAACAGGATCACTCTCCAACAACAATTTAAGATAAGATGCCTTCACGGCAAGATTTGCCATATACCCGGCTTTGTCTCCATATCCGGCAGAAATTATACCCAAAACATTTCCATTACCATCGATCAGAGGTCCTCCGCTGTTTCCGTAGGTCACCGGAACGGATATCTGGCAAAAGACAGGTCCGGCTTTTCCTGCATTCACAGCACTGATGATCCCATTCGTCACCTTCACATTATCCCCCAAAAGATCGGCACGTGGATATCCTATTGCATAACAAGGTTCTCCTTCGACAGGGACATCTGTCCGTAAATCATAATTTACCTTCCCCAAAGTCTTAAACTCAGGATCATTGACTTTTATAACAGAAAGATCTGTCATGGGATCGGAAAGAATGACTTGAGCATTATAAAAACGAGTAAAATCACCGTTGATTCCTGTCACCTGAATATGCTTTGCATCTTCTGTTACATGATTGCAAGTAGCGATATACCCGTCAGAAGAAAGAGCAAAACCGCTTCCCGTCCCGGTATAAGAATCCTCTGCCGATTTCGACTCAGAAGTAGGATAAACTTTCATAAGTCTGAAATTCCATAACCAGCCTTCTATATCGAGACGATTACGATATAGCAACGTCGCTATATGATTTATATATCTGACTTTACCGTATCTGTGGCACACCACAAGATTAAAAGTTCCTTTATCCGCCGTCAATTCTAAAAATCCGTCAACCATTCCCGGCGTCAAATACTTAAAAGTTTTAACCTTGACTATTCGATACTTAAACTGTTCCGGTATATTCTGATCCGTAAAACGTTCTATAGACCATCGTTCTCCATTATAATTTTGCCAAATTCCCTCTATCGGGTCTATTTCTCTGGAATTATGTAAAAGCCGGGCTTCTTCCTCTGTATAACCTTCGACACAATAACTCTGCTTATACCACTTTTTAACAGGTTCATCTTTTTTATCCGACTTTGCAGATACAGATAAAATTAGTGACATCAGCAAAAAAAAAAAGAGATATTTTTTTTTATTGTTTAAAATAATCAAAAAAAACACGAACCATACTGTTTAAAAAAGGTACAAAAATCAATTAAAAGCTATAATTGAAGCCGAAACTCAGCAATTCTTTAAATTGGAAATGAGTCTTACGGTCTTTTTTCTCCCGGGCATCATCATACCTTAAGTGAAGGAAAAGACGAGTTGAGAAAAAACGATTCAGAATGAAATCAAAACTATTTTCAAAATCAGATTGAATTTGCTCATAATTAGTAAAATAGAATAGTCTTGAGCTCCATTTCATATTTCTGTAAAATTCCCATTTAACGGTTACCTCGAAAGAAGAACCGAACTGATTGAGCGTATTACCCGCATTAATACCGGAATTGGCTGGATTTATATCTCGATCGTTCGCTACAAATTTCAAATTATAAGAAAACGGAGATAATACTACCGATGACTCAAACTTCCACTTCTCTTGTTTATAATTGTATGACATACCGAGACCGGCATTAAATTCTCCAGGAGAAAGGAATTCCGCTAATTTTTCGGTTGTATTGGCCTTATAATTATCAAACAACTGTGTTTTAAAAAATAGTGTAGCAGTATAATACCAACTTTTAAAGGCTTTAAAACCGAACTTTGAATTAATCTGGAAGAGATCTTCGCTTATTCTTATTTTTCGTATAGTATCTTCCGGAGCACTATTAACGTTTACTTTCCACTGAACCGTATTTTCAAAAATCATCCGGTCATAATCATCAAACTTCAACGTATATACCTGATTGCTGACAATATTTAAATTACTTTCTCCACCTTGATACCAATTTTCTGAAATATGTACTTGAGAAAACTGAATAGAGCTTTGGAGTCCTGAAATCCAATGTTTCAATTTTCTTTCTCCGGCATTTATAGATGACTGAGATACCGAAACCGTCATATCCTCCAATTTCAACAGATTTTTTCTCGGAGAAGTTTCCCTTTACTTTAACTTTAGGAACTTCCGGCAAATTATCCGTATTATATTTTACACATTCCGGATGATTTATAATCACCCAGAAGCGACCTCTCTCCCTCATGGTTTGCAGCCCTTTAACCCGCATCAACCATTCGGGTTCTTTAAAAGAATAGGAAAAAGGTTTGAACGATGAATATGTTTTTTTGAACGGAATAAATACATTTAGCGAATCCGGATTTTTATACCGATCAAAAATAATCGGCAAAAAATAAGGAGAATCCAACAATGACATTTCGTCATCCTGAACTATACTATCCGGGAACAATACCATATCCAAAGCCTTCTGTACCTCCGGAGTCAAAGAAATAGAGTCCGTAGATATCAACTGCAACAACATACTCTGTTTGCCCTGTAGTGAATCGGACTGTTCAACAGTAACCGAATCCGGCAAATGTCGTTGAGAAAATGCGCTAACCTGAAAAACCGAATCGTTAGCAGCAGAAGCAGCTATAAAATAAACAAGGCACATTAATGAAAGAACCGTACTCCGGCAAAATTTTAAAAACATATTCCAGTCTTTTAAATAAGATCTATTTGCCGAACCCTTTGCTCTCCAAAACAAGACCGGCACAGCAATATTTTGCAAATGTAATTATTTTATAGTTAAATACATATTTCATAATTACAAAAAACGAAATGCGGAAAGCCTCAAAAGAATATTGTTAATTGATAATTAATTAAAAACAGTTTTCCCGTAAATCTGAAGTTTTTTTTCTACTTTTGCGTTTTGAAAAATTATCTGCACATAAATTAATGTATTAAATATCATATAGTAGTGGATACAAAGTATATTTTCGTTACAGGCGGAGTTGTTTCTTCTTTAGGGAAAGGCATTATCTCAGCATCTCTCGCCAAATTGCTTCAAGCCAGAGGCTATAATGTTACCATTCAAAAGTTCGATCCGTATATAAACATTGATCCAGGGACATTAAATCCTTATGAACATGGGGAATGTTACGTTACAGTAGATGGACATGAAGCCGATCTCGATTTAGGCCACTACGAACGGTTTACCAATATTCGTACAACACGTGCGAACAATATCACCACAGGACGTATTTACCAAAATGTCATTAATAAAGAAAGACGCGGTGATTATTTAGGTAAAACGGTACAAATCATACCGCATATTACCGATGAGATAAAGAGAAACGTAAAATTACTGGGAACTAAGAACGAATTCGATTTCGTTATCACCGAAATCGGCGGTACTGTCGGAGATATAGAATCTCTTCCTTTTCTTGAAAGTGTCCGCCAACTAAAATGGGAACTCGGTAAAAGCTGTCTTTGCATCCATTTGACTTACGTTCCTTTTATTGCTGCGGCAAAAGAGGTAAAGACAAAACCGACTCAACATTCTGTAAAGCAGTTACAGGAAGTAGGGATACAACCGGATATTCTGGTTTTACGAACAGAACACGAACTAAGCAATGAGATTCGCCGTAAAGTAGCATTATTCTGTAATGTAGCACCGGAAGCTGTCATACAGTCTATCGACGTACCTTCTATTTATGAAGTTCCATTAAAAATGCAACAACAAAAACTGGATGAAATAGTACTGACCAAGACCGGCATGCCTGTCGGATCGACCCCCGAGCTGAAACCGTGGAAAGAATTTCTTGCCCGCGTGAAGAATGCTAAAGAAAGCGTTCGCATCGGATTGGTCGGGAAATATGTTGAATTGCAAGACGCATACAAATCGATCGACGAAGCTTTATTTCAAGCAGCAACATACAACGACCGTAAATTGGATCTGCAACTTATTCATTCGGAAAAATTAAACGAGTCCAACGTTGAAGAATTGCTCGGTTCTATGGACGGGCTTCTCATCGCTCCGGGATTCGGACAAAGAGGTATCGAAGGTAAATTCACCGCTATAAAATATGCCCGCGAACATGATGTACCGACATTCGGTATTTGTTTAGGCATGCAATGTATGGTAATCGAATTTGCCAGAAACGTATTGGGCTATGCCGATGCCAACTCGACAGAGATGGAAGTAAGTACCAAACATAACGTAATCGATTTGATGGAAAGCCAAAAAAGCGTTTCTAATATGGGCGGGACCATGCGTTTAGGCGAATATGATTGCGTACTTGATCCGGATTCGAAAACTGCCAAAGCCTATCAATCGACTCATATTAAAGAACGTCACCGTCACCGTTTCGAGTTTAACAGTGATTATCGTGCTGAATTTGAAGCGGCAGGGATGAAATGTGTTGGAGAAAACCCGGAAACACACCTTGTAGAGGTTGTAGAAATACCTTCTCTTTCATGGTTTATAGGAGTACAATACCATCCTGAATATAACAGTACGGTATTACGTCCTAATCCTCTCTTCATAGATTTTATTAAAGCTGTCATTAAAAACAAGAAATAATCCGGAAACCGGAAAAGAATAAAAACGATCATACATATATATGGATAAAAATACGATTATTGGTTTTGTTCTTATCGCTGCCGTTCTTTTCGGCTATTCGTGGTTTACAAAACCTACACCCGAACAATTGCAAGAACTTCAACGCAGAAACGACTCCATTGCTCAGGTTGAACAGAAAAAACTGGAAGAGATACAACAAAGCCAAATGGTAGCCGGTAATGCAGATTCGACTATCACCGTTCTAAACGAGGATTCTCTTCGTCAAGTACAAATGAAAGAAGCGTTCGGAATCTTTTCGGACTTTACGACAGGAGAAAATGAAAAAATAAATCTGAAAAACGATCTTGTATCTCTCTCATTCTCAAGTAAAGGAGGAGCTTTAACCGAAGCTACTTTAAACAAATACAAGACTCATGACTCGCTGCCTCTTACTCTTTTCGACGAAAAGGATAACGAATACGGATTTATTTTCAAGACCGGAGGGCGTATTGTAAACACGACCGATCTTTTCTTTAAACCTATTGCAGGAAAAGACGGAAAATCTGTAACGATGCGGCTCGATTTCGGTAATGGCAAATTCTTTGATCTTGTCTATACTTTACCGGAAGACAGTTATATGGTCAAAATGGATATCCGCCAAAAAGGAATGGAAACTATTCTTCCCGGTAATACGGCAAGTCTGGATTTATTCTGGAATCAGAACCTGCGCAGCCAGGAAAAAGGGCGCATGTTCGAAGAAAGAAATAGTGCATTATATTATAAATTCGTAGGTTCGGACGTCGACCATTTGAGTGAATCTAAAGATGAACAGGAGACCATTTCGTTAGGACTTAAATGGATCGGATATAAGAATCAGTTTTTCTCATCAGCTCTGATACCTGACGGAAAATTCAATGGTGCTCTCATTCGTTCAGGAATGAATAATGATCCGGCATATTTGAAAAACTTCCATACAGAAACGACAGTGGATTATAATCCGGCGGATAATAACGGACCGGGATTTCGTTTTTATTTAGGACCTAACCTTTATCCTCTATTACACAGCTATGACAAAGGCGTCGATGATGACAAAGCCCTCGATCTGGATAAACTTGTACCGCTGGGATTTAAATTTTTCCGATGGATCAACACATGGATAATCATACCCATATTTACTTTCTTAGGAAAATACATTGCAAATTACGGAATCATCATTCTATTGATGACAATCATCATCAAAATATTCTTAGCTCCGCTTACATTTAAATCCTACATGTCCAGCGCCCGTATGCGGGTATTGCGTCCTCAGATCGAAGAAATAAACGCCAAATATCCGGGACAAGACAAAGCTATAGATCGTCAAAGAGCGACAATGGACTTGTACAGCAAAGCAGGAATCAATCCGATGAGCGGATGTTTGCCTATGTTATTGCAGATGCCGATTTTATTAGCAATGTTTGCATTCTTCCCTTCATCTATCGAATTAAGACAACAATCATTCCTTTGGGCTCAAGATTTATCATCTTATGATGCCATATTCAGTTGGGATGCCTATATACCCTTGATTACTCCGTATTTCGGAAATCATATCAGTTTGTTCTGTCTGTTAATGACTATTACGAATATTTTATATACAAAGATCAATATGGACAATACCGGCGGAAGCCAGCAAATGCCGGGTATGAAAGTCATGATGTATCTCATGCCCTTAATGTTCTTGTTCATTTTCAATAACTACGCTTCAGGGTTGAGTTACTATTATTTTGTTTCTACATTGATCACAATTATCCAGACCTACATATTCCGTAAATGTATCAATGAAGAAAAAGTTCTTGCACAACTTAAAGAAAATCAGAAAAAACCTCGCAAGAAATCAGGATTTATGGCTCGTCTGGAAGAGGCTCAACGACAACAACAAGCAGCTTTGAGACAACA
>ERZ772867.4574-NODE-4574-length-10199-cov-4.101735_pt1 | contig 10199 bp, 7 predicted proteins | sample MGYA00511341_ERZ772867 | MGnify/ENA primary metagenome ERZ772867 (study PRJEB29015, sample SAMEA2737707) | human gut metagenome | biome: human gut; feature: human-associated habitat; material: faeces | place: China | collected 2012 ... | reverse complement strand
CTGCTGCCACCTGATCGCTGTCCTCCTTCGTATCCTCTGTCTTTGCATCACTCTTTGCGTCAGAACTTCCTGAATTTCCTCCACACCCTGCAAGCAGAGACATACTCATAGCTGCAGTAAGTAATACGACTACCAATTTTTTCTTCATCTTTCCATCCTCCATTTTTTTCTAAGATACAAAATAATTTTTCCGGAGGTTTTTTATTACATAAAAATTCATATAATAAAAAATCCCTGCCATTAAAAAATGAACAGAGAGTACGCAAAACAAACTATTGACGAAATGATCTTCCTTCCGTCAAATAGCCTTTCTATGTATTTCGTACTGCCAGTTCCTCGTGGCCTGAACAAATATGTTCCTGTACTGTGAAAGGCAGGTATCCCGGCTTATTGCTCAGGCGCTCTAAAATCAGCCTTCCCGGTCTCCCAGTGGCTGCGTCTTCACGCCTGCCGGTCACATTTGCTTACAGTGACGAGTTCGTGCAGGAATTGCACCTGCTTCCCTTTTACCTGTTGCTATATCTTCCTATATAGAACAGCACCGAACGCTTTATTTACTTTGTTCTTCGCTACTATAGCATGATGCCATAGGAAAGTCAACGTTACGCCTTGACCGCCCAACGCATCTTCGTCGATCTTGCACGCCCATTCTTTGCACATTCCTGTGCGGACGGGCGGATCACATCCTTCGCATAATCAGAATAGATGCCTGCTTTATAACCTGCTTTTAATGCTTTCTTTACCAGCTTGTCCTCACCGGAATGAAACGTCAGGATTGCAACTCTTCCGCCCGGACGCAGTGCATCCGGCAATTTCTCCATAAACTCATACAAAACTTCAAACTCATTATTCACATCGATTCGCAGAGCCTGAAATGTTCTCTGACAGGTTTTCTTTACGATATCCTTTTTCTCTTTATTGTCTGGAAGAAAAGAAAGTGTCTTCTCGATCACGTTCCTGAGCTTTGTCGTTGTATCAATCCGGTTTCCTCTGCGAATCTCATCCGTGATCGCTTTTGCCAGTTCTTCACAATATGGTTCATCAGAATTTTCATATAACATTCCCGCAAGTTCTTCTCTTGAGATGGTATCCAGACGCTCTGCTGCACTGATTCCCTTTTCCTGATTCAGCCGCAAATCCAGAGGCCCATCGGCTTTAAATGAAAATCCTCTTTTGGGATTGTCGATCTGCATGGACGATACGCCAAGATCTGCCAAAATAAAATCGAATCCTCCCACTTTCTCTGCAATTTCATCAATCGTGCAGAAATTCTGAAGGCAGACCGTCAGGATTTTCTCTCCGAATCCCTGCTCTTCCAGTCGTTTCTTCGTCTTTGCCGATTCCTCCGGGTCTACATCTGTAGCATAGATATGCCCCTGTCCTTTCAGACATTCCAGCATGGCTTTTGTATGCCCGCCATATCCTAATGTTGCATCAAATCCGGTCTGTCCCGGCTGAATATCCAGGAAATCCAGTATTTCCTTTACCATAATTGAAATATGCATCCCGGCAGGAGTATTTCCCTTACGTATCACATGCTCCACGGTCTCCTGATATTTTTCCGGCTGAAGCTCTTTGTATTTTTCCTCGAATTTCTTCGGATATTTTCCTTTATACCGCACACGCCTTTTGTGCGGTGTCTGCTGCTCCTGACTCATATTCTTTTATTTCCTTTCCTAAAATACACTCTGACTGAATTTTTCATTTTTATATATGATGTCGGGGGCAAAAGCCCCCGACTTTGATGCCCACGGATTGCTCCGTGCTACTCACTCCCACAATCCTACCCAATATTCGCATATCGTGGGATTATCATCCCACTTTTATGCTCATATCGGGGCGGGTTCTAAGGTCTTTCACCCACCTATGAGCAAGCTCATGTGGGCTTAGACCTTTTGACCCTGGCATCTATATATGATTTTATCAAATATTTTGGCACATTCCAATGTCATCCGATGTGGAACTATGCTGCTTTCAGTCTTACCATTTCGTACACAGTCAACCATTTCTTTGATTTCATACACAAACCCATTTTCCGTCACCTGATCGGAATATTGCTCTATCAGCTTTCCCTGCCCATCGTACAAAACGATCTGATCTGCATAATGCGGATGTCGGATCATTATTTTTCCTTCTGATCCTGTCAGTTCCAGTCTTTCATCTACATTTGCCAGATACGTGGCAGTCATAAACGAAAGATGCTCCTCATACCGAAGTATAACATGTTCCGTCACATCCACCTGATCTTCATTGTAGATTACCTGAATCTGTTCTTCCTTCCAGTCTTCACCACAAAAATACATCGTCAGTGCCAACGCATAAATTAACAGATCCAATGCCGCCCCTCCACCGGCTTCTTTGTTAAAATAGCGATTTTCTTTATTCTTCGGAGCTGTAAATCCGATTTCAACATTACTGACTGCAAGTTTACCGATACGCCCTTCCCGCAACCATTCTCTGGCTTTTCTATTTGCAGGAAGAAAAAGACTCCATACTCCCTCCATAACAAAAATTTTCTTTTCTTCTGCCAGCTTGAAAATTCTTTCTGCCTCCTCCGAACTTCCTGTCAATGCCTTTTCACACAAAACCGGAATCCCGTATCTGATACATAATTCTGTCAACTGCACATGCATTCCGGTAACCACACCAATATAGACCCCATCCAGCTTTTCTTTCTGAAGCATTTCTTCATAATTTCCATAATAGGTATGTATTTCATATTTCTCTGCAAACTCTCTGGCTCTTTCTTCTGATCTCGCTGCTACAGCAGTCACACAGACCTCTTCTGTCTTCTCTGCTGCATCGCAAAATTTATTTGAAATATTTCCGGCACCCATAACGCCAAAACGAAAAGTTTCTTTCTTTTCCATCCCTTTTCTCTCCTTTACAAGTTATAATCTCGTCATAGCAATCGTTCCTGCAGTCAGAAGTACCAGCCCGGACTTTCTAAACATTTCTTAAATTTTTTGCTTTTTACCTAAGAGGATCGGCATCACCGTCAGAAGCATTGTTCCAAAGCTTGCGATCCCACCAATATAATTGCTGACCGGCTCTGCAACAAAGACTCCCTCAACTCCCATAAAATATGGGAGTAATATCGTCAATGGCACAACGATCACAACTTTTCTCAACAGACTGAAAAAAATTGCCTGCTTCGGGAATCCCAGCCCCACGAATGTCGCCTGTCCGCAGAACATAAATCCCATCATAAAAAATCCTGCAAAAAAGAGTTTCAGTGCCGGTGCTGCAATCTCAGCCAGTGCTTTGTCAGACGTAAAAAATCCCACCAGGAAAGACGGGAAGAAATGAACCGTCAGCCATGCCAGCACCATATAGCTCATAATCATACCGCACGTAACAAAAATTCCTTTCCTGACCCTCTCATATTCCTTTGCTCCGAAATTATAGCCAAGCACCGGTTTTGCACCTTCCGCCACACCGTTTGCCGCAAGATTGAAAATTTCACGCACAGAATTTAAAATCGTCATCGCACCGACATACAGATCTCCACCCCAGCGTGCCAGCGTTGCATTGCAGGCGATCTGACTCAGACTGTTCGTAACGCACATAATAAAGCCTGACAGTCCCAGACCCAGGATGGAAAGAATCATTTTTCTGTCTTTTAGCTTCATATACTTTCTCTGCAACGGGTACTGCACCTTTTTCCCAGTCAGAAACCACAGAACCCACATACATCCTGCCATCTGACTGAGAACCGTTGCGATCGCTGCTCCCCGTACTCCCAGTTTCCACACAAAAATAAAAAGCGGGTCAAGAAAGAGATTCAGAACAGCCCCGATACAGACTGTCATCATTCCCATTGTCCCGAACCCCTGTGCATTAATGAACAGATTCATCCCTGAACTGATCATGATAAAAAGTGTCCCCAGCAGATAAATCTGTAAATAGGATGCTGCCACAGGATAAGTTGCATCCGATGCTCCCAGAAGATACAGAATCGGCTTCATAAAAATATAAAAGACACCCATCAATACAACTCCGGTTAAAATAAGAAGTACGAAGCTTACATTCTCAAGCTTTGATGCCTTTTCCTCCTCTCCTGCACCTCTTGCGATAGACATCAGTGGTGCTCCACCGCCTGAATAAAGCTGCGTAAATGCACTCACGATCGATATGATCGGAAATACCAGCCCCACACCGGTCAGTGCCTGATCTGCTCCCTGACCGATATGTCCTAAATAGACCCGATCTACCAGATTGTATAAAAGCTGCACCGCCTGTGCAATCGTGACCGGAACTGCCATGGACAAAATATTCCGGATCATTGATCCTTTTGAAAAATCATGCTCAACATTCTTTTTATTATTCATTGCTTTCATACTGACTATTATAGTCTTCTTTTCATAAAACACCAGTACCAACTCATTTATCTTCTTTTTACTTTAACGTGCTTTCTCCAACATTTTATAAAGAATCAGCCCGATTCTCACATTCAACATTTCATTTGGATTCTTAAAATCCATTCCTGTCATTTTTCCAATCTTGTCAATTCTGTACGTTGCAGTTTTATAATGAATAAATAATGCCTGTGCAGTCTTATTCAGACTTTGATTATTATCAAGGTAAGTTTGCAGCGTCAGAATCAGATCTTTCCGCTGCGGTTTATTGTAACTGTATAACCGTTGCAAGGATTCAGGGATATAATCCATTAGTGTGTTCAGATCATCAATATCTCCAAGGAGTTTAAAAAATCCAAGATCTGAGTACAGTGTAACTGTCTGATTTTCATTTCCAGAAATAACTTTCGCAATATCCCGATAGGAGATCGCTCTTTTTGCCTCATAATAAGAATCTTTCAGATTATAGATCCCTTTGACCATCTTTCCGATTCCGACCTGGATCTTCTCTGTCTTATGGCGGTAACGGATCGCATTCTGCAATACCGCACACATCTCTTCCATTTTATTCAGATATACCTCACGCTTCTGCTTTTCATCCACTCTTTGAATCATCACGATCTGATCTATATTCCGGTATACATGCTGTCCCGGGCAGAGTGTCATGATCTCCCCTTCAATAATTCCGGTTTCCCGCAACTGTTCACTTGTATACATATCTCCCCGTTCTTTTTGGAAAGTATAAAATGTCACAACCCGGTAATATTCCTCAGAATGGATCTCCAGCAGATTTGCTGCTTCTTCCATTTCTTCTTTTCCAAGCATCCCGCTCAGTACATTATGCACAATATCTCTGTGATATTTCTTTTCAATCTCATTTTGCACAAATTCTGTAACAAAACCATACTGCAGTGTAATAATCGCATTCTCGATCGCCATGCAATCCATTGCTGACAACTTTCTATTTTTCTCTGTCACCACCAGATAAGCTTCCACCTCTTCCATAACACTGATCTTGATTACGTACTGGATTTCTCCTGTCCCCTTTTTCCGTTGCCGCATATAAGAAAATTTCGTAATGACAGATGGAATATACTCTTCAAGATCTTCCCGTAATTCCAGACGCGAATGATCCCCTCCACTGGTCACATAGCAGTTGAGATTACTGTAATAAAGTGTAACCGGATTATCCACCATGTCACTGAGAAGTTCCAGAATATCCTGCGTCTTACTGGATGTGATATCTCTTCCAAAAGAAAGTGTATTGAAATTATCCTGCGTCAGTTTAAAATACCTAAGCCGTGCAACATCTTTTGTAAAAATCCGGTTCATGACAAAACTGATCATTTCCCAAAAGCTGATTTTTTTTGGCATTTCAATCAATGGAATCTTTTTACTTTCGCAATACGTTTTCAGTAATTTGATTTTCTTCTCTTTTTCGCTGATCTGTTCCCGTTCTTTCAAAAGGATTCCACTGATATGCTTCTCCTCAAAAGCGATCAGATACTGATAAAATTCCTCCGCACTGCAATCTCTGTATACATACAGGCTGGTCAGAAGCAGTTCCCCTCCCGTCAGATATCTTGCCATTTCCGGTACTTCTATAATGCGGATACCTTCAATTTTTCGTTTACAGGACTCTTTCCCCTCAAGCAAATTTAACTGCTTCCATTGTTTCTCTGCCAGCAATTTTTCAATCGTATATTCCATTTATTCACCTTTCAGATTTCTTATTTTTCTGCGACAAACTGAGCCGATTGACAAAATGATCATAATAAGACTAATCCATTGAGATGTTGAAATTTCCATCATACTTCCTCTGACCGCATTATATCGCAAATTTTCAAGTACAAATCTTATCATACCATATGTCAGCAAATAAGTTTTTATTATAATACCACTTCTTTTTAATGTGTCTTTTTATTGATATATCTTGCCTTATATTTTGAATAAACGATCGTCTGGTCTTTATACAGACTGTAATATCCTGACAGGGCATAACTGATCGAAATGGCGATCAGATAATACGCTGCCCCTGAAAATCCAAATAATTCAAATGAGATCAGCATGGATGCGATCGGACAGTTCGTCACTCCGCAGAATAATGCCACCATGCTTGCCGCTGCTGCAACTTCCGGAGAAAAACCAAGCAGTCCACCTGCCACACAACCGAATGTGGCTCCCACTGAAAATGCCGGAACGATCTCCCCACCACGATAACCTGCCCGCATCGTGATCGCTGTCAGGATCATTTTCCACAAAAAGTCCAACGGTCTTGCTTTTCCCTGTTCCACTGCCCTTGCGATCAGCTCATTACCTGCTCCCATATAATCTCCTGTTCCAAGAAGCATTGTGATCCCGATCACCAGACATCCTGCCACACAGACACGAAGATACGGGTTCTTCAAATATTTTCCATAAATCCCGGATACTGCCTTTAATGCCACGCAGAATAAAATGCTCAGCAATCCACAACCGGCTGCGATCACTGCCATCTTCAAGCCGCTCTCAACACTTAATTGTGGAATCCTTGCAACCGGAAATGTCTCCGGGTTCAGACCAACTCCTGTCGCAAACTCTGCGGCAATGATCGATGCGATCACACACGGCAGTAATGCTGCATAATACATCACCCCCACGCTGACAACTTCCATCGCAAAGACTGCCGCTGCCATCGGTGTTCCGAAAACTGCAGCAAACGCCGCACTCATTCCACACATGATCATCACATGATGATCTGTCTCATCCAGATGCACCAGCTTTGCCAGCCAGCTTCCGATACTGCCTCCAAACTGGATCGATGCACCTTCCCTTCCTGCAGAACCTCCGGTCAGATGCGTCAGTAATGTAGAAATAAAAATCAGCGGGGCAGAGATAAAGGGAACATTATCTTTTGACTTGATCGTTGATAAAACCTGGTTCGTTCCTCCATCCTGTCTTCCCAGCCTTTCATACATAAATACGATCACGATTCCTGCCAGCGGAAGGCAGAGAAATACCCATAGATGACTGTTTCTGTATTCAGTTGCCGCACTGATACAGGCTGCAAATGCACTGCTTGCCCCACCGACCACCAGTCCGGTCAGAATTGCCAGTAACATCCATTTGATAAAATTAGTAACATCCCGCCTGATCCGTTCGTAATAATATTTTATAAGAATTTTCTTTTTTGAAGATCCGATCGATAACCCTTTTTCTTTCTCTGTCTGCATGATATTCCCCTTACCTCTTTTCTATTTTCCAGTGTATCAAAAAAGCGGGATAAAGTGAAGTGTTAACAGCACTTTCCGGTCAGCTTTCCAGTTAGTTTCCTAAAAATTTTTCAAAAAAAGAACCCGGAAATCTTCTTTTATCAAGAAATTTTTCGGATTCTTTTTTCCTGCTTAGAACCGGTTAAGTTTCCTTTGCAACAGCATTATTTCTTTTTGCATTTATCATAAAATGCAAACATTCCTGCCAGTAATGTTCCTGAAATTGAATGCCATGTACAGGATACTGCACAGATGATCGCTGACTCCGGTGTAGATGCAAACTGAGCTGTCGTTGTAGCAAGATTGGTTGCAAGTCCTGCATTCTGCATACCGACCTCGATCGCAATCGTTCTCTTCTTCGCTGTATTCATGCCAACCAGTCTGCCTGCCCCGTAACCAAGCAGATAACCAAGTCCGTTGTGAAGGAAGACTGCAACAAAGATGATAACTCCTGACTCAAAGAATTTTGCACCCTGAGAAGATACAACTCCACCAACCACACATGCCAGTCCAAGTACGGCGATTCCCGGCATTATTTTCTGCAGTTCACCAAATGTCTTTTTCTTTCCGAATAAATAGTTCAGCAAAAATCCAAGTGCAACCGGAAGAATGACTGTCTCTACGATAGACACCAGCATTGGAAGTGCCTTAATTGAAATATGCGTTCCGCTGGCAAGGAATGAAACCAAAAATGGTGTCATCACTGGTGAAAGGATCGTGGAAACCGTTGTCATTCCAACAGAAAATGCCACATCCCCTCCGCACAGATAAGACATGATATTGGATGACACTCCTCCTGGACAGCATCCGACCAGAATCAGGCCAAGTGCGATTCCGTCCGGAAGGTTCAAAAGCTTTGTCAGTCCTAATGCCAGAAATGGCATGATCAGATACTGGGCGATCGCACCCACACAGATATCAAAAGGTCTCTGGGCAAGAATCTTAAAATCCTCAGTTGTCAATGTCAGTCCCATACTGAACATAATGACTCCGATGATGATCGACTGGCACGTAAACTTATTGGATACCGGATCTGTAAATAACTGGAGATTAACCCATCCCATCATTCCCGGTACAAAGAACGTAATGACTGCAATCGCAATTACTACGATTGAAGTATAATCTGATAAAAATTTGCTGACTTTCTGTAATGCTTTCATTACATTTCCTCCTTACTTCTGTCCACTCAATAAAAAAGTCCCTTTTCAGAAATCAATCTGAAAAGGGACGAATATAATCCGCGTTACCACCCTGATTCCGCAAAAAATCTGCGGCTCTTCACATACCAGCATATGCTATCCATATAACGGTGGATACCGGCGAGGTTTACTGACGTGCATCACGCTTTCAGCCCGCTTCTTAGAGAGGATATCCTTATCCGGTTATTACCTGCTCACACCACCCACAGGCTCTCTGAAAATAATCTCGAATATGACTTTGTTCTCATCAACGAATTTGGTGAACAATATTTTCTTTACGGGGATTATTATAGTCCTCTCACGAAATAAGTCAAGTGAAAATTTTTACTCTTCGCTCTGCTGATTTTGTTCAATTTTTCCAACTGTCACATGATGGATCATTCCAAGAACTGATTCATTTGCATTTACCGGAATTAACCGGATTGATGGATGTCGATTCTGAAATACCCGGAATATTTCATCTGCAAACCCCTGCCCCATGAAATCAATTCCCTGAAAATCAAAAATGATCTCCTCAAACTCATCCAGCCGACGCAGAATCCTTCTTGCCTGTGAACGTGCCACCGGATTTCCCAGCGGACACATCTCTCTCATTGGGATTTCGGTTCTCACAAACCCTCTTTCGATCGGTGCAAAACGGTCAAATATATCCTTTGATGTATGTGCTGGCTGATTTTCCAATTTCATCACTACCATCGTCCCCACTTTCTCTAACCTCGTATAATATGCAATCAGATGCGACCGGATAAAACTTTCCCTGTTTTCGCTTTTCATGGAAAAAATCGCATGATCTGATAATATTGCAAACTCTGTCAACATCCTTGATGAAAAAAAGATGCCTTCTCCTGAATGTTCTTTTAAATTTGTCGTAAGCTTTCCTTTATATAATTCAAGAACTGCCTGTTCTGTACTGACATTTTTTATCCCATGAGCTAAGAGATACTTCTGTATATTCTTAAAAACTCCAATCCCATCATCTACAATAGAAATCTCTGTATACAGGCAATCTCTCTTTACTGCATAACTGATCTTTTCTGCTTCTGAATGCTCGATAGCATTATTCATGATTTCAGCAAATGTATATGCCCATATATCTTTTGCATTTTTCGAAATTTCCTTCAGTTCCGGTAAAATCTCTGCGTAAAAGATTTGATCCTCTTCTAAAGTTCCATCATTACTGACACTCCATTTTTTCTCATAAGTTACAAGTCGATAACCACACTGATTTTTATTTGATACTTCAATCAACTTTTTATCTATGCACATCTTTACATAACGCCGTACAGATGTCTCTGAAATAGAAAATACTTCTGCTGTCTTTTTCAGAAAAAGTGTATCATCCATACGGATTTTTTCTAACATATATAATTGTATCGCTTTTCTCTTCTCTT
>ERZ772867.4568-NODE-4568-length-10210-cov-2.966027_pt1 | contig 10210 bp, 9 predicted proteins | sample MGYA00511341_ERZ772867 | MGnify/ENA primary metagenome ERZ772867 (study PRJEB29015, sample SAMEA2737707) | human gut metagenome | biome: human gut; feature: human-associated habitat; material: faeces | place: China | collected 2012 ... | reverse complement strand
AGATTATTATATTACAAAATTTATAGTTACATTTATAAATGGAGGAACGATTGCGGCAATACCGATTGTGGCGAGCCTTATTATAAGCATGTGCGTTGCACCATGGGGTATTCCTGTGTATTCGGTATCATTTTATTCAGTTGGAAAAAGAGCAGTGTTTGCAGAACTTTTTTACAAACATCCGGAATTGTACGTGATAATCTACATAACATATGTATTTATATTATTTGGACTGCTTAATTGTCTGTGTCTGACAGTTGGATTCTTTGAAGAAAATAAATATGCATTGATACTTGTACCGTTTTTAGTATATTATGGCAGCAGCTTTATTATGAAATATTTATTTGGCTCAACGGCATCCTTGATGACAACATCAGGAATGATGCTGTTGTATAAAGACATTGCTGTATACGTGGCAGTTCAGATATTTATAGTGTTTGTGGTGGATTTACTGTTTTTTATGAAAATAAAAAAGGATGTAATTTAGATGAAGATAAGAAAAATAATTGTGTACTTATGCGTGTTTGCTGCGGCTGCATCCATTTTTACAAGAATAATATATGTTAATAAAGTATATCCGTCAGTAAAAATACATAATTACAATATTGGTGATACGGTTAATACAGATGAATATCAGATATGTTTGGATTCAGTAAAAGTTTATGAAAAAGCAGAGTGGGAAAATTATATAGACAGCACACAAATCGGCCGTGAACGTGATTCGTACAAGGCGGATGATAAAGATGCTGCATTAAAAATGAGATATAATCCGGATGAAGATTATAAGGTCATAGAGACAGAATTGTTGGTGAAAAATATTTCAGGTGAAAGAAAAACAGCGGTAATGGGGCAGTTGTGCAGTGTTAATGCAGAAAATGATGATGAATTATTATTATACAAGGCGTTTACAGCCGGAGGGAAAGATTGATTCAATAGTAAGGACGATAGAGGCTGGCGAAACACAGAAATGGAAATGTTATTATGTAGTTAATAACACAGATGAAGAATTATTTTTTGAATATATAAAAGTAGGGCAAATAAACAGAATAAGTCTGAATCTGCATAAATCCTGAAAGGAGTGGTGATTTAATGCAGATTGAAATATCGAATTATACAAAAAAGATAAAAAAGAATATTTTATTAGATAATATAAATATAAAAATGGAAAGCGGTAAAATATATGGGATGTGCGGAAGAAACGGAAGCGGTAAGACAATGCTTATGAGAGCAATAAGCGGACTTATAAATCCGGATGAAGGATATGTTAAAATTGATGAAAAAATAATTGGAAAAGATATATCATTTCCTGAAAGCATAGGGCTGCTTCTTGAATATCCGGGATTTGTAAGAAAGTACAGTGGTTTTAAAAATCTCAAAATGATTGCTTCGCTTAAAGGCATTGCCGGTGATAACCAGATAAAAAATACTATGATAAAAACAGGACTTAACCCGGAAAATAAAAAATCATTTGGAAGCTATTCTCTTGGCATGAAACAGAAGCTTGGAATAGCATGTGCAATAATGGAAAATCCTGAATTGATTATTCTTGATGAACCTGTAAATGCATTGGATGAATTCAGCATAAAAAATATAGCCGGTATTATAGAAGAACAGAAAAATAACGGTGCGTTAATAATTGTATCAGCACACAGTAAAGAACTGCTTTTGTCATTTTGTGATGAAATATTTTATATGGATGATGGACGGATAATAAAAAATGAAAAAATACAACAAACTGATAATATATAATTTAAAATGCAGTTTTAGAAATAATATTTTTATATATTTATTATTTGTAGTTCTTATTTTATTATCGTGCATTTATCTGAAAAATGGCGTAATGCATGGAAAAAGCGTTGGGGCAGGAGATTATTATTTTAATATTATAAAAGGCGTTGAAAAAATAGACAGCAATAATAAACTAAAAGAAATCCCTTTTATATATCTTGGTTTTGCAATATTTATTTCATATATTACAGGACAGATTCTTGAAAATGAATGTAATAAAATATTTATCATATATGCAGGAACAAGAAAAAAGTGGATTTTATCTAAAATAACAGTAATATTTATCAATATTGTTTTTATGTATATGACAGCTGCAATTATATGTTTTATGTTTGGAAAACGTAAAATTACTTTCAACAGTGAATTATTTGAAAAGTATTTTGGAACAGATTATTTTATTCAGAATAATGAGAATAAATTTTTGTATATATTAGTGTTTTTTGCCGCACCAATAATAGCTTCATTTGCAATAAGCATGGTTCAGACCTTGTTTTCGCTTGCTGTTAAAAATGTGGCAGGATTTATTATATCAATGATTATATATATAATTTCAATTTTTGATATAAATATATTTTTGCCTGGAAACGGATGTATGGCTCAAAGAAGCAGTCTTTTTATGGAAAATGGCTTGTCAGTGTCCCAGGTAATAATTATAGATATTATAATAATTGTTATTACTTTGATTATCCAGTTGAAAATAATCAGTGTAAAGGATATATTATAGTTATTAAAAATTATAGTTTACATTTTTGCGTTGCGAAAACTGGCAGATGGGAGTAAATATGCAATATATAATTGAAAATAATGATTTTAAAGTAACAGTAGATTCAAAAGGATGTGAAGTTGTATCAGTATTGAAAAAGTCAGATGATACGGAGTATATATGGTGTGGAGATGCTTCAGCATGGAAACGTCATACGCCGATATTATTTCCGGTTGTCGGCAGATATAAAAACGACTGCACAATATATGACGGCAAAGAGTATCATATGACTCAGCATGGATTTGCAAGAGATTCAGAATTTGAAGTTGTTGAAAAATCCGAAAATGCGATTACAATGAAACTTACATACAGTCAGGAGACGCTTAAAAAGTATCCTTTTAAGTTTAATCTTTATATCAGACATATAATTGAAGATGATATTTTGTCTACGGAATGGCATGTTGAAAATGCAGATGATAAGGATATGTATTTTAGCATAGGCGGACATCCGGCATTTGTATGCGGTGAAAATGCCTGTGGTGCAAAGCTTGTATTTGGGACAGATAAAGATATTCTGGAATACAGCCTTTTATCAAATGATGGTCTTCTTGAAGATAAATGCTATGTGATGAAGCTTGAAAATAAGGCAGTTACTATAACACAGGACTTTTTTGACAAGGATGCTTATATAGTAGAAAACAGCACAATAAAAAGAGTAAGCCTTGTAAAAGACGATAAAACTATTGTGACAGTTGAATTTGATACGCCCGTGTTCGGTCTATGGTCACCGGTCGGAAAAGGAGTTCCTTTTGTATGTATAGAACCATGGAATGGAAGAACGGACAGAGCTGACTTTGATGGTGATTTGACTAAAAGAGAGTGGAGCAATAAACTGGCACCGGGCAAAGAATTCGTTTCGGGATATAAGGTACGGTTTGGCAGATAGGAAAGATATAATAAATTTTATAATAATAACAAAAGCAGCATCTGAGGTATTAAAAACACCTTGGGTGCTGTTTTTTTAGCGGAATAATAAAATTCTGAACCCCGCATAAAATCAGGCATTGCGTTATGTAGCAAAAATATTTATGATTTTGCTTGACATAAATCATATAAGGGGTTATATTAATTATAACAACTGTACTAATTCATATAGCACAGTTGTTACAGGACGAAAAACATTGCAATGAAAAAATAGAAATGAAAGGATTAGGTGTTTAGATGTTTGTTGTAGACGTCATGTCGCGAGTGCCGGTATATGAACAGATAATCAAACAGGTGGAAGAACAAGTGCTTACAGGTATTTTGAAGGAGGGCGATAAATTACCTTCAGTAAGGTCGTTATCTGTAAAACTCTCTATCAATCCCAATACAATCCAGAAGGCTTATACAGAACTTGACAGAAGACAGCTTATAATAACTGTTCCGGGTAAGGGTTCATTTATATCAGAAAAAGCTATTGAGGTTGTAGGAGCGAATTCAAGAGAGAAGATGACAGAACTTAATAAGATTATCAGGGAACTGGCATTGGCCGGAGTTACAAAAGAAGAAATAATTAATAATATTGAAGAAGTGTTTAATAATACGGAGGTATGACAATGATTAATGCAGAGGCTATTCACAAGTCTTTTGAGGACTTTACTGCACTGGATAATGTTACATGCAATATCAGTGACGGCTGTATATATGGCATGGTTGGTTCAAATGGTGCGGGAAAATCTACATTTTTAAGAGTGTTATCCGGAGTTTACAAACCAGATAAAGGATACGCATTTATAGACGGACTTAATGTATATGAAAATCCAAAAGCAAAGCAGAAAATCGTATTTGTTGCTGATGATTTATATTTTCTGCCGGGTGCAACGCTGAATAAAATGGCAAAGCTGTATGCATCGGCATATGACAGATTTGATTGGGCAAGATTTAAAGAACTGACAAAATTATTCGGACTTGACCCGAAAAAATCAATTTCTAATTTTTCAAAAGGAATGAAGAGACAGGCAGCGATTATATTGGCACTGTCAACAAGAACAAAATATATGTTTTTTGATGAGACATTTGACGGACTTGACCCTGTAATGAGAAATCTTGTGAAAAAACTTATATGCAATGATGTTGCAGAACTGAATTCAACTGTTATAGTTACCTCACATTCTTTAAGAGAACTCGAGGATATATGTGACCATCTGGCACTTCTCCATAAGGGCGGAATGGTGCTTGACAGTGATGTGCTTGAATTAAAAACATCACAGTTTAAAGTTCAGGTGGCATTCAGGGAAAACTTTGATAAGAGCAGATTTGAACAGTTTAATATCACACGTTACAGACAGGAAGGTTCAGTTGCCAATATGATAATTAATGGAGACAGAGAAGAGACAGTTGCATTGTTCAAAGCAATGAATCCGCTGGTTCTTGATGTCCTTCCGCTTACACTTGAAGAAGTATTTACTTATGAGATGGAATCTCTTGGCTATGAATTTGAGAGTGCATTGGAGGTTGAAAAATAATGAATAATAAAAAGATTTTCAGTGTGAAAATGTTCTGGCAGTCATTTTTGCAGTTAAAAGTAATAGGTTTTATATCAACGATATTAATGGTGCTTATAACATGCGTGCCAATTTGCATAAGTGCAGTTAATATTAAATCTAATATTGAATATGCAGGCGTTGAAAAGGCATCAAGATATGTTCAGCTTGTTGATGGGAATGATTTTATACCTATACTGATTCTTACATTTGCAATAATAACACCGGTTCTTGTTTTATTTGCGTGGAATTTTCTTAATAAAAGAAATACAAGTGATTTTTATCATTCACTTGCTTATACAAGGCTGAATCTGTATCTTACTAAAATGGCAGCCTTTGTATTATGGATTCTGATTATGTATGCATCAATATTTTTATCAGCTGCAATTTTATATAAAATATTTAAAACATGTTATATTGTAAATTATGGCTCTATACTTAGTGTGTTTTTCTCGGAATTTATATGCTGTCTGTTATGTGCGGCAGCAGCAACACTTGCTTGTTCTATAACAGGAAATATATTCAGTAATATATGTCTTACTGGACTTATATTGTTTTTTCCAAGATTTATAATATTGATGGTTCAGGTGACAGTTGTATCAATAGTATATTTTGCATCATCAGAGCATTTTGTTTCAATTCTTGACAATAGCTATAATATGATTGTTGGTCAGGTGTTCAGTGTGTTTACAGGTTCGTCATTAGATGGTGTAATTAATGTAGCACACTCAAAAATATACACATTTGTTCTTGCACTTATTTATTTTGTTACCGGTTGTCTGCTTTTTATAAGAAGAAAGAGTGAGACGGCAGGAAAACCTACACTGTCTTGGAAACTGCAGTTTGTAATACGTACAGTTATCGGATTTTCAATAAGTATTATTGGTGTGATTTCATTTGTGGGTGCAGTAAGAAATGCAGATATAGAAAAGTCGCAGAGTATATTATATGTAGTTATAACGTTCATTGTGGCTGCGGTTGTTGTTATAGTATATGAGTTGATTGCAAGCAGAAAAACGCACCGTGTGATAAAAGCAATCCCTTCAATAATTACTGCATATGTGCTGGCAGCTGTTTTTGGTGTGATTGTAAATATCGGAATTGGCAGTATGATTAATTATCAGCCGGATGCATCAAAGATTAAGTATATAAAAATAAATACAGGAAATGGTTCATATGTTTATGATAAAGATTATTTTTCAGATGTATTTTCACAGGTAAAAATTGACGACATAGATGCAATTAATTCAATTGTTAATTCAATGAAAGATAATATGGAAATATATAATACTTCTGATGAATATTCAGCAATATTCCAGAATGGCGATTACAGCCCGGTTACTGTATATATTAAGGATGGCATTTGGGGAAGATACAGAACTGTATATGTCAAAGAAAAAGATATACAGACAATTATAAATGGAGCAGTGAAGAATGATGAATTCTGCAAAAAATATAAAAAGCTTCCGCAGTATGAAGAAGCTGTAATAAGCTGGTCAGATAATATGTCCGATGAGGACAGTAAAAAATTATATAATACATTTTTAGATGAAGTGTCAAAAATGTCATTTGAGGACTGGTATCTTACAGTTAATGGAAGGAAAAGAGGTGTATCACTGGCTTATGTTGATATATCATTTTCACTTAATGGAACTAAATATACTTCAGAAGTATTAATCGGAGATAAAATGCCAAACACGCTTCAGGCATACATGAATGCTGTTAATAAGTATGTGGCAGAAAATAAAAAGGATTCTTACGAATCAATGTGTAATTATCTTGATAATATTGAGACAGAGAAAAATAAAGATAATTATACATGCTATATATCAGTCTATGATGTAGAAAATAATACTCAATCACGAATATGGTCAGAAAATATGGACGGCAATAAAATTGTTCCTGATTTGAAAGAAAACCTGAAAAACATTTCACCTGAGAAAAAATTTGATTTGACAAAACCGGTAATTGAAATAATTTTCTATGGAAACAGGTCAGGGGGGTCATTTAGTTATTTCTTCCAGATGGATGGATATGATTCTTTAGATGATTTTAACAATCTGGGTCCAATTGGATTGTAAAATTTCTGCATTAAAATAAATATTAAGGCAATCATATAAATAAAATGCTGCGAATATTTGTGGAGCATTATAAATATTGAAAGGATTGCCTTAATATGAGTGATTTTGTAAAAAATGCAGATGAAAATATAATGAATTTTAAAGACCGGCTGAGATTCCCGGCTAATTTTGACATGCTAGACAGAGAAGTCAGAATAGGCGGAAAGAAGGCCGGTTTTTTCTTTATCGATGGTTTTGTTCAGGAGGATATGGTGGAAAAACTTATGCAGTTTTTTTATTCCTTAAAACCGGAAGATGTCAGTAATATAGATAAATTTCTTGAAAATGGGATGCCATATACAGAAGTTGACAGGGCTGATAAGTATGAGCGGGTTATAACATCTTTTCTTGCAGGAGTTACAGTCCTTTTTGTAGATGGATTTGACGAGGCTGTACTTATAGACTGCAGGACTTATCCGATGAGGTCGGTTGCTGAACCGTGGAAAGACAGAGTTCTAAGAGGCTCAAGAGATGGTTTTGTTGAGACACTTGTATTAAATGCGGCATTGCTTAGAAGAAGAATAAGAGATACAGGATTTTCAATGGAGATGTTTAATGTGGGAACACGCTCACGCTCTGATGTTGCCATATGTTATATAGATGACCTGGTTGATAAAAGTCTTCTTAATAATATTAAGGAAAGAATAAAAAAACTAAATGTAGAATCACTTACCATGAATGTTGAAAGCCTTGCGGAGTGTCTTTTTGAGTATAAATGGATTAATCCATTTCCAAAGTTTAAATATTCAGAAAGACCGGATACGGCATCTGCTGCGATACTTGACGGGAATATCGTCATAATGGTTGATAATTCACCGGCCGTTATGATAATTCCGACATCAATATTTGATATTGTTGAAGAACCTGATGATTATAATTTTGCACCCATGATAGGAACGTATCTGAGGCTGTCGAGATTTCTTTTTACCATTGTTACAATGATGCTTACGCCGGTATGGCTTCTGCTTATTCAAAATCCGGAATTGATTCCGTCATGGCTTTCGTTTATAACGGTGTCTGATGAAATAACTGTGCCTGTTATTTTTCAGCTTTTGATTCTTGAACTTGCAGTTGACGGACTGAAGATGGCAGCAGTAAATACACCGTCACTTCTTTCTACACCTTTAAGCATTGTGGCAGGTATTGTTGTCGGGGAGTATGCTGTAAGTTCGGGGTGGTTTAATACGGAATCACTTCTTTATATGGCTGTGGTGACTGTCGGAACATACTCACAGGCAAGTTTTGAGATGGGTTATGCAATGAAATTTATAAGAGTTTTTACGCTGTGTCTTACAGCTGTTTTTAATGCTGCCGGTTTTTTTGCAGGAGTGGCTGTCGGAGTATGCTGTATAATTTTTAACAAGACGATTTCAGGAAAAAGTTATATTTATCCGTTATATCCATTTGATGTAAAAAAATTGAAGAGAAGCATTTTCCGTGTCAGGCTGCCGCATAGCAAAAATAATTAATATATAAAATGGTTCGTTCTGAATGTTTATAAAAAATTTAAAAATTTTAGCGGTCTGTTCATTTTAAAGCATATGATTATGTGATATACTCATAAAAGAATAATCCTTTATGGATTATAAAGTATAGAAAGTGACTTGATTAGAATGGGTAAAGTAATCGGAATTGATTTGGGAACAACTAACAGCTGTGTTGCCGTGCTTGAGGCAGATGTGCCTACAGTTATAACAAACAGCGAAGGATACAGGACAACACCTTCAGTTGTTGCATTTTCAAAAGATGGTTCAAGGCTTGTGGGCGATATTGCTAAAAGACAGGCGGCAGCTAATGCAGACAGAACTATTTTTTCCATAAAACGACATATGGGAACAGATTACAGAAAAAAGATTGACGGTAAGAAGTATTCGCCTCAGGAAATTTCTGCGATGATTTTGAGAAAACTAAAAAATGATGCAGAACAGTTTACAGGAGAACAGGTTACAGATGCTGTTATAACTGTTCCTGCATATTTTAATGATGCTGAGAGACAGGCCACAAAGGATGCGGGACGAATAGCAGGACTTAATGTTCTGCGTATAATTAATGAACCTACGGCGGCTGCACTTGCATATGGACTTGATAATGGTCAGCCACAGAAAATTCTTGTATATGACCTTGGAGGCGGAACATTTGATGTCTCGGTTATTGAGATTGGTGACCAGGTTATAGAAGTTCTTGCAACATCCGGAGATAATCATCTTGGCGGAGATGATTTTGATGAGCGAATCGTGAATTTTCTTGTAGAGCAGTTTAAGGAGACAGACGGAATCAATCTGACTAAGGATACTGCCGCAATGCAGAGGTTAAGAGAGGAAGCGGAGAAAGCTAAAAAAGAACTTTCTTCCGCCATGAATGCGAATATTAATCTTCCGTTTATTGCAATGACAAAATCTGGTCCGCATCATATGGATATTAATATTACAAGAAGCCTGTTTGAGAGCATGACGGCAGATCTTATTGACAGAACGGTTACACCTGTTGAGAATGCACTTCATGATGCGGGACTTAAAAAGACTGATATTAATATGGTTCTTCTAGTCGGAGGCTCGACAAGAATTCCGGCTGTTCAGGAGAAAGTCAGAAGAATATGTGGTATAGAGCCTTCAAGAAATCTTAATCCTGATGAGTGTGTTGCAATGGGAGCGGCAGTTCAGGGCGGAAAGCTTGGAGGACAGCTGACTGCCGGAAGTGCGGCATCTGAGATTATTCTTATGGATGTTACACCTCTTTCATTGTCGATAGAGACTGTAGGCGGAATTGCGAGCAGGCTTATAGAGAGAAATACAACAATTCCAACAAGACATAGCCAGATATTTACAACTGCAGGGAACTTCCAGACATCAGTAGATATAAAAGTATTTCAGGGAGAACGCAAGTTTACAAGGGATAACAAGCTTTTGGGTAATTTCAGGCTGTCAGGAATAAAAAAAGCACTTGCAGGAACACCACAGATTGAGGTAACATTTGATATTGATGCGAACGGAATTGTCAATGTATCGGCTAAAGATTTGGGAACAGGGCATGAACAGTCAATAACAATCACATCAAGTTCCAATATGTCAGAAGAA
>ERZ772867.4559-NODE-4559-length-10224-cov-3.807946_pt1 | contig 10224 bp, 6 predicted proteins | sample MGYA00511341_ERZ772867 | MGnify/ENA primary metagenome ERZ772867 (study PRJEB29015, sample SAMEA2737707) | human gut metagenome | biome: human gut; feature: human-associated habitat; material: faeces | place: China | collected 2012 ... | reverse complement strand
AGCAGAAAGATGTAGTGTCTTATGCAAAGTCGCTGGATGGGGTGCGTAAAGTTAATAAATCAGACGTAGTAGCCAAGACTCTTACCAGTGTGAACAAGTTGGTGGGATATGTATCGGTAGCAATTATTGCAATTCTTCTGGCAGTGTCAATTTTCCTGATCAGTAATACGGTCACTATGGGTATTACGGTAAGACGTGAAGAAATTGCAATTATGAAATATATCGGAGCAAAAGACGGATTTGTCCGTGCGCCGTTTGTAATAGAGGGTCTGATTATCGGAGCTGTCGGAGCTGTAATCCCGCTCGTATTGCTTTATTTTATGTATGATAAGGCAATTACATACATTATGACAAAATTCAGCCTTCTGAATAATATTGTAGATTTCCTTCCGGTAGCAACTGTTTACAGAACATTACTTCCAATCGGAATTGCTTTGGGTGTTGGAATCGGTTTTGTGGGAAGTTTCTTTACAATCCGCAAACATCTGAAGGTATAAAAGTTCTGGCTCGGAAAGGAGCGTCATATGATAAAAAGAAAGAAGATGATAAGCCTTCTGCTGGTGCTTACGCTTGTAAGCGGAATGTTTGTGCAGACATATGCAACAGAAATTGATGATACAAAGAAAAAAGCAGAAGAACTGGAAAGCAAGAAGAAAGCTGCTGAAAATGAGAAAACATCTCTGGCAGATCAGCTGAAAAAGCTGACGGGTGAGATGGAAGAAACTAAGAAAAAGATTTCTGCAAAAGAAGATGAAATCACAAATAAAGAAGAAGAATTGATTCTTGCAAAAGCGGATGAGAATGAACAGTATGAAAGTATGAAGAAGAGAATCCGTTATATGTATGAAAATGGAAATACAGGATTTGTAGAAATCCTTTGCTCTTCAAAGTCAATTGGAGAATTGCTGAATAATGCTGAATATATCAGCAGAATATCAGGATACGACAGAAACATGCTGGTAGAATTCCAGAAGGTTGTAACCAATGTCGAGAATCAGGAAGCAGAACTCAAGAAAGAATATAAAGAACTGCAGACGATGCAGGATGATCTGATCACAAAGCAGGACAGCGTAAATGAACTGATAAAGAATAAGCAAAGTGAGATTCAGAGTTTGACCAGCGAACTGGGAGATACAAAGAATAAGCTTGCACAGCTGGAAGCGGCAGCTGCCGAAGCCGAACGTAAACAGAAAGAAGCAGCAGCGGCAGCGGCAGCTGCGAAGAAGGCTCAGGCAGCAGCCAAAAAGAATACAAGCTCATCGGGGTCTTCGGCCGGTTCCGCCGGGGCATCGGTGGTGTCGGGAAATGGAACATTTACACATCCTTGTCCGGGTGGATATATTTCGAGTGGATTTGGTTACAGAACACAGCCGATTGCAGGTGCAAGTACGAATCATAAAGGGATTGACTTTGCAGCAGCAACAGGAACGCCAATCTATGCGGCTGCGGCAGGAACAGTTATTTCAGCCGGATATGCCGGAAATGCGGGAAACCTGTTAGTAATCAGTCATGGAAACGGATTGCTTACATATTATATGCATTGCAATGCGATTTATGTGAGTGCGGGACAGAAAGTCAGCAGAGGTCAGAATGTTGCAGCGGTTGGAACTACAGGAAATTCAACCGGACCACATCTGCATTTTCAGGTAATGTTGAATGGAACACCGGTAAATCCGGCAAACTATCTGTAAGAAACGAACAGATCATAGTATGAGGCAAGATAAATGAAAAACAGAAAAAGTTTTTTGAAAGGGGCGCTTTGTGGCGCCCTTGCTATGTTATTAGTGGCAGGACTCGTGTCCTGTGGATTAAAAGTGAATAATGGAAACAGTGATATCACATCAAAAACAGAAGATAAGATATCAGAACTGCAGAACCTGATCGAGAAGCATTATATGGGGGATGTAAAAGAAAAGAATCTGGAAGATGGGGTCTATAAAGGTTATATCAATGGCCTGAATGATCCGTATTCGGTATATTATAACAAAAAAGAAACAAAAGAATTATACGAATCAACTGGTGGTGAATATTCCGGAATCGGTGCTGTGATGTCTCAGAATACAGAGACAGGAGTGATCACTCTGGTCCAGATATATAAGGATTCTCCGGCTGAGAAAGCAGGACTTAAGGCGAATGATATCCTTTATAAGGTTGAAGGAAAAGAAGTCACAGGAAAAGATCTCTCTAAAGTTGTAAGTAAGGTAAAGGGTGAAAAAGGAACAACGGTAGAACTCACCGTATTAAGAGGTGAAGATGCCAAAGAAGTAACTGTGACTGCAACAAGAGATACCGTACAGGCACAGACAATTGAGTATAAGATGATGGATGATAAGATTGGTTACATCAGAGTGTCTGAATTTGATACTGTGACGTATGATCAGTACAAAGAAGCATTGGATGATCTTGAAAAACAGGGAATGACAGGGCTGGTTGTGGATCTGCGTAATAATCCTGGAGGTTCGCTCAGTACAGTATGTGATATGCTGGATCTGATGCTGCCAAAGGGCCTGATCGTGTATACGGAAGATAAAAATGGCAAAAAGACAGAGATGAAATCTGACGAAGAACATCAGTTTACAAAACCGCTGGCAGTTCTGGTAAATGGCAACAGTGCCAGTGCATCAGAGATTTACTCCGGGGCAATCCAGGATTACGGAATCGGTAAGATTGTCGGAACCCAGACATATGGAAAGGGTGTCGTACAGCAGATTTTTGATCTGGATGACGGAACAGCCGTAAAACTTACGATTGCAGAATATTTCACTCCAAAGGGAAGAAGCATCAACGGAAAAGGAATTACACCGGATGTAAAGGTCGAATACGAAAATAATGAAGAAAATCCGGATGCAGACAATCAGCTTGATAAAGCTGTGGAGGAAGTAAAAGCACAGATGAAGTAATCGTTTGTGGATGGTGACACAGCAAAATAAGAGTTTTGAAGGGAATGCAGTTTGGCATTCCCTTTTATTATGCCTTATGGTAAAATATAAACAATATGAAATTTAGATTATGTATATAAGGTAGGAGGAAAAAACATTGATTAATCAGTTAGTAGCCAACATAAAGAAGACAGGAGCACCGATTGTAGTAGGATTAGATCCGATGTTGAACTATATTCCGGAGCAGGTACAGAAAAAAGCGTTCGCAGAATATGGTGAGACACTGGAAGGAGCAGCAGAAGCAATCTGGCAGTTCAATAAAGAAATCGTGGACAAGACTTATGATCTGATTCCGGCTGTAAAACCACAGATCGCAATGTATGAACAGTTTGGTCTTCCGGGACTTGCAGCATTCAAGAAAACGGTAGATTACTGTAAGGAAAAAGGACTGGTTGTCATCGGTGATATTAAAAGAGGAGACATTGGTTCTACATCAGCAGCTTATGCTGTGGGTCATATTGGTAAGGTGAAAGTAGGCAGCAAGACATACGCACCATTTGATGAAGACTTTGTAACAGTGAATCCATACCTTGGTTCAGACGGAGTGAATCCATTCCTGGACGTATGTAAAGAAGAAAAGAAGGGAATCTTCGTACTTGTTAAGACATCAAATCCGTCAAGCGGTGAATTCCAGGATCAGAAGATCAATGGCCGTCCGTTATATGAACTGGTTGGAGAAAAAGTTGCCGCATGGGGATCTGAAGTCATGGGCGATGAGTACAGCTATGTCGGAGCAGTAGTCGGAGCAACTTATCCGGAGATGGGAAAAGTATTAAGAAAAGTGATGCCAAAAGCTTACATTCTGGTTCCTGGTTACGGTGCACAGGGAGGAAAAGGAAAAGACCTGGTACATTTCTTCAATGAAGATGGCCTTGGAGCAATCGTAAACTCTTCCAGAGGAATCATTGCGGCATATAAGCAGGAGCAGTATGCAAAATTTGGAGCTGAGAATTTTGGTGATGCATCCAGAGCAGCAGTTGAGACGATGATCGCAGACATCAAGGGAGCACTTGAGAACAGATAATGTCTGAACAGACGAAAAAAAGACTGATAACGAAAAAAGTAAGACAGAGTAATCTTGACAGGAGATAAAGGAAGATGGAGAGAAAAAAAGAACAGGCGAAAGTTCTGTCACAGGAGATGCTGGCAGATGGAATCTATAGTCTGTGGATTGAGACAGAAACAGCGCTGACTGCCAGACCGGGACAGTTTGTGTCTGTATACACGACAGATGCAAGCAAATTACTTCCACGCCCGATCAGTATCTGTGAAATTGATAAAGAAGCAAAAAGATTAAGACTGGTATATCGTGTGACAGGAGAAAAGACCGGAACAAAACAGTTTTCAGAATTAAAGGCCGGAGATTTTGTACCAGTGATCGGACCTTTGGGAAATGGATTTCCATATGAAAAGGCAGAAGGAAAGAAAGTATTCCTGATGGGCGGCGGGATTGGTGTTCCGCCGATTCTGGAACTTGCAAAGCAGATGCAGTGTGAAGAAAAGCAGATTGTTGTCGGCTATAGAGATGCGCATACGTTCCTGAAAGAGGAGTTTGAACAGAACGGAACCTTATATATTTCCACAGAGGATGGAAGCGTGGGAACAAAAGGAAATGTCATGGATGCTATCCGTGAGCAGAGTCTGGATGCCGATATTATATTTGCATGCGGACCTACACCAATGCTGCGTGCGATCAAGGCCTATGCAGAAGAGAAGAAAATAGAATGCTATATTTCCCTGGAAGAGAGAATGGCATGCGGTATCGGAGCCTGTCTGGCATGTGTCTGCAAGACAAAAGAAAAAGATGCACACAGTAATGTGAACAATAAGAGAATCTGTAAAGACGGACCAGTATTCTTATCTACGGAGGTGGATTTATAATGGACATGAAAGTAAATATTGCCGGCGTAGAATGGAAGAATCCGGTTACAGTGGCTTCCGGTACATTTGGTTCGGGAGAAGAATTCAGTGAGTTTGTGGATCTGAACCGTCTTGGAGCGGTAACGACCAAGGGCGTGGCAAATGTCCCGTGGCCGGGTAATCCGACACCACGTGTAGCTGAAGTTTACGGAGGAATGATGAATGCGATCGGACTCCAGAATCCGGGAATCGATCTGTTCTGCAAAAGAGATATTCCATTTCTGAAGAAATATGATACGAAGATCATCGTCAATGTCTGTGGTCATGCACCGGAAGAATATCTGGCAGTGGTGGAAAGACTGGCTGATGAGCCGATTGATATGATGGAGATCAATATTTCGTGCCCGAATGTTAATGCAGGCTTTCTGGCGTTTGGGCAGGATGCAAAGCATGTGGAGGAGCTGACGGCTCAGATCAAAAAGATTGCAAAGCAGCCGATCATCATGAAACTGACGCCAAATGTTACGGATATTACGGAGATTGCGAAGGCAGCAGAAGCCGGCGGAGCAGATGCCCTGTCATTGATCAATACACTGACGGGTATGAAGATTGATATCAACCGCAGAACATTTGCGGTAGCAAATAAGACCGGCGGTGTGTCGGGACCAGTTGTACATCCGATTGCAGTCCGTATGGTATATCAGACGGCACAGGCAGTGAACATTCCGATTATTGGAATGGGCGGTATTGCGACACCGGAAGATGCCATTGAGATGATCCTTGCGGGAGCGTCTGCAGTATCTGTAGGAACTGCGAATTTCTATAATCCGAATGCAACGATCGAGATTATTGACGGAATCGAAGCATATATGAAGAAAAATGGATTTGAATCCGTGAAAGATATGGTTGGCATTGTAAAATAAATAAATGATAAAAATGCATCAATATAGGGAATTGACCTGTACTGATGCATTTTTGCGCTTCATCTCAGAAGTGCAAATAGCACAATAAAAATATGACCATTCGTCAGTTTTTGGGTAGATTTTCAGAAGTGTTTTTGTTATACTAATGTCTATATGACAATAACAAAGGAGGATTAGTGGATGAAGAAATCATTTCAGATTTTCAAAAGAGATCTTGGCCGGTTGTTCCGTAACCGTGCAGCAGTACTGATCCTGGTTGGAATCAGTGTGCTGCCGTCTCTTTATGCATGGTTCAACATCGCTGCCAATATGGATCCGTATGGAAATACCAAGGGAATCCAGGTTGCGATTGCCAATGAGGATAAAGGTGCCGACAGTGAGCAGATGTCACTGGACGCAGGACAAAATATTGTAGACAATCTGAAGAAAAATGACCAGCTTGGCTGGAAGTTTGTAGATGCAAAAGAAGCGAAAAAGGGAGTGAGATCCGGAAAATATTACGCAGCGATCGTGATACCGGATAATTTCAGTGAATCACTTCTGAGTATTTTATCAGGAGATATCAAACAGCCGAAGCTGGATTATTATATTAATGAAAAGAAAAATGCAATAGCACCAAAGATCACGGATACAGGTGCGAGCACGATTCAGCAGGAAATCAATGATACATTCACATCCGTAGCTGCAGAGAGCATTTCTGAATTATTGAGTAAAGAGGCCGGAGAATTATCCGGAAAAGTAAGTGAAGAAAATTCAAGTCTGATCAAAGCTATCGCAGATACCAGAAAGAATCTGGACGAATATAATGAGGTATTGGAAAACTTCCAGAAGACAGTGGATAAGTCAGATGAGATCATGGCGAGTGCGGTAAGTATGCTGGATCAGGTTACGGTTACTGCAGAGTCAGGAGCCAAAGCAATCGAAGACAGTGGAAATGTGCTTGCAGATACCAGAACAGCGGTTGGACAGTTTTCAACAGAATTCTCCAATGGGTTATCGAACGGAGAGACACTTTTAAATGACACGTATGTCTCGGCATCGGCAAAACTGGGCGTGTTTGAGACGAAAGCCGGACAGGCACTGACAGCAGTAGACAGCAGCCTTTCAACGGCTTCGTCTCTGCTGGATAAAAATCAGGAACTTCTGGAACAGCTGAAAGAATTGAATGATAAGATTCAGGGGCATACAGAACTGGGACAACAGATATCTGCTGTGATCGGACAGAAAATTACAGAATTGGAGAACCAGAATGCATCGTTACAGGAGCTGGTATCTTCACTGAAAACAGGGAATCAAGGGATTCAAAACGCAGTGACAACAGCAAAGAATACACGTACTTCACTGGAAAAACTTGCGAAAGAAAGTAAAGACAGTCTGCAAAATTACCGTACCAATCTGGATCAGAAGATTCTGCCACAGCTGAATCAGTCACTGGACAGTCTGGCTTCACTGAGCGGAAATCTTTCTGCGGCTTTGACCGGAGTTGAGCCGACAGTAGAACAATTAAAGACGATTTTAAATCAGTTAAATGACAGCTTGAAAAGCAGTGCGTCTGCATTGGGACAGACAGGAGATGTGTTAACACAGGTTGATGAGTCACTGGCATCTGTTCAGACGGATTTAAATGCATTACAGAGTTCAGAGATGTATCAGAAACTGACTTCATTGGAAGGACTTGATGCGGATTCAATTGCAGATTTTATGTCTTCTCCGGTGAGCATCAAATCAAATGTGTTATATGATGTAGAAAATTATGGATCGGGAATGACACCATTTTACACAAATCTTGCACTTTGGGTAGGAGGACTGATTCTGGTATCAATTCTGAAACAGGAAGTTGATAAAGATGAAAAGGTACGGAAGTTTACAGCCGGACAGGCCTACTTTGGAAGATGGCTGTTATTTGTTGCAGTAGGTCTTGTACAGGGACTGATCGTATGTGTCGGTGATATTTTATTATTGGAAGTACAGTGTGTACATCCGGTAGCGTTTGTATGTGTGGGTGTATTCTGTTCGTTTGTTTATGTTAATCTGATCTACGCACTGGCATTGACCTTTAAACACATTGGAAAGGCACTGGGAGTTGTACTTGTTATCCTGCAGATTCCTGGATCGGCAGGAACGTATCCGATCGAGATGACACCGGCATTTTTCCAGAGACTGCATCCGCTTCTTCCATTCACATATGGAATCAGTGCCATGCGTGAATGTATTGCAGGAATGTATGGAGCAAATATCTGGAAGTATCTGGGGATTCTTGCGATATTTTTCCCAATCTCTCTTTTCATCGGTCTGGTATTACGTCCGTTGTTTATGAACCTGAATCACTTGTTCGATAAACGTCTGTCTGAGACAGAGTTAATGCTTGGGGAGACGGAGTCGGCCGAACGGAAACGTCCGGAACTGACAATGATGATGAAGACACTTATGGAAGATGCTGAATGGAAACAGGAATTTCTTGTGAAATCCGAAAAATTTGAAAAACGTTATCCAAAGATGATCCGATGGGGATTCCTTGGAATGATCATCATACCACTGGTTTTCCTGATACTGATGTTCAGTCTGGAGTCAAAACTGGTCTTCCTGATATTGTGGATCGTATCGCTGATCGGACTTGCAGTATATCTGATCGTTGTAGAATATCTGCATGACAAGATGCAAAGACAGCTTGCTATGACAGGTATGACAACAGAAGATCTGATCCATGAGATAAAGGAGGAAAGAGGCGAATGAAAAATATATGGGAAATCTTCCGAAGAGATATAAAGCGTATTAAAAATAATGTAATCGCAATGATTGTTATCATGGGAATTACAGTTGTACCCTGCCTTTATGCGTGGTTCAATATAGCAGCAAGCTGGGATCCGTATGGCAATACCGGTAATCTGAAGGTTGCAGTCGCAAGTGTTGATGAAGGATATGAGGGAAGCCTGATTCCGTTACAGATCAATATGGGAGATCAGGTACTGACATCGCTTCGAAGCAATTCGCAGCTTGACTGGGTTTTTACCGGAAGAAAAAAAGCCATAGACGGTGTAAAGTCCGGAAAATATTATGCAGCAATTGTGATACCGAAGGACTTCAGCTCAAATATGATGAGTATTTTTTCTGAAAATATCCAGAAACCAAGTATCACATACTATTCGAATGCCAAGGAAAATGCAATCGCACCAAAAGTAACGGATAAAGGAGCAAGTGCGATCCAGAGACAGGTTAATGAGGTATTTGTAGAGACGATCAGCGATACTGTGATCACTGCGTTTAAGGCAGTTACGAATGTAGCGGATCAGGACGGAGTGGCAGCAATCGCACAAAATCTTGCGGATAATTTAAATCAGATCGGCTCGGATTTGAGTGCGGCATCGTCTACATTAAGCTCTTTTTCGGGAATGACAACTTCTGCACAGCAGCTTCTGGATACAACAGGAAGTTTCCTGAAGGAAACACAGGAGCATTCCAAGAACACGACAGATTCACTGAAAAAGGTGAAAAAATCGTTCAGTGGAATTGATGAGACAGTCAGCGGTGCGACAGACGGAGTAAATGCGGCAATTAATTCCGGAAAAGAATTCTATGATCAGATGTCGGAAATTATTGATTCAGCATTTTCATCAAACTCTCAGAGCGCGGACGATGTGGCGGGAACATTGAATACCCTGGCATCCAGAGTTCAGAAAGTGATTGATTCCTATACTTCGCTGAAATCGGCAATAGATGAAATAAACGTTGGAAATAATGCGCAGTTGAATGCATTAAAGGGAAGTATTTCCGGAAAACTGGGAGAGACGATTGCGACACAGACAGAGCTTCGGGATAAGCTTAAGTCCACAGCATCTTCGCTTCAGGGAGCGGCAGATACAGCAGTAACGGATAAAGCAGAATTAGATAAACTGGTGAAATCAAGTGCAGACAGCCTTGCCGGAATCAAGACAGACTTTGAGAAGAATGTAAAGAGCAGTCTGGATGAACTGGGAGATTCGATGGGAGACACAAGCAGTAATCTGAACCTTTTGATGGATCGCCTGGATGAAGGTGTAGACGGGGTATATGATTTGTCAACTTCAGCGTCGGCTGATCTGACACAGATTAACACAGCGCTGAATCATTCTTGCAATCTGCTCAATACAGCAGCAGAAAAAATCAGCAATACGACAGGAAAAATCGGAGAAATGCAGCAAAGCGGTGATTTCTCACAATTAGAAGAACTGATCTCCGGGGATTCTAATGTGATCGGAGAGTTCCTGGCAGCACCGGTAAGCCTGAAGACAAATCAGGTCTATAAGATTGAAAATTATGGTTCTTCGATGGCACCGTTCTATTCCACACTGTCGATCTGGATCGGTGGAATTGTGCTGGTTGCCATGTTAAAGACAGGTGTTTCGACAAAATGTACTGAAGGTCTGAAGAAAGTAAAACCACATCAGGAATACCTGGGCCGTTATCTCATCTTCCTGATCGTTGGTCTGCTGCAGAGCACTCTGATCTGTCTGGGAGATCTGTTA